>Ga0123353_10008827_pt1 | contig 13816 bp, 11 predicted proteins | sample TergutLab28metaG_3_FD_92763 | JGI IMG/M metagenome (GOLD analysis project Ga0123353, IMG submission 92763) | Labiotermes labralis P3 segment gut microbial communities from Petit-Saut dam, French Guiana - Lab288 P3 | ecosystem: Host-associated > Arthropoda: Insects > Digestive system > Gut ... | reverse complement strand
GCCCGTTGACCTGGGCGGTCGCGGCGGCGGCAGCCCTCTTCTGCGTCCTGCTCGCCATCGGCGGTGCGGCGAACGCCCGTCAGGCGATGAGCGGTACGGGGCGTCCGTCGCTGTCCTGCGCGACCCTGCGCCTGCCGGCCGGGCCGGCCTGCGCCCACGCCCAGGACATGCAGCGGCAGCGGATCGGGGCCGAGCGCACCGCGGCCGCGGCTGCCGCCGCCCGCACCGCGGCCCAGCTGGACCCGGTGGCCGCCGGAGCCGAAGCGGCCGGCCTGATGGCCTCGCTCCCCGGAGCGGTCGCGCTGGCCCTGCTGGCCGGCGGCCACGTCGGCGGCGAGTGGTCGGGCCGGACGATCAAGAACGTGCTCGCGCAGAACGGCCGGCGCCGGCGGATCGTCGCGGCGAAGCTGGCCAGCCTGTGGATCGCCGCGGTGGGCGTGCTGTGCGCGTGCTGGGCGGCTCTCGCGGTGGCCGGTCCGGTGATCCGCCGGGCCGGGCACCTGCCGGATCCCCACCAGTCCGCGCGGCACGCCGTCACCTGGGCGGGCGCCGGGATCGGCCGGTCGCTGCTCGTGCTGGCCGCCTTCGCGGCGATCGGCCTGCTGGCCGCGGTGGTCACCCGGGGCACGATCGGAACGGCGGCCGCCGGAACCGCGGCCGTCATCGCCATGCTGATCGCCGCCGCACTGCCGGGACTCGGCAGATGGACACCGGCGACCTGGATCCAGGGATGGATGGGCTTCGCCGCCGGCCAGGGATCCATCAGCAGCCTGCCGGACAACTTCTGGTCGCGCTTCCTCACCGCTGGCGGCACCCCGCCCGGCCACGGACCCGGACTTGCCGGCGTCTCGGCCCTGTTCCTGGTCTGCGTGTTCGCCGCGACGCAGGTGTTCCGCCGTCTGGACGTCACGAGTTGACCCGGGCGTACGCTCGGGCCATGCCGTGCGTCACCCGCCTCAGGGCGATGACCGCCCGGGACGGGGCGGATCTGCTGGTCACCGTCGTGCTGCTGGGGTGGGCGCTGACCGATGTGCCGTGGCCGTGGCGTCCGCCCGGCCACGGTGGCACGGCCCCGGCCGTCTGCGGGTTCCTGGCTCTGGCCCTCGTGCAGTCCGTTCCCTCGCTGTGGCGCCGGCGCCTCCCCCTGACCGGGCTGGCGCTCGCCTGCGGCGCCCTGACGCTGCGAACGGCCCTGGGCCTGCACGTCACTTCGGCGCTGACGGCGGTGGCGGCCACCGGATACGCGGCCGGCGCGTACACCGACGTGGCGCGCCGGCACGCGCGGCCGCTGCTCGCCGGCGCGGCGGTCGTCGCGGTGGCGGCGATGGTGGACTACCGGGTGCGCATGGCGGTCGGCCTGCCGGGCGTCCTGCTCGCGGCCGGGCTGCTCGCGGGGGACGCGGCCGCGTCCCGGCGATGGGCGGCCGAGGCGGTGGTGAAGGCCGCGCGGGACGCCGAACGCGTCCGCATCGCACGGGAGTTGCACGACGTGCTCGCCCACCAGCTGGCGGCCATCACCGTGCAGGCCGGGGCGGCCCGCATGGCCGCCGCGAGCACCGGGGACGCCGCGTCCCACTGCGCGGCGACCGCCGGAGCGTTCGGCACCATCGAGGGCCTGGCGCGCGAGGCGCTCACCGAACTGAGCCATCTGCTGGGCGTGTTGCGGCGGGACGCCGAGGAGACCGCGCGCCGTCCCGCGCCCTGCCTGGCCGAGGTGCCGACCCTGATCTCCACCGCACGCGGCGCCGGTGTGGCGGCCGGGATGACGGTGGCCGGGCCACCACGACCGCTGTCTCCCGGCGCCGAACTCGCGGCGTACCGCATCGTGCAGGAAGCACTCACCAACGTGGCCAAGCACGCACCCGGCGCCACCGTCGAGGTCGCGCTGCGCTTCGAGCCGCGGGAGCTGGCGCTGTCTGTCGTCAACGGGCCTGCGGCCGACGCTCGTTCGGCCCGCGCCCCGGCCACGGGCGGCCTCGGGATGCTCGGCATGCGCGAGCGCGCGCACCTCCACGGCGGCCGGCTGACGGCCGCCGCCCTGCCCGGCGGCGGGTTCGCCGTCCACGCCCGGCTGCCCTACGGTCCCGGCGGAGGAACCCCATGACGGTCACCGTGCTGATCGCCGACGACCAGGCCGTCGTCCGCGCCGGGCTGGCGATGCTGGTCGGCAGCCAGCCCGATCTGACGGTCGTCGGCCAGGCCGCCGACGGCGTCCAGGCGACCCGGCTGGCCGCCGAACTGGCCCCCGACGTCGTCCTCATGGACATCAGGATGCCGCTGATGGACGGCCTCCAGGCCACCCGCCGGATCAGGTCGGCGAGCGCGGGCCCCTCGCCCCGGGTGGTCATCCTGACGACCTACGACCTGGACGAGTACGTCGTCGACGCGCTGCGCGCCGGCGCCCGCGGCTTCCTGCTCAAGCACGCCCCGCCCGAAGAACTCCTGCACGGCATCCGCGCGGCCGTCGACGGCGGGGCGCTGCTCTCGCCGTCCGTGACGATCCGCCTCATCGAGGTCTTCGCCGCCACCCGCCCGCAGCCCGTACGGCGGCCCCCCGCCCTGTCCCGGCTCACGCCGCGCGAGCACGAGGTGTTCGACCTCGTGGTCGCCGGCCGCACGAACACCGAGATCGGCCGGGCCCTGGCGATCGCCGAGACCACCGTGAAGACGCACCTCGGGCACGTGCTGGAGAAGCTCGGGCTGCGCGATCGCGTCCACGCCGTCATCTTCGCCTACGACCACGGCCTCGCCCGCCCCGCACCCCCGGAGTGACGCGGCGCCCGTCAGGCGAACCCGCTGTCGCGGGCGGCGCCCACGCTGCCTGCCGGCGCGTCGGGCGTTCACCGTCGCTGCCGGGAACGGCAGGCCGGCCAAGGCGTCGACGGGCAACGGGAGCCCACCGCGGCGCGGGATCGCCATGACCGTCGAGCCGTCACGTCCCCCGTACCGCTTCGACCTTCTCGATTCCGGGACCCTGGGAGAACCTGCCGGCCCCGGTCACGTCACGGGCGCGAAGCCCGGCCCTGAACGAAACCTCGCCGGCCGGGTCCCGTTCACTCACCGGCGTGCGGGAGCAGCAGGGTGAACACGGTGGGGGAGGAGCCGGCGAGGGCGAGCCGGCCGCCCGACGCCTCGACCAGGTCCCGGGCCAGCGACAGGCCGATCCCGGTGCCGTCCCCGGTCGTCGCCCCGCGGGCGAAGAGCGCGGTGGGCGGCAGGCTCACCCGGCCCTCGTCGGCGACGTCGACGGCGAGCGCACCGCCGGCCTCGCGGACGGTCACGTCCACGCGGCCGGTGCCGTGCAGGAGGGCGTTGTCCAGCAGCACGTCCAGCACCTGCCCGGCCACCCGGTCCGGCACCCGGAGGTCCTCGGTTCCCGGTGCGACGGTGAAGGCGAGGCGGCGCTGCTCCTGGGCGAAGGAGCCGTGCCAGCGCGTCTGGACGCCGTCGACCAGTTCGGCGACCTGCCGGGTCACCGTGCTGCCGCTGTCCGCACCGGCTCTTGCGAGGCGCAGGACCTCGTCGATCGTCTGGTGCAGGTGCCTGCCCTGCGCCAGCGCCTCCCCGATCGCCGCCCGCAGGTCGGCGTCCGGCGCGGTCAGCGCGGTCTCCAGAGCGAGTTGCAGCCCGGTGAGCGGCGTCCGCAACTGGTGGGAGGCGTTGGCCGCGAAGTGCCGCTCGTGCTTCAGGAGGCGGGCGAGTTCGGTGACCATGGCGTTCTGGGTCCGGGCGACCCGGTCGATCTCGGCGATGTCGCTGCCCGTCGCGCGCACGGTCAGATCGCCGTCCGCGATGTCCTGGCAGACCGAGGACAGTTCCTCCAGCGGCACCGACAGCGCGCGGGCCTGGCGGCGGGCGACGAAGATCGCCACTCCCAGGGCGGACGCGGCGGCCCCCGCGAGCACCAGCCAGTCCACGAGGACGCGGCTCCAGACGGCCCCGGCGTCGCCCGCCGCCCGCACCACGCCGATGACCTGCTCGTTGCTGGACACCGGCACGGCCACGACGACGTGCCCGCCGGTGTGCTCGCTGACCGTCGCCGCGGTCGCCGCCCGCCGGGTGGCGGCGTCCGCCGTGCGCGGGCCGGTCCCGGCCCGCAGCCGCAGCGTCGCGTCGTACACGCCGACGTCCGTTCCGGCCGGCGGCGCGGGGAGTTCGAGCGGGTCGCCCGCGGCGAACTCCGGACCCACCCGGACGGCGGCGGCCAGCGCGTCGCGCTCCAGCCTGCTCCGTTCCCCGGCGAACGTGGCGGATCGGATGACCACGGCCAGCGGCAGCGCGAGCAGGACGAGCGCGATCAGCACCGCCGCCACGGCCACGCGCGCCACCCGCCGTCTCATGCACCCATCATGCGGGCTCGGCAGGAGGGTCCTCACCGGACGGCCGGCGGTTTTGCCGTCGTCTAACCCTCAGCGACCCGGGCGCTAACCGGCGGTTGCCTAGCGTCACCGCCATGACCAAGCGACGCACCCTTCTCCTTCCGGCGGCCTTGGCCGTCCTCGCGGCCGTGCTGACGGCGGGCTGCGGGTCCTCGGGCGGCCCGGCCGCGCAACCCACCGGCGGTGCGGGCTCGCCCACCACCGCGGCCGGCGCCGCCACGACTGCCACGGCAGGCGCCCCGAGCAGCGCGTCCTCCCCGCCGGCGGCGGAGACCAACCCGGCGGGTGACATCCCCGACAACCAGGCGTACGTGGCCTTCACCCCGACCGCGGGCGGCTTCACCGTGAAGGTTCCGGAGGGCTGGGCCCGCACCGACGCAGGCGCCGTGACGACGTTCACCGACAAGCTCAACCGGATCCGGATCGAGTCCCGCCCGGCGGGCTCCGCCCCCACCCCGACCACCGTGACCGCGCGCGTGGTTCCCCAACTGCACGCCAGCGTGCCGAACTTCGCCGCGCCCAAGGTGTCCGCCGTCACCCGCAAGGCCGGGCAGGCCGTCCTGCTCACGTACCAGGGGGACGCGGCGCCCGACCCGGTCACGGGGAAGGTCGTCAGGGACGCCTTCGAGAGGTACGCCTTCCAGCGCTCGGGCCGCGAGGTCGACCTCACGCTGTCCGGACCGGTGGGGGCGGACAACGTCGACCCCTGGCGGATCGTCTCCGACTCCCTCGCGTGGCGGTGAACGGTGACCGCCGCCACCCCCACTCCCGCCGACGGACACGCCCTGGACGCGCGGGACCTGTACCGGTTCTTCCGCGCCGGCGAGGAGGAGACCCTCGCGCTGCGCGGCGTCAGCCTGCACGTCGGGCGCGGGGAGACCGTCGCGGTGATCGGCCCGTCGGGATCGGGCAAGTCCACGCTGCTGGCCTGCCTGGCGGGCCTGGACGAACCCGCCGGCGGCACGGTCCACGTCGGCGGGGAACGCATCAGCCACCGGCCCGAGTCCGCCCGGGCCAGGCTGCGGGCCCGGCACATCGGGGTCATGACGCAGTCCGGCAACCTCGTGGCGCATCTCAGCGTGCGCGACAACATCCGCCTGGCCCGTGGCGCCGCGCCCGGCAGGAGCACGCAGCCGGTCGGCGAACTGCTGGAGCGGACGGGACTGGACCGCCGCGGGCACGCGCTGCCGCGCGAGCTGTCCGGCGGTGAACTGGCCCGCGCGGGGCTGGCCGTGGCCCTGGCCAACGACCCCGACGTGCTGCTCGCGGACGAGCCGACCGGCGAGCTCGACGGCTCGACCGAACGCAAGGTCCTCGACCTGCTGCGGGCCCGCGCCGGCACGTCCCGCGGCGTGCTGCTGGTCACCCACAGCCGCGAGGCGGTGCGGATCGCCGACCGGGTGATCGGCCTGCACGACGGAAGGATCCGCGCATGACGACCACCGAGGTGCTCGCCGACGCCCACGACGCCGCCCGCACTTTCGGGCGCGGCCCCACCGCGGTGGTCGCCGTGCACGGCGCGACCTTCCAGGTGCGGGCCGGCGACCGGATCGCCGTCGTCGGCCCGTCCGGCTCGGGGAAGTCCACGTTGCTGCACCTGCTGGCCGGACTCGAACGCCCCAGCGGCGGGCGCGTGTCCTGGCCCGCCCTCGACCCGGGACCGGCCGGGACGGCGCCCGCCCACCAGATCGGCGTGGTGTTCCAGGGCCCCAGCCTCATCCCGGCGCTGGACGTCGTCGAGAACGCGGCCCTGCCCCTGGTGCTGGCCGGCGTCCGCGAGGGCGAGGCCCAACGCAGGGCACGGGACGCGCTGCACCTGCTGGGCATCGCGGACCTGGCCGGCCGCCTGCCCGAGGAGCTGTCGGGCGGCCAGGCCCAGCGCGTGGCCATCGCCCGCGTTCTCACCCAGGCCCCCCGCCTGGTGCTCGCGGACGAACCGACCGGCCAGCTCGACCGGGCCACCGCCGACCACGTCGCCGACGTCCTGCTGAGCGCCGTCGACATGCTCGGCGCGGCCCTCGTCCTGTCCACGCACGACCCGGCCGTCGCGCAACGGCTCGCCGTACGGCGGGAGATGCACGAAGGGCGACTGCTCGCATCCGACGGCACCCGAGGAACGCACTCATGATCATCATCTGGACCCGCGGGCTGGTCAGGCGCCGCTTCGGACGGCTCGCGGCCACCGCCCTCGGCATCGCGGTCGCCGTCGCACTGGCGGCAGCGCTCGGATCCTTCCTCACCGCGTCGAAGTCGACGATGACCGCGCGGGCCGCACGATCGGTGGCCGTGGACTGGCAGGTCGAGGTGCAACCCGGCGCCGACCCTGCGGCCGTGCTGAAGGGCGTGCGGTCCGCACCCGGCGTGCACACCGCCCTTCCCGTGGGGTTCGCGCGCACCTCCGGCTTCCAGGCACGGGCCGGCGGCTCCCTGCAGACCACCGGACCCGGCACGGCCCTCGGCATGCCCGACGGATACCGCGCCGCGTTTCCGCAGGAGATCCGCCAGCTGACCGGCGCACCGGACGGCGTGGAACTCGCCCAGCAGACCGCGGCGAACCTCCACGCGGCCCCCGGCGACACGGTCACCGTCTCCCTGCCCGGGACCCGCGGCGCCCAGGTGAAGGTCGACGGCGTCGTCGACCTGCCGCAGGCCGACTCCCTCTTCCAGAAGGTCGGCGCCCCCGCGCAGACCCAGCCCACCGCACCCCCCGACAACGTGATCCTCCTCCCGGCCCGCGTCCTGGCGGAGATGACGAAGGCAGCGGGACCGGGCGCCGTCACCACGCAGATCCACGTGGCCCGCGACGCCACCCTGCCCTCGGACCCGGCCGCCGCCTACACCGCCGTCACCGGCGCGGCACACCACCTCGAAGTCCGCAGCGCCGGCGGTGCGGTCGTCGGCGACAACCTGGGCGCGGCCCTCGGCGCCGCCCGCGAGGACGCCCTGTACGCCCAGATCCTCTTCCTGTTCCTCGGCGCGCCCGGCGTGATCCTCGCCGCCCTGCTCACCGCCGCCGTCGCGGGAGCCGGCGCGGACCGGCGGCGCGGCGAGCAGGCCCTGTTGCGCACCCGGGGCCTGGCGCCGCGCCAGGTCGGCGTGCTGGCCACGGTGGAGGCGCTCGTCGTCGGCACCTGCGGCGGCCTGCTGGGCCTGGGACTCGCCGCACTGGCCGGACAGGCCGCCTTCGGCACCGCCTCGTTCGGAGCGACAGCCGCCTCGGCGGCCCTCTGGTCGGGCACCGCCTTCGCGCTCGGCCTCTGCGTGGCGCTGCTCGTCGTCCTGGTGCCCGCGGTGCGCGACCTGCGCTCGGGAACCGTGGCCCAGGCGCGGAGCACCGTCGGGCGGCGCCACCGCTCCCCGCTGTGGATGCGCTACGGGCTGGACGTCGCGATGCTCGCCGGATCGTTCCTGGTCTTCCGCGCATCCAGCGGCAACAACTACGCGCTCGTCCTCGCACCCGAAGGGGTGCCGGGCATCTCCGTCTCCTACTGGGCCTTTCTGGGGCCCGCCCTGCTGTGGCTCGGCTCGGCGCTCGTCCTGTGGCGCCTGACGGCACTGGTCCTGCGGCACGGCAGAACGCCGCTGACCCGCGTCGCCCGCCCGCTCACCGGCACGCTCGCCGGCACCGCGGCCGCCGCCATCACCCGCCGGCGCCGCCCGCTGGCCCGCTCGGTGGTCCTTTTCGCGCTCGCGCTCTCCTTCGCCGTCTCGACCGCCACGTTCAATGCCACCTACCGGCAACAGGCCGAAGCCGACGCCCAGTTGACCAACGGTGCCGACGTCACGGTGACCGAACCGCCGGGCGGCACCGCCGGCCCCGGGGCCGCACGCGAGCTGGCCGCCGTGCCCGGCGTGCATCATGTCGAGCCGGTCCAGCACCGCTTCGCCTACGTCGGATCCGACCTCCAGGACCTGTACGGCGTGCAGCCCGCCACCATCGGATCGGCCACCGCGCTGCAGGACGCGTACTTCCAGGGCGGCACCGCCCACGACCTGCTGGCCACCCTCCAGGCCCGGCCGGACGCCGTGCTGGTCAGCGCCGAGACCGTCCACGACTTCCAGCTCACCCCCGGCGACCTGATCAACCTGCGCCTGCAGGACACCAGGACCAGATCCCTGCGCACCGTCCCCTTCCACTTCGCGGGTGTCGTCAAGGAGTTCCCCACCGCCCCCAAGGACAGCTTCCTCGTCGCCAACGCCGCCTACGTGGCCAGGTCGACCGGCAGCAACGCCGTCGGAGCCTTCCTGGTCGACACCGGCGGCGCGCACCAGAAGGCCGTCGGCGAGCGGCTGCGCGCCCGGGTCGGCACCGCGGCGACCGTCACCGACATCACCGGGACCCGCAACGCGGTCGGTTCCAGCCTGACGTCGGTCGACCTGGCGGGCCTGACCAGGATCGAGCTCTTCTTCGCGATCCTGCTGGCCGCCGGCGCCGGCGGCATCGTCCTGGTCCTCGGACTCGCCGAGCGCCGCCGCACCTTCGCCATCGCCACCGTGCTCGGCGCGAGCCGGCGGCAGTTGCGCGGACTGGTCCTCAGCGAGGCGGCCGTCACCACGGCCGGCGGCCTGGCCGGGGGCGCGGTGATCGGCTGGGCCCTGTCGCAGATGCTGGTCAAGGTCCTCACCGGCGTCTTCGATCCGCCACCGGCGACCATCGCCGTGCCGTGGGCCTACCTCGCCCTGACCGTCGCCGTCGCCCTCGCGGTCATCGCGTGGGCGGCACTGGGCAGCGCCCGCAACTCCTCCCGCCCGGCCGTCGAGGAGCTGCGCGAACCGTGAGTGCCCGTACCCTTCCAGGCATGTCCCCGCCCGTCCCGCACGACGCCGCACGCACCCGCGTCCTCGTCATCGAGGACGACGACACCATCGGCCGGCACCTGCACGCCGGGCTGCGGGGAAGCGGATACGCGGCAACCTGGTGCCGCACCGGGAGCAGCGGTCTGGCCGAGGCCGGACTCACCCGGCACGACGCCGTCCTGCTGGACCTCGGGCTCCCGGACGTGGACGGCATGGACGTCGCGCGCCACCTGCGCGCCGACCATCCCGACCTGCTGATCGTGATCCTCACGGCACGCAGCGACGAGATCGACGTCATCGCCGGCCTCGACGCGGGCGCGGACGACTACCTCGTCAAACCGTTCACCCTGAGCGTGCTGCTGGCCCGGCTCCGCGCGCACCTGCGCCGCCGGCCGGCCGGCTCGCCCGCCGAGAGTGCGCCGATCCGGCTCGGTGACCTCACCGTGGACCCCGCGTCGCGGCGCTGCCTCGTGGCCGGAGGCGAGATCACGCTGCGGCCCAAGGAGTTCGAGCTCCTGGTGGCGCTGGCCCAGCGGGCCGGCGCCGCGGTCTCCCGCGAGGATCTGATGGCCCAGGTCTGGGACGCGAACTGGTTCGGCCCGACCAAGACGCTGGACGTGACGATGGCGGCACTGCGCCGCCGCCTCGAGGCGGCGGCCGCAGCCGTGCCGGAGGGCCGACCCCGCCTGCCGCACATCGCCACGCTGCGCGGACACGGGTACCGGCTGGAACCGCCCGCCGGCTGACGGGACCTCCCGGCACGAAGGAAGTGGACCTCGGCGATCGGGCGAGCCGCCTCCTGCACGAGGGAAGTGGACCTCGGTGATCGGGCGAGCCGCCTACGTGCACGAGACCGGACGCGCAGGCGACGACCACGGCTTGCACGCGGTCCCGGACGTGGAGCTCGGCCAGGATGCGGCTCACGTGCGCTTTGACGGATTCCGGGCGACCCGGTGACGGCGGTACCCCGCTGCCACCGGGGGCAGCTCCGGCCGGCCCGAGCCGGCGTCGGCCCGGTCCGCGGTCCTCCGGGCAGGATCCGTGCGACATCCGACCGCTAGAAGCGGTCGAGACGGCAGCCCGCCAGCAGCGGCTCGGCGGCGCCGTCGACCAACTCCCGCGCGACCAGGCGGCCCACGGCCGGGGCGAGCGTGACCGCGGAGTGCAGCACCGTCACATAGAGGCCGGGCACCTCGGCGACCGGGCCGATGATCGGCTCGCCGTCGGCCGGCATGGGACGTGCGCCGACCCGGGTGCTGAGCAGCGTGACGTTCGCGGCGCCGCGGAAGGTGGAGCGGACGGCGGCGAGAGTCCGTTCGGGCGCGTCCGCGGCGGCGATCAGCCGGTCCGCGGCGACCTGCCGGAGATCGAAGTCCCGGTTGTTGACCACGGTCCGGACCAGACCGGCCGGAGCACGGAACCGGAAGAGCGTCGCCGGCGACGGGTCGACCGGGACGCGTATGCCGAGCGACGCGCCGAGCGCGGCAGTTGCCACCCCCGCCGCGAGCACCACGGTCGCACCGGGGAGCGGCCCCGCCACCGTCTCGACCCCGGCGACCCGGCCCGCGGCGTCCCTGCGGACCGCGGTGACCGGGGTGTCCCGACGGACCACCGCGCCGTGCGCACGGGCACCCGTGACCAGCCGCTCGGTCACACCCACCGGGTCGACGGCGCCGTCGCCGGGTGACCAGACGGCCCACTCCGGGGGCTGCCGCAGGGCGGGTTCGAGCGTCGCCACGGTGGCCGCGTCCACGATCTCCTGCCCGGGCCCCGCCTTCGGCGCGCCGTCCGTCGTGCCCCAGGACAGCGAGCCGGACCAGGTCACCGGGAGCCCCGGCAGCTCGGCCTGGAGCCGGTGGTACTCCTGCGTCGCGGACGCCCGCAGCGCGGCGGCCGGGCCGGTGCGCACGCCGGACGCCCCGATCCAGGCGAACGAGCCCGCGGTCACGCCGGCGCCAGGCCGCCCGGCGTCGACGAGGGTCACGGCGGCACCGGCCCGTGCGGCGTGATAGGCCACCGAGGCGCCGACGACACCGGCGCCGACGACCACCAGGTCGCTGCTCATGCTCGGGCCCTGCGGGGCCGCGGCCGCCCCGTGCGTCGCATGCTCATGGGCACCCACGCTAGCGCGGGGCGGCCGCGGCATGCCTCATGGTTTTCGGGCGCTTCGCGGGGCCACCGGCACCTGAACACACCGGAGTCGGTGCCGTGCCGCACCGTTTCGCCGCTGGCAGGATGCCGGTGGAGGGGCGTCACGAGGACGCCCCACGCCAGGAGGAGCAGGCCATGTCCGAAGCCCTGGTATCCCAGGCGTTGATCCTGGCCGGAGGCCAGGCCACCCGTATGCGCCCCTACACCGACGACGCGCCCAAGGCGATGGTGCCCGTCGCCGGCGCACCGATCGTCGGCTACCAGCTCAGGTGGCTCGCCGACCACGGTGTGAAGGCGGTGACGATCAGCGGCGGCTACAAGAACGAGATGATCAGCGACTACGTGGGCGACGGCGGCCGGTTCGGCCTGGAGGTCCGCTACGCCATCGAGGCCGAGCCCCTGGGCCGGGGTGGCGGGCTGAAGTTCGCCGCCCGCGACCTGGCGGACCCCGGGGCGCCGTTCTTCGTGCTGAACGGCGATGTCATCACCGGCTTCTCGCTCGGCGACTTCGCCGCGTACCACCGGGAGAACGGCGGCGCCGTCACGCTCGCGCTCTCCCCGTACCGGTCGAACTGGGGGGTCGCGGAGCTCGTGGACGGCAACCGCATCAAGGGGTTCACCCAGTCCCCGGAACTGCCGTACTGGATCAACGCGGGCATCTACCTCTTCAACCCCGATGTCACCGACAGGCTCCCCGACAAGGGGGACCACGAGGACAGCACCTTCCCCGAGCTCGCCCAGGAGGGCCTCCTGGTCGGCTATCGGATCTCGGGCTACTGGCGCGGCATCGACACGGTCAAGGACGTGATCGAAGCGTCCAAGGAGGTCCTGGCCTCCGGTGCCCTGCTCGCGCCGGAGTTCCGGACCACGGACCCGGAGATCTGACGGCGAACCGGGCGCAGCGGCCCGACGCCTCCGACGCCCCCGATGCCCACGCCCCGCCCCGCGCCACGGCTGAAGTCCTCGAAGGGGTGAACCTCGCAGCCAGGCGGCAGCGCAAAGGCTGTCTTCGTCCGCCCGTTTCCGCAGGTTGTGTGGTGGGGTGGGACGAAGATGCGCGGTCGGTCGGATGGCCGACGACCGGCGGTCTCACAGCCCTGTCCGGTGCCCATGAAGGGAAGATCTGCCGTGGTGCCGATGACCCTGCACGAGATCGCGGAGGCAGTCGGTGGCGCGCTGTACGACGTTCCCGATCCGGGAGCGGTGGTGCACCGGACCGCCGTCATCGACTCGCGGCACGCCGGACCCGGTTCGCTGTTCGTCGCCCTGCCCGGGGAGCGCACCGACGGCCACCACTTCGCCGCCGCGGCCATCGCCTCCGGGGCGGTCGCGGTCCTCGCGGCGCGGCCGGTGGACGTCCCCGCGATCGTCGTGCCGGACCCGATGGACGCGCTGGCGCGTCTCGCGCGAGCGGTCATGGCGAAGCTGGACTCCCCGACCGTGGTGGCACTGACCGGTTCGGCCGGGAAGACCGGCACGAAAGACCTGCTCGGCCACCTGATCGGGAACACCGGCACCACCGTCACGACCCCGCTGTCCTACAACAACCAGCTCGGCCTGCCGCTGACCGTCCTGCGGGCGGACGCCGCCACGCGGTGCCTGCTGGTCGAGATGGGCGCCAGCCGTGCGGGGCACATCAAATTCCTGACCGGCATCGTCCCGCCGACCGTCGGCCTGGTGCTCAACGTGGGCACGGCCCACATCGGCGAGTTCGGCGGCTCCAAGGAAGCCATCGCCGAGGCGAAGGGCGAGCTGGTCGAGGCCCTTCCCCCGGACGGGCTGGCCGTGCTGAACGCCGACGACCCGTACGTGATGGGGATGTCGGCCAGGACCACCGCGCGCGTCCTGACCTTCGGCAGGGCCAGGGGCGACGTACGCGCCACCCACGTGGACGTCGGCCAGGACGGTCGTGCTTCGTTCACCCTGACCCACGACGGCTCCAGCGCGCCCGTCAGGCTCGGCATGTACGGCGAGCACCACGTGGCCAACGCGGCGGCTGCCGCCGCCGTCGCCCTCAGCCTCGGCATCGGGTTCGACGACGTCGCGGAAGCGCTCAGCTCGGCGCGGCCGTCGAGCCCCGGCAGGATGGAGGTCGTCGAGCGTCCGGACGGGGTGACGGTCGTCAACGACGCCTTCAACGCCAACCCCGACTCCATGGACGCCGCGCTGAGCGCCGTGGCGGCCATGTCGGCGGGACGGCGGCGCACCGTCGCCGTGCTCGGGGAGATGGCGGAACTCGGCGGCGGTTCCGGGGCCTACCATGCCGAACTGGGCCGGCGCGTCGCCGCCGCAAGCGTCGACGTCCTGGTCGCCGTCGGCGGACCCGAGGCGGCGCTGATCCACGATCAGGCACAGGCGCACGGCGTCACCAGCACCCTCGTGCCCGACGGCGAAGCCGCCCTGGAGTTCCTTTCCGGCTGCCTGGAACCCGGGGATCTCGTCCTGGTGAAGGGCTCGCACAGCGCCGGGCTGGAAGAGACCGCGACCCG
>Ga0123353_10008825_pt1 | contig 13817 bp, 4 predicted proteins | sample TergutLab28metaG_3_FD_92763 | JGI IMG/M metagenome (GOLD analysis project Ga0123353, IMG submission 92763) | Labiotermes labralis P3 segment gut microbial communities from Petit-Saut dam, French Guiana - Lab288 P3 | ecosystem: Host-associated > Arthropoda: Insects > Digestive system > Gut ... | reverse complement strand
TGCTGTATTTTACACATTTTATGATATGTATATACGCTCAAGTAAGTTTAAACTATCCTCTTTTCGGAATAATAAGTACCAAATGTTGTATACATACGGTTGTACCTCCTGATGATGGGCATAGATACGCTCGAAACATGTAGAGGTTGACGAAATATACTAAGAATAATTTGTGCATCAAGTTGGTCTTTCTTTACACGATTACTTTATTTTGTTGGTCGTTCAAATGTCTTGGATATTCGAAATGTGTGAGACCTGATTCTATAGGATATTAATTTTATTGCATTCCTGAGCACCGAAGCTGTAGCGCAGAAAAAAAGCCAGCATCTTCTGTGACATCACATGACAGCTGCCGTAATCAGTAACATCCTGTATAATAACGGGCATTGACAGTTTGACAGGGAGCTTATGCAAGGTACTTAACTGGTTGACGATGGCGTCTAGTGACCAGATATTGAGTTCTATAAAATGCGTGGTATTCCCTGACTAGCTGCGAAACTACTAGATCTTGAAACACGACTCTACCACACGGAATGAGGTTTTTTTTTTAGTGAGACGAATGCTTCGGTAGAAAAATACGTCTAAATTAAAGTCTCCGTTTTTTGGTTGTAATTCGGTTGGGAAATGTATTTACAGAAGTAAGCTAACCTAAGAGCCGTAGCGTAAGGTACTTGAGATGCGGACACAGAGAGGCTGTTGAGGTTTGGTGGAGAAAGAAGGTGGGAAATAAATTGAAATGAGTTTTGAGTTTCTAACAGCAGTCAGTGTTCTGTGATGTGACGCCGTGTAATTCGATAGATAAGGATTTATCTATACAGGTACACCTTTCGGAAGACTCTTAGTAAAAAAAAATCTATCTGAAGGTATAAAATATTGCAGTGTGCTTCATCGCACACTTCTCAGCGAAAAACTTTTCTTACGTTTTCTTAATCACAAAAATTCAGCGATAGAACTTCTTAATACCGGCTAGTTGCGCTCTTCCCCATCCATATGTAGGGTCTATATACCGGTCACAAAATCTTTACGTGTAGTGATACAGGGTGTTTTCAATACAGCGGAACAAAGTTTTACGTTTGTTTATGATTTTCATAGTTGTTATAATAGATATTGAAAGTTTTGTTGATAGCTCTAGGGTAATAGACGTGTGACACGAACTCCGCGTACAGTTCGATAAATACAGACCTGATTGGAAAAATATCATTTTGAAATTGGCATAATAAAGGCATGCATAGTTTGTTTTCATCATCGAATAGAAGTGGATGGTATGAGCTTGGCTTTTGCGCGAATGAGATAGGACAGAAGTGCATAGAAAATTTGGCCGGAAGACCTGAATAGAAGAAGCAGCTTGCAAAATGTGGATAAACTGGGTTTGTATTATTAATATGAATATTAAAAGGGGATTGCTGCGGGACAGACGAGATGGGTGGGGCGTGTGTCACTTAACGGGGAGCGAAGAGTTGCGCACAGGGTTTTGGTGGGGAAACCTGAGGGAATGAGGCTACTTGGAAGAACAAGGCGTAGATGAAAAGACAATATTATAATTGATTTAAAGAAATAAAATGGGGCCGTTGAGTGAATTGATCTGGCTCAAGATATGGACAAGTGGCAAAATCTTTTGAAAACCTTATTGAAATTTCTGGTTCCTTAAAGTTCCCAAACTTTTGACTAGGAGAGGAACAGTTAAGTGTTTAAGAAGAACTTTGCTACATGAATTTAGTTATTTGATTGGTTAGGTAGATGGATGCTGCTGAATTTTTGGGCTGGGATTTGTCTGACTCAGAACAGGGACCAATACAGCAGAGATGTGGACACGCTGATGGATCATGGGGTTTCATAAAATGAAATTTTCTTAACCAGCTCAGGCACTGTTAGCTTCTCACGAAGGAATCTGCCTCACCTGGTTATTTAAGGGAACGAATAATTAGAAATGTTCTATGCTGATAAATGGAGATCGTCGATGTCAGAGCTGCGGCCTCCACACTGACAACAAAACACTGCAAGGCACATAATTGAGTAGGGGAATGCAGTGTTGACTTTGTATCAGTTTGGTTTGTATCAGCATAATTCGAACACCACACCAGCAACACGTTTGTGTATCCACGTATTTGGAATACATACGTAACTGCATTTCGTGAGGTTTCGTGTGTTTCTTTAAATACCAGTTTAGTCGGATCGGTTGGCACTGGCTCTACTAACGATTAGTTCTCCACATCAACTGATTTTATACATACGTACAGATATGCATCACAAAACGACGGGGATACGTTCTGAGAAATGCGTCGTTAGGCGATTTCGTCGTTGTGCGAAAGTCAAAAAGTTTACTTACACAAACCTAGATAGTACAGTATAGCCTACTACAGACCTGGGCTATATGGTATAGCCTATTGGTCCCAGGGTACAAACCTGTACAGCATGTTACTGTACAGAATACTGTAGGCGATTGTAATACAATGGTATTATAATATAATATTATAATCTTATGAGACCACTGTCGTATATACAGTGCGTCGTTGACCGAGACGTCGTTATGCTGCCCATACCTGTATACGCCAGTTCCATGTTCGGTTTTTGCTTCAGTATACTACGAGGGTAATATACAACATGACATTTGAACGACAAAAATATTCTCACTTAAACAAGGGCAATAATTGTCCTAGCATTTAAACCAACAAGTGAACTTTACTGGGGGTAACACCTGTCTACAATTACCTCCTACATTAGCTATAACTTAAAAATTACCTCCTATATGTCTGGGACCCATTCTGGGCCATTAAACATTAGGTGGCAATGTTGAACGCCGTAAGGTAAAAGGGTGTGGGTGTGATTTGGGGCGCTATGCCTTGAATGCTACAAAATTACGCTTGTGTTCCTGACTTTTTTTTTTTTGTAAATGAGGTCATCCTTAGCTCAGAAGCTGTAGCGTTATTTATTCAGATTTTCTAGATTAATACCCGGCGTCTTCTTGTGACATCGAAGCAAACTTCTCTCCCACTTCGTTTTATTGGGATAGTTGATTGATGATGCGGGCGCGGTTATGAGATTTGATGCCGCATGTTTCGGCCTACGCACATGGCGCCCAGTGCACTGACGCGTGTCATAAACTATTCAAGCGTAAAATTCAAATTAAAAAGTACAGTTCACGGCTTTGGTTCATAGCAAAAGAGGTTGAGAAGGGGATCTCTTCTTGGTGACATTAGGCGTGATACTGGGCACCATATTGTTTGTTTAGAAGTAGCGGAACAACTGCAGAGACATCTAGTGAGTGAAGAGAGACTGAATGAAACAAACAAGATCAAGCCGTGTCGCCTTATTGCTGCAAAGAGAGCAGCTAGTAAACGAGTAAATGAGGAAGGTGATAATGAGAGATAGGAAGCGTCTTGGAAATAGAGCGAAGACGTACACGGGAATGGGACGCGGAAGACACGTCGTGGAATGTTTTTCGCTTGGCTTTAGTCCAGAAGATGGCCATCTGTCACGTATGAAACGGTTTCGAGAATCGATATGTGTCAGCTTTGGTTCTAGAATGGGATAGATATGCAACGTATCTAAAGGTAGCTCGTTAGACACCAGAAGATAATCTTATGTCACGGACGACACTGGTTTCGAGAATCGATATGTGTTCAGCTTTGGCTTTTCTGTGGGATGAGTATGCTACATTTTCTGTGAGGCGGTTGGTTAGAAGAGCTTCGAATAATTGGATGATGATTGAGTAATCTGTTGGAAATATTGTTCACTTAAGGAAGAGGTCGTGGGTTAATTTAAGACATTCTAATGATCTTTGAACTGGGGGAATAAACATAGCCACAGTATGGATAAATTGTCAAGTTTCGAGTCCGGAAAATTGTGATTGTGAAACACGGGTGGTACCCATTCTGTTGTTATTATTATTATTATTATTATTATTGCTTCTCATATTTGGTACACAAACAGTGGTAACACACCTGATTCGCATTCGGAATGTACTTGGTTCGAGTGCCGGCCAGGGAGAGTCTAATGAAGTTAATAGCAGTTAAAGGTGAACGTGGAAAAAAATGACAAAAGGAAATAGCGGAAATAAAGAGAGGATGAGTGAAAGAAATATAAAAGAATAGAAGATAGCGAGAAAATAGGGTAAATATAAAGATTAAAAAAGAGAGGGACACAGAAGTAAATGAATGCGGGCAGTAGGAGAAGACAAGGGAAGGAAATAGAGATCAGCATGAAAGAGATTACGAAGGCGAGAAATGACAGAGAAAGCGAAAAATAAAATTAGTTTTCTGTGTGCTTCTTTAAAGGCCACTTGGAGGGGAAGGGTATATGACTGGGGGGGGAAGCACGACTGCTCGCATTTTTAATCTCGATACCAGATGTAGGTATATGGTCATTATCACGTTCCGGGTAAAGAGACTCCGGTACTTACTGGTTATGTGGCTGGGTGGGTTCCACAGCTTCTCCTAGACGCAATGGCGAAGAGCAAACTGTCTTTTCTTTGCCGGGAATTGAACATCGAATCGTCTGTTTTTTGGCCGATACACCACTCAGAAGAAAGAGTTCAAAGAGAGTCTATTAATTGAGGAAATTGACCTGTGGTGAATGAGAGTTGGAGAAAGCTAGGATGTCAAGTAAATAGAAGAGCCTATTGTATAGTAGTTAAAAAGGAAGTATGTTAAGTGGGTAAGATACGAATTGAAGGAAGCTAGCCAGTGACGTAAATAATATATGATCTTGTAAATAATACTTAAAGAGGGAGTCTGTAGTCGCAGTGTTTTTTTGGCCGTTATTTGCACCTATATATATAATTCAGTTCCACTTGTACCATAGTGTAAATATTTATTCAAACTGGTTACAGGAACAATTTCGTAATTTATCCCTGTACACACTGTTTATACTCTCTGAGCAATATATCTGTTTAAAAAAATAAAAATTAAAGGAGGGAATCTGTTAAGTGGGTAAGATAGTCTGTAGTGAATACGAGCTGGAGGGAGCTAGCCCTTGAAGTAAATAGAATAGCCTATTGTAAATAGTAGTTGAAAAGGGATTCTGTTAAGTGGGTAAGATAGTCTGTAGTGAATACGAGTTGGAGGGAGATAGGTCGTGACGTAAATTAGACGGCCTATTGTAAATGGTAGTTAAAGGGAGAAGGTCTGTTAGGTGGATACGATCAGATGTTTAGTCGTCGTTTTTGTGTCGCACCAAATATTGCAGTAGCCAACATTATTTACTTTAGGGGACCCTATGGGTAAGGAGAGCAGATACGTTTGTCATTCCACTGTCGAACAAAACAAGATCAGAATATCGCAATCCAAGAACTGGTAACAGTAATTCAGTGAATCAGATTGTGTTTGCGTTGCCACAGCAACTAATTTTACACAGTGCGTCTTGTGTGACAAAAAATACCCATAGATTTAGCTCGTTTAAAAGTGATAATGTTATGCTTGAAAGTTTTCCAGTTTTACTCCTAATAGGAGATAAAGTCGCTAGGTTTTGTTTGCAGATAAAATTCACATGTCTAAATGCTAAACCATACTCAATAAGAAGGTACTTTGGAGCGCGTCCTTTTGTCAACGTAAGACGAATTTTTTAAAAATGTAAGGCAAAAAACACTCGGACACAGAAAACTTTATTCTGGCCTTGTTAAGTGTGACGTGTAGATGTTAAGTTAGATATTGGTGTTTTAGGGGTAATCTGCTGCTTCCGTGTTTAGGGTAAAATAGATCATGTTTATCAAGGTTCTGTGAATATAAATGATACACCACAGTATTTCAGTAGCTTGAAGCTAGTTATTCCAAAGCTCAGATTTTTTTGTGAGACTTCTTCCACTGTTTGATTTGTTTCTGAAATTATGTTTTGATTACGTAAAGAAGAAGATATTAAAGTGCGTGGTCTGTTTTGTGTGTGCGTGTGTGCGTGCGCGCGCGCATGTGTGCGTACGGAATAGAAGCGGAGAAACTTCAACAGAGTTTTGCTTTTTATCTCCTACACCACAAATCAATACATGTTCTGGGGCCCTAACCGATGGGGCTGTGAATTAAATGAAAATGTTGCCCCCTCTCCTTTCAAAGAGTTTGCTGCAGTGGCAACGAAAACTTTTGCTTCTCCGCGTTGGAGGGTCATTAATCAATCTCACCCTCCCTTTTGACCCGGATTTCATCACGTGAATTTGTGGCCTTCGTGAAATTTGTGGATCTTCTGGCAATATCGAGTTGCATCCTTGTGGCCTAAGGTCTTGCCAGGCGGTCAGCATGTATTGTAATTGTTACCCACTGCCATTCAACGGAAGTCAGTGTCGGCTGTAAACTGGCAAAATGCTTTTTGTTAGTATTTCCTTCATGTGAGATCAGAAATATTTTGAAGGCACTGAATTCTTCATCAGTGATAAGACAATGACGAACTTCCTGTGCACGACATGCAGGCATAGCGGGAGTGGAGGTATAGCTCAGCACATTCTTAGGCTCTTGACTTGATTGAGTAGTCATTTTTAGGTTTCGGCCGCTTTATCCCCAAGGCAATATTCCGCGGTTTCCATTAAGTAAACCGATGGGTGGGCCTCAGATATAGTCAGAGCGCTTTGGGAGAGCGTTAAACTCTTACCGCTGCCTTGTTTTCTCGGATGTACTGCGCGGAACCTAGGCCATCATTGTTGCTTCTCGTCATTATTGTGCTTACACGATAGAGATGCATATCTATACTTTTAACAGCATATGTTGTTGGGAACTCATAATTAACCATGTCCGCTATATTAACTGTGGTGCCCGAGACAGCTCTACTTATGTAGCCATTGGTATCGATATTAAAGGTAGATGTATATCATCTCTGTAGTTTAGAATCCTTGAATAAACACCGGTTGGTAGACCTGTGGTAGGTTGGTAAGACTGCCAGAAATTGAACAAGGTGTTTTCATTTCACTCCATTACATGACCCATGTAACAACTACACACAACGACATATAAACACACCCAGTTTATTTTAAACAACCCAGATTTTATCTGTTTTTAACAATACAAAATCCGATATTTTTATGGCCATTGGAAGAACCTGAGACATTCCTTATAACATTACGTGGTTTTACTTGTGAAATTGGCAGTTTGTTGTGTTTTATCAGTATTCTTGTGAAGGTACCCTGATGGAGGTAGCAATAGCAACTGAAACATGTAGGTAATCAATAATATATGACAAGTGCATTTTACCGGTGTGCATATGTTGGTCTGCTACATACATTTAAAATATTAAAAACTACATTTTGGCTACAAATTTGTTTAAATTTTTTTTCCCCCATAAGGTTCTCGAAATGAACAGCGATTGATCTTCACAAAAGGGAATGTGCCGCCTTTGAGGTACGAAATTAAGTTTTCATGATATTCGTGCTTCAGGGTCTTAGAACTAGAACCTACGAAACAGTTCTTTCTCATACAGTGAGTGTATAGAATTGTTCTTTCCTATGTACCTTCCTAAGGCAGTGTAAACGTGCGATATTTTGATACTAACATGCGCCTCTGCATGCCGTTCCCCTACGCTTCGCTTCCCCAATACCGTCTGAACCAATTACAGCTTTCCGGTAAACTTTACTTATGAACTTCGGCTTTTAAAAGCTCACCACCACAGATGTTAAGTTCTTACGATCGATGCCGTCGACCGGAAGAATTTTGAGGTTATTTGACATAATTAATAGGCCTATAAGTATGAAGTATTATGTTATTTGATATTAATTAATAAGCCTACAAATATGAGGTTTGGGCTGATTGCAGCGATGATAAAGATTACTGTCTACGGAAATGTGACATGGTGCAGATGGGTAGGTGGGTACTAATGTGTCAAGATATTATGCCCCCATTGTCAAGTAAAACGGAAACACTACCCTGAAGAGAAAGGCGGGAAAATTGTCCGAAGCGTGGCTATTTATTTACCAAATAAGGCGGCGCCATATACAGGAAGACGCTAATCTTCAATTTGATAGAGACTTTGTATTATCCTATGCGTTAGAAGTAATCCGTCTCTGCAAACAATAATTATAGTAAGATATTGTGATATCATGAGTGTACGTGTGTTGTTGTAGCGGTAACGGGTAAACTGTGATATCAGTATTGCTGCGAGCCTGAAAATATTGTAGGAAATATCAGTTTTTCGTGTACAGTTGCTGCACGCAACTGAAATGTAAAGGTTTGCGGTTATGCGCGAGAGACTTCAGGTAGTTGGAAAAACATTAAGTGTATGAGCTTTAGGTTTCTGTGACCGTGCATCGTGATAAAATTGTGAAGTGAGAGAGCAAACCAACAAGATGCAACAGTTAGATGTTTATTATCATTAATTTCTCAACATGTTTCGGACATCATTATGCCCATCTTCAGGAGAACAAGACGTGTGTTACTGCACGTGGTGTGCTGCGCTGGTTCTGCTGGATGTGGTTGGTTTCTCACTTCACAATTAAGTATACGATTTGAGAGAATGTCACATCGTGCATCCTAATATCCAGTTACCGACATTTCGGAAAAATATACTAATATATTCCTTGAAGTTGGAGGAATGAATTATCTCCGAAACGTAGACAAATTTATAATCTGCCTGTCTACACGGCGTCATTGTCAACAAGACAGCATTTTTCATGTTTACCGCTAGGAGAATCTGAAATCTGATTTGCTGAGATCTACAGGGTGTTCGTTGCATTGTATCATTGTGGGCAGGGCTGTTGTCATGTGATCTCTTGGCAGGTGGAGGTTTCTTGGTGATTAATCTGCCACGCTGAGAGCCACGACAAGACGACATGCTGTATGTACAGTGCGACATTTTAGTGTAAGTTCAACAAGACGTTATTTAATTATTCATTTTATAATTTCCGCTGACTTGTTGAAGCAAGTGTCTTATATCCTTGACGAAACGTAAAGTCTTCCTTCGCCGTGACATGCAAATAAGCGCAGCAACTTCCTGTCTACTGTTTGTCTGAGTGCTCTTAAAGCATTATGAACTTACCGTTACTCTGCAGCATTTGTAACGTAGGAAGTTCGTAACGTTTTAAAAGCAAGTTAGTAACAGCTAACTAGAGTGCAAAACGAGAAAAACATGAAGAACTGCCGTGTTTTAAAGGTTTTGTGCGAATTGCCTGGTGGTGAGGGTTCCTAGGCAATCGAAACATGTAGCAATGCAGAGTGACATTATTAAACTGAGTTGTGTTTGATGTGTTTATATTCTTACTTTACTACAGTAATATTTGATATGCAGTAGATCCTAAGCCTGAGTGGCCGGGGAACCACTCTTATGGCCACGTGACTGCTGTTTATATATGTTTGCGTGTGTGTGAGAGAGAGAGAGAGAGCGAGAGAGAGAGAAAGAGAAAGAGAGGAGGGTGCCTGGTGATTAAGGGACGAATACTGCAACCGGCCAGATTGAAATACCCACATTGTCTTAATTACACTGTCCCACCTGGTAGCTATGCTTTGAACTACAGTATGACCACCTGACGTGCGGTGTTGCAGAACCAACTTGTTAGCCCTTTAAATTACGCTACTTACACTATATACCACCTATTAACACTAAAAGAACTCTTTATATTTCCCACACAATGTGTTACTTTCCATTTATTCTGTGAACAAACAGGAATTAATTCGCTGAACTGCACTGCAGGACTGAACTTTGTGATGGAGGCGCCTTGCGTTTTTTTTTTGCGAAGTAAAGATAAAGTTTTCCCGTAACAAGTCATGAAGACTCGGAGGAGGGATGTAATGTTGGGCTTCCATACCCATGTTGACATTCGGCACAATTAGGACGGCAGAGCTGTCAGTTTTGCGCGCCGGTCGCACTTTATCCCCAACGAAATTCCTTGGTATTCATATCTGTTACAGGCTGAGTGGACCCCACGGCAACTGAATGCGGACAGAAGAATAGGTCATCCGAAAATTTTCCAACGACCCTACAGGGAATCGAACCCGGAACCTCCCGCCTTGTGGCAAAGTGCCTCAACCAACTGCTTCTCGCCCCTGTTTCTGTGAAGTAGGAATATTATTCAGATTATCTGCAGGCTTCTAAGACATGACGAAATGCGTACTTTCTCTCTTCCTCGTTTTTAAATTTTGCTTCAATTTAAAGGTTGCAGATTATACGATCTGTATTTACACCGAATATTTTGCCAGTACAAGTGAAACTGCCGCTATGCGGTTGAGCACAAATGCGTGTAGGCATGTGAGAAAGCGGAGGTCGAGACCCACACATTCTTAATCCGAATATCTTACGGATTTGAACGTTTAGGTACACGTGTGCGTCGCTTTGTGCCTGGAAAGTAGCAAGCGGAGTTCATTGGGGAGAGAGATGAGTGGGGCTGGGGGAATGAGCAGAACTTCTGACCGTACTGAGTGTCAAACCCCGTTCGTCTGTCCCATAAATGAGTCATGGTATTGCCATGGCTTATGCAGCGAATTGCCTGTTAAATAACTGGACTCAAGGATGATGGAAGTAGATGAATGTCTGTGACCGTTTGAAATTTGTGTCTGAAGAGGAAATAGGAAGAAGTATTTACGAGAGGAGAAGCAGAAAATTTACGACATTGAATGTTCCCAGGCTGTGCCCTGTCGTCCTTCTAATAAATGTAGGCTGGACGCAAGGTAAAGTATTGGGAACTGAAGAAGAGTAGTATGATGGGAAGTGGAATGCTGGGAGTATGGAGCAGAGGAAAGAAGTTGGGCAATGGGGCTGAATTTTGAATTTTATATTTGGAGGGGGGGGGCTACATTACCACGAAGTTTGTATAATATTTGGAAGGTTGCATGTAATTCTAAGTGATTGAGTTATATACTAAGCATTTTCTCTGAGATAGAGGAAAACCACGGAAAAGCATGATATATTTGGCTGGTCGCAAGATGTCCCAGATGCAGATGTTTAAAAATATACAGACTTTTTACATGGAATATCATGCACTTTCAGGTGAGTGACAAACGGCTTAACTGCAGAAAAGAGCAGTGGTCAAGGAGGTAGACAATTTTGTTACATTTAGATATTGCTTTTAATTTTGTGAGGCGTTTCTTGCCCCTTCAGATGCAAAGTGTTGGATATATCTGTTGACATTTCTTCTTTTCCTTAATTTTCAACCCAGTGAAACATTCCAATTATGCGCAGATGTTCATCGTGTCCCTCACAGAGAAAACAGTCTCAATTCCAAAGACCATCTGGTTATTTCTACTAAGGAAAATGTATGTTGTGTATTCCATTATATATATATATATATATAAAATATACATATAGCATCGGAAATGTGAAGTCTTTTAATATTAAAGCACAAGGTATGTAAAATAAAATTCCTGCTTTAAGAAGTTAGCTTGGATGTTGTATATTCCTGGGGTCAGGTTTTTTGAAGATCCTCGAACGTGGCCTGGTGACTGTACTCCGTCTTCTTATCTGCTTCTGTAGGCAGCAGGAAGCTTTGCATGTGAAATGCTTCAAGGTTTGACCCCGCGACGTTCTGAAGATGGAGCGAAAATACATTTAATATCCGGTATCTCGAGGGGAAGTGAAACTCGTGATGGAAACTTCAACACAACATTGACTGTACTTCAGTGTAAGTAAAACACACTGCCTGAGAATAAAATCATATCTCATATTGTTTATTTAACGGTACTGTCAGTAGCTCATGTTGGTGTCAATTGCTGTGACATAATGAAATGCAATACATGTGGAAGGAAGTGGTGGATACAGTGTAATTTGAATTGATACTCTGATATTTATGTGGGGGGTGGGAATCAGGAAAATTACAAAACCATTGATTAGAGTTAGCAGTGTCCCGCTCGTCCAGAGTACAGAGAAGGATTATTCCTTCTAATTAATCTGATCAGTTACTTTGAACCAGAAAGACTGTCAACAGAATTTTGAGGCATGTCAGAGACTTGGTGAATGAGCCAGGAACTTCTCCCTATTACGTGTCAAGTTATTTGTAAAAGTACGGAGAAATAGCAGGTTAAAGGAAAACGCCTGGAAATTTTTTGAACTGTATTATAGCAGGTTGACAGATCAAACACGGAAATAATTAGTGGGCCTTTAAAAACTGGAACCGACCTGCTGTGGAAGCGTTAGGGACTTGTAAACCTCAGATTTTCGACAGGAAGTTAGGACAGCAATTATAAATGGGATGAAGTGAAAGGAATAGAAGTGTGGCAGAAATCGTCTAAAAGTGCAGTGAAATGAAGTGAGGGGAAGTGTAGTGATATGAGGTGAAATGGAGCGGTAAGAAATTTGAATGAGTTTAAGCCAAGTGAGAGGGTAGTGAAGTGTAGTGAAGTGTATTTGAGTGAAGTTTAAATTGGAAGAAGTGAAGTGTCGACAAATGTAGTGGAGTGGAGTGAAGGTCTTAGTAACAGGGTGCCTTTCATTATTAGACGATTTTATAGATCGTAAAAAGTTTGCTGCTTTTATGGCTGTTTCATTTATCACATTCTTTCATATTCTTTTGGGTTCTGCTTTGTGTCATTGTATATATGGTTGTACGTTTTGTTTGTTTCTGTTGAATTTTGTAAATTATATATTCGTATTATTATGTATTATTGTTATGTTTAAGTATTCTTACTGTTATATATGTTCCGTTCTGAGTATTCTGTTTCATTGTGTTCTTCTGTGTATTGTTCTTGTGTATATGTGTACTGTACTGTACTGTACTGCTACCATCGGGTGTCAACCTAATCTCAGTTAACAAATATATCATATCATATTTTAAATAACCGAGAATATCCAGTCCGAAATTTAGCGAAATTTTTACCCTGAAAAAATGAAGAAAATGTGGCTAAATATGTGAATTGAATTCACACCTGTATTCAGCCTTCTGATTCATTTCAAGAATATATTCCCTGCATTTTGATTTGAATAAAGTACACCTACTAGAATACTGAATCAAAGAGCCAAATTCTCAACATTAACTGCTCAGATGTGAGAGTAAAAAACAAGAATTTTATTTCTTAAAGTTGATGCATACATTCACTGCAGCAAGACTCTGTTTAATGTAATACATTTTGCTAAGTTAACGTCATGACAAACGATGAAAAATTCTGATTGGTATTATGGCTTAATTTAAAAAAAAATACACCCAGAATAAATTTCGCCACATTTTGTCGCCAATTTGCCGCATGTGGTGCTTGGACAACGTAATTTGCCATCCATTTTATTAATGAATATCGGTTCGGTTGATTTACATTTTCATTTGTACTGCACACAAAACAGTCGGCTCACCACCCATGTATGTGGCCGTTTAAATAGTCTAAAATGCGTTGAATATCAGGGAAAACAAGTAGTGTTAGAATGATGTAAGGACCTGAAGACTGTCGAGAGTGCCGAAACTTGTTATAGAAGTACAGTAGTCACTGTATTTATGATCCAAAAAGTTGTGCTCCTTTTTTGGTTGCACTGTTTGATGGAACTGGCCTGCCCAATATAAATGTATCACACAAGTAACGCGTTTTAGTGTCTGAGTCAGGTTGCTAAAAATAATTACTTACTTACTTATTTCCTTACTTACAACTCATTTAATCCACGGATCAGAGTCCTTCTTGACAAGCTAACCGGTTCTCAGATAGCCAAACAATTCCAAGCATTTTATGGAACCCGAAGGTTCATTACCACACTCACAAATGCCCGCCACCTCTTCCTATCCTGAGCCAGATCAATCCAGTCCATGTCCCCCGTCCCACTTCCTGAAGATCTATCGTAATATTATCCTCTTATCTACGCTTGGTTCTTCCAAATGGTCTCTTTCCCTCAGGTTTCACCACCAAAACCCTGCATACACCTCTCCCATCCCATATACATTTTGCATGCCCCACACTTCTCCCTCTTCCCGATTTGATCACCCGAACAACATTTGGCGAGGAGTA
>Ga0123353_10008823_pt1 | contig 13818 bp, 13 predicted proteins | sample TergutLab28metaG_3_FD_92763 | JGI IMG/M metagenome (GOLD analysis project Ga0123353, IMG submission 92763) | Labiotermes labralis P3 segment gut microbial communities from Petit-Saut dam, French Guiana - Lab288 P3 | ecosystem: Host-associated > Arthropoda: Insects > Digestive system > Gut ... | reverse complement strand
TACGGGCAGCTAATATTAAACGACTTAACACTGGGTCTGACAAAGCAAGAAAAAGCGATCATGTTTTTGCGTTACGAGCACGGCTACACGATGGAGGAGACAGCCAAACTGCTCAAAACCTCAGTCAGTACGATTATAAGGCGGACGGCAAGCCTAAAAGAAAAAGTGCGGAAAAACAAAGACACATGGCAAAATATCATTTTCAGCTTGCTTGTTATGATGCCGGAAGCAATACCGGCCGCGTGTCTGTTGCGGTACCTAATCATGGTAGCCGCATAAACACAAGGAGACAAAATGGCAACGGATTTTAATGAGCTGCTAAAAACGCTGAGAGCGCACAAGTACGACAAGAACGACGAAATCCTCGGCGTCCTTTTAGGCACCAAGTACGAATCAGAACACGACTTAATCATGGCAAGAATAGATGCCTTAAAACAGCACGGGCTGGAGGACGACAACTGGGGTCATGCTTTTGAGGCCGAGGTTCACCTGCTGGCCGGTATGTATAATTCAAGCGCGGAGGTTATAGCTGCATTGAAAGAAGCGAAGAAAAACGCAATGAAGCAAGGCGTCGACGAAATCGCGCGCGAGCTTGCCAAGAGCGCGGACATCATGGAGGCCGACAAACTCGAAACCCCCGCAGAAGTCGCGGCATTCATCCATAACGCTTTTTACTACGACAAAGTGGGCGCCGCGATGAGAAAGCAGGAGGAGAACAAATTCGGTTCGTTTTTTGACTGGATGATGGCGTTTAACAACTACTCGAAGCCCGGCGTTTCGGACGAGCTTCTGCACCTTGAGAACCGGCTGGGATTATTGCAAACGAAATACGACAGCCGAACAGCCATGCTTGCCGATCTAAGAAAATACTACATCGTCGAAATGAAGCCTCTCAGAGAAGCGGCGAGAAAGGACGACAAGATGAGCGACAGGGAATTTGACAGAATCATGACGCTCGCTTATCAGAAAAGGGAGAAAAAAGATTTTGTTTCAGTGGAGGAAGCGGTCGCAGCCTACCACGAAGAAGCCGCCACGGAGGAGCAAAGCAAGCCGAGGCGCAAGTTTAAGTTTACAAAGCGCCTGCAGGCAATAACCGCCGTCGCCGCATGCTTTGTGGTTTTGCTCGTCGGCTTAGTCGTTTGGCTGACGTGGCCGGACGGCGAGCAGCCGTGGGTCAACATAGATATCGGAACACTGGAAAAAAGAGACATCACTACTGAACAATTACTTCAAGAAAATGTAGCGGCCGAGGGTGCGATAGCAGTAATTTTGAATATTGACGGGTTCGAATTTTTGAGTAGCCACGGTTATTACGACGGAGAACAGCTTGTCGCATACTTTATTGAGTACGACAAAAGCGGCGAAAAAATAAAAATAACCGTAATAATTAAGGTCGGCTATACTTCAGGCGAGTATGAAACACAATTTGAGGCGGAAGCCGAGCCGGTGACCATTAACGGAATTAGCGTGACAAAGCGCAATATTGCCCTTACGCTGACAACGTACATGAAATTTAAATTTGGAGAAAGCCAAATTTACTTGTACGTTAGACCGGACGCCGCCGCACTCTTCTCACACGAAGTTGTAGACGCAATAACAGGCGGAGGCAGCAGTAATCCGGGACAGCCGCCCGTGAATCCCGGAGGCGACCCGCCGGGAGAACCGCCGGCAGAGCCGCCAAGCGAACCACCCGGAGAGCCGCCTTCTGAACCGCCGAGTGAACCCCCGAGCGAGCCGCCCGGAGAACAAAATCCACCAAGCGAACCGCCCGGAGAGCCGCCCGGAGAACCACCGGCAGAGCCGCCGCAATAAACAAAAAAATCAGCTTTTAGAGCCTCGAAAAATCGAGGCTCTTTTTTTGTCCTTTTTTCAGTTTTTGAATTGAATGCGCATTACTGGGTGCAGTCTGCAAATAGGAGGACAATCATGAAAAAAAGATTTTTTGTGACATTGTTTGCGGTTTTTATGCTGCTGGCCACAGCTATAATACCACTAAACACAGCGGGACAAGCCCAAGACGACGTGCTACTAAAAAATGTAGGCCTTTACGGGAATAACAGGATCGAGAAAATCGATTACACGCGTAAAGACGACTACATGATGACTTTTAATGGCGGGTTTCCCGACTATCAGAGCGCGCCCGGCGGACAAAACCAATGCGCGCCGGTTGCAGCGGCAATGACACTGGGCTACTACGCTCAATGGTTCCCGAACCTTATACCGGGACATCCGCCGGTTTTTTACGTCGGTAATTTATTCTTCATATCCGGGCAAACCGCTGCGGTTAACGATGTGATTAACGAGCTTGCGTGGCGGATGGGCGGAACGCAAAACGGCGTGTCAATCCCAAACCTGAAAGCGGGACTAACATCGTTCGTAAACAACAAGGGGATGCGGACTGTTTACGTTTCTTCTATGAGCGGCTCAAATTTCAGTTACAGCGCGTTTAAAAACGAGATAAACGCAAAACGGCCGGTTGTATTGCCGCTCACTACATATCACTTAGCACAAATAGGAACGGGCTCGCAACAAGATACGGTAGCGTACACTTACCCGCTGGTGCCGGGCGCACATGCGATGGTTGGCTATGGTTACAGAGAAATAAAATATTACCGCATGGAGATGCAATATATTTTAGGCTTTATCCCGATCGGCATGGCGGAAGTCAATTTCAGGACGGACACGTTCTTAATGGTCAGCTCGGGACACGGCATGCAGGGCTACCTAAACATTAACCACAGCTTTAGTGCATACGAGGCCTTCGGAGTGTGGATCGGCTGGTAGAAAAGTAACGAGCCGCCACTCGGCCAAGAGGCGGCTCCCTATACTTGCGGCATAACTAAACCGCCGCATCTTCGCCCGTTTGCGCGGGAGGAGCAATGCCCGCTTCCTTCCACGCGCAATACAGCTGAGTCACGGTTTTGTTGTAGCGAAACAAAGAACCGGCAAGCGGATCGGATAATTCCTCCGTTATGTAGACCCCGGTTCTTTCGCCGTCCGTCGTAAGATACACCTCCTCCGCCTCGCCGGTGTCGGACGCCTCCACAGAGACGATCGCGTCGTCGGGAACGGACGCAAGGATTTCTTTGAGCTTGCCTGCGGTCAATTTTTTCTCCGCTTTAGGCACGTTTGAGTTTTCCATAAAATAAAACTTCCTTTTTAATATTTTGTGCAACGCTCGCGATCGCTGCATACCCATATTATACCGTACCCATCTTTGTGCGTTCAAGCAGAATTTTGTCGAAAAGGACAAGAAAAACAACAAGTATTGACGTGTTTTGTCGATACCAAAAAGGATAGCGAAATGAATCACGATAGCAGACTTTCAAAATTAATGGACGAGGAATACATAAGCGCGCAAAAACTGGCGCACAAAATCGGGTTGGCACCGACAACAGTGCAGACGTGGGTCAGGAAAGGCATGCCGATCGCGCTTGACAGCCTGCTCGCCGTATGCGAGTATTTCAATTGCACGGCTGACTATTTTTGTTGCAGGTCGGAGGAGCGCGGCCGTTTTAACAAAGCGCCGATTATATACATTGAGCGGATAAAAACGCTCTTGAAAAAAAACAAAATATCGATGGACACTTTGGCGGCTAAAATGGACGCAAAGCGAAGCTCGATAAACAACTGGATCAGCGGGAGAACCAAGCTATGGTCGGCATCGCTCATAAAACTTGCTGACATTTTCGGGTGCAGCATAGACTACATTCTCGGCTTAGAGATCGACGAGACCGGCGCCACAAGCGAGGTCGCGGCGACAACGGACATATAAACACAGAAAGCCAAGACGAGACGGCCACGAGTGCCCGAAAAGCACGGTCGGCGCCGGCAGACATATTCCCCATAAACAAAATACAGAGCCTGTTCAAACGGCAAAAGCCGCGGAGCAACATCCTCGTAAGTGGCTCGCGTTTTTACGCATCCAGCCTGACAGGATAGGAACCAAAATCCCAAACAAACGGGATAGGTCTCTATTTTGTCAGGCTTTTTTTATTATGAGACCAAGCCCCGCAGTTTCGGATTAATTCCGACGCTGCGGGGCTTTTTGTATTTTACCCGGAAATCTCCGCAGCGAAAACACAGATTTTCAAAACGGAGGTTTTTTCATGAAAAGAAAAAGAACAGACTACGAGCTTGCCGACGGGCAGATTTTAGAGCTCGACATCCAGCAAGGCTGGGCGCACGAAAAACTCAAGCGAAGCATTCAGGAGTTCGGGTACGTCGAGCCGGTTATTTTTAACGAGACGACGGGCAACGTGGTCGGCGGACACCAAAGGCTCTCGGTTTTGCGAGACCTCGGACACACCGAGGTCGACTGCGTAATCATAACGCTTGACGAGCAGCGTGAGAAAGCGCTCAATGTGGCGCTCAATAAAATTCAAGGCCGATGGGACGACGACAAACTCGCCGCCCTTTTATCCGACCTTGAGGCGACCAGCTTCGACGTTACCCTGACCGGGTTCGACGCCGCGGAGATTGACGAGCTTCTCAATGCGTTTTACGCAAAAGAAGCCATCGAGGACACGGACTTCGACGAGGAGAAAGCCCACGCGGAGATCAAAGCCAGCGGCGCGGTCACCCAGCCCGGCGACATTTGGGAGCTCGGACACCACCGGCTCATTTGCGGGGACGCGACCAAGCCGGAGGACGTGGCGAAGCTCCTCAAGGGGCAGCGCGCACAATTGGCAGTCACGTCGCCGCCATTTAGCAATAGCAAGCAGTACGAGAAAGCCGGGATTGAACCGTGGCTCGAAACCATGCGCCCGGCAATCAAGAACATAACCAAAAATGCCGACATCGTCTGCTGGAATTTGGGCGACCTTTACGCGACGGGAACGCAGTTCATAGAGCCGACAAGCGTGTTTTCAGTCAACCTTTTTTCGGAGAACGGGTACCGTCCGATTTGGATACGCATCTGGCGGAAACCGCGCGTGAACGCGATCACGGCACCCTACCACCTTGTCACCAACAAAAGCATCCCCCAGTACGAGTATATAACCGCTTTCGGCAACAAAGAGGAGCCGGAATACAACGACCAAGAGTTTGCGTGGCTTTCGGCTTTCGCCGGCCACGCTTACAAATTCGTCAAGCGGCTGACCAAAGACGAACGGAAACGTTGGGGCTACGCCGGCATTTGGGAAATAGCGACTGCCCGCGCGCATTCAAACCGAGACCACCCCGCCAAGGTTCCCGTCGAGCTTCCGTGGCGCTGCATCAAAATGCACAGCGACCCCGGTGCGATAATACTCGAACCTTTCAACGGTAGCGGGACGACAATCATTGCCGCCGAGCAGACCAACCGGCGTTGCTACGCGCTGGAAATTGAGCCGGAATTTTGCGACCTTGCTGTTCGGCGCTTTGAGGAATTCACGGGGCAAAAGGCGCGGAGGGTCGAAGCATGAAATTAGGCAGCTTGTTCGACGGAGCCGGTACTTGCCCTTTTGCCGCGATAGTTAACGGTGTTGTGCCAGTGTGGGCAAGCGAAATCGAGCCGTTCCCCGTTCAAGTGACAAAAAAACGCTTCCCCGGTATGCTGCATCTCGGGGACATCACGAAAATAAACGGGAGCGTTATCGAGCCGGTGGACATCGTCACGTTCGGATCGCCCTGCCAAGACTTATCGGTCGCGGGAAAGCGCTCCGCTACTGGCAGGCCGAGGGCGAGAGCCTCAAAATGTCGATGAGAACGAGCGACGCGATAAAGGATAAGGTAATGGCGGAAAAGTGGCGCGGCGGTAACCCGTCTTACGGTTATAAACACGTGAGCAAAGGAACGCTGAACCGTAAGGGTAAGCCCATATTCGACGTTGAGATTGACCCCGAACAGGCGGAGGTCGTAAGGACAATATTCAGGCTCGCCCGGGATGAAAATATGGGCGGGGTACGGATAGCGCGGTACTTAAACGACAATGACATACCCGCGCAGGAGGGCGGGAAATGGCAAAGCGGCGGCATATATTTAACCCTAAAGAACCCAATTTACAAGGGCATATTTATTCTGCATTCGCATTCTAAAACAAAGCCAAAGGTCGTCTCGCCGCCGATGGAGCAGTTTAGAATAATATCCGACGAGGAATGGGACAAGGTGCAAGCGGTAACGGCAAAGCGGAAAACCGGCGACCGTGGCGGACGCAGACGGAACCACCCCAAGCATTTATTATCCGGTTTAGCGTTTTGCGGAAATTGCGGAAGCAAACTGGCGGTTTATAGCATTAAGCACAAAAAACGCGGTAAAAAGAACCGCAAGACTGATGACGAAAGAAAGTATAATTATATTTGCAAATCGATTTCTTACCCCGAAACGGGAAAATGCACCGGCCAAACGACATTCGGACTGGAAAAATTAGAGGCGGCGGTTGTCAGCGATATCAAGGAATTTATAGCAGCCTTAAGCGCCGAGGACATCGCGGACGCTTACGCCGCCCAATCGGACGCCGACGCCCGGCAGCTTAGCTTAGACTTAACAAAAAAGCGGGCGGCGGTAACTAAAGCCGAAACACAGCTTGACAAGTTAAAGGGAGAGATTGTAAAGATACTTACGCATGAGAGCAGTTTTTCCGAAACCACGATAAAAGAATTACTGCTGAGTAAGGAGGCGGAGCTCTCGGAGCTTAGAAGCGCCGAGAAGCATTTACAAAGCGAAATGCTGCGCCGTAGCAATCAAAAGAATGCTAAGGCGCAGCTTTGTAACGAGTTAGAAAACTGGCCGGCGCTCTTTGATAAACACGACCTTGTAAGGCGCAGGGCAATGCTGAATAACATCATTGACCGCGTCGACGTCTGGGCTGACAGGGTCGAGATTACCTATGACATAAAGTTAGACGCGTTCGGCGCGCCGCAAATGCGGGAAGCGTACTACGACGCCCAGCATCGGCCTAACCAACACAAAAAGTTAATTTAAACACGGAGGTTTTTTTATATGAGTTTTCAAGAATTAAAAGGGCTTAGAGCCGTGTCGCTCCTGCGGGCGTCTTCTAAGCCGCAGACGACAAAGGTGATCAGTGACGACGGCAGCACCGACTACGACATACCGTTGCAGCGCAACATCCTGACGCCTTGGATAGCCCAGCTTGGCATGGAGCATCTCGAGGAGTTTGTCGAGGGCGGGGTTAGCGGCTACCGTGTTTCGACCGAAAACCGCGACAAGCTGCAAAAGATTAAGCAGATGGCAATCCGCAAGGAGTTTGACGTCTTGGTAATTTACATGAGCGACCGTTTGGGGCGCATTGCCGACGAAACGCCCCTCGTTGTTTCGTTCCTAAATAACCATGGCATCAAGGTTCTGTCTTACACCGAGGGCGAAATTAAGGCAGACACCCATCAAGATAAGCTGATGACCTATATCCGCTACTGGCAGGCTGAGGGCGAGAGCCTGAAAACTTCAATGCGGGTAAGCGACGCGCTTATAGACCAAGTAAAAGCGGGCAAATGGCGGGGCGGCAACGCTGCCTTCGGTTACCGCTTTGTCAGTAAGGGGACGCTGAACAATAAGGGTAAGCCGATTTTCGACGTTGAGATTATCGAGGCGGAAGCCGAAACCGTGAGGATGATATTCCGCATGGCAAGGGTTGAAAACATGGGTACTTTCAGGATAGCGAAGCACTTAAACGATAACGGCTTTCCCGGCCAGCGCGGCGGCAGATGGCGCAGTAACGGCATATACCAGACCCTGAAAAACCCGATTTACAAAGGCGTATACGTTCTGCATTCAAGGGTCAAGAGTAAGCCGAAGATTGTGTCGCCGCCAATGGAGCAATTCAGAATAATACCCGACGACGAGTGGAACGAGGTTCAGCAAATTATGAGGGAGCGTCTGGTCGGTGAGGGCGGCACTAAAAAGCGCAATCATGGCAAGCTGTTATTGTCCGGCCTCTTATTTTGCGGCACCTGCGGATGCAAGCTGACAACGTTCAGCCACACGAAAACGTACAAAAAAAAGAACGGCGAGGAAAGCAAATACAGAGGCTATAAATACGTCTGCGCGTCGCTCTATGTCCCCCGTACCGACAGCTGCACCGGACAGACAACCTATGTCACCGACAAGCTGGAGACGGCGGTCGTAGCCGACATCAAGGATTTTTTAGCCACGCTTAACACGGCCGAAATCGTCGACGGGTACATGGCAAAGCTGGACTCCGACGCCCGTCAGCTCAACGCCGACTTACAAAGACGGCGCGCAGCCATGCCAAGGCTTGAGTTTGAATTGACAAAGCTCAAGGGCGAGATTATACGGATCCTAACCGGCGAGAGCAGCTTCTCCGAGGCCATGATTAAGGAATTACTGCTGCAAAAAGAGACAGAGCTTTCGGAGCTGAGACGCGCCGAGGAATACCTGCAAGCCGAGATCCAGCGGATAAGCGACCTTAAATGCGCGCAGCTCACACTTACCGGCGAGCTTTCCAACTGGTCGGAGTTGTTCGACAAGCACGAGCTTACACGCCGCAAGGCAATGCTCAATAACATAATAGACCGCATCGACGTTTGGAGCGGCAGGGTCGAGATTACTTACAACATAACGCTGCTCGCTTTCAGCGGGGCAAAAGACTCGGAGGACTGCGCGACCGGGGATTACGGGATAAACGCTCAAAACGATATAATAAATATACAAAATGGCGTAAGCCCGGTTAGTTTTGAAACCGGGCTTTTGTATGCCGGCGGCGGTAACGGCATGCGCTCGGGCGCGGAGCTTTACGCGCCGATCGCCCCCGCCGCGCCGAGCCGCCTAAGTATACACAAGGTGCGGGAAGCCGTATACGAGGGAAACGGCGACAAAAGCTGCTGGGCGAAAGAATACTGGGCTAAAAAGAAAAACCAAGCCGTTCAGGTCTTGGTTAATTAATTTGTATGAGCCTCGGGGTTTTCGGTTCGCCCGAGCAAATAATCAATACTCACGTCTAATTTTTCAGCGATGCCAAAGAGCATGCTTAAAGACGGGGTTCTGAACCGATTAACCGCCTCGTAACCTTGGTAACCGCGCTCGGTGATGCCTACCGCGGCCGCTAATTCCTTTTGCGTAAAACCACGAAGCTCACGCTGCGTTTTCAGCCGCTGAGCAAGAATTTTATTGTCCATGCAGTTATTTTGCATAGATTGATAAAGAGATATACTTTGCTAAATAGAGCGCAGTTTTTAATCATTTCGGTTCAATTATTTGAATAAAATTTTCTGAATAATGATTTCACTAATATTTTTGCTTTACACGGACAGCGCGTCCGTGTTATAATCATTCGGGATATTTGTAACCAGCCGTATGTACAGGTAAAATATACGGGGATTTTTTGAAAAATGCTTTCAAAATCCGTGATTACAGAAACGCCCAAAATTTCATATATAGGTATAGAGGCATCTATATTTATATTAAAGGAAATAAAATCAACTCCCAAGGAGGACAACGAACCATGAAAAAAATAATTTACCTCGGAATCGCATTAGTCATGCTGTTTTCGATGGCGGGGCTTTCCGCCTGCGACCTTGACCTTGGGCTTGCCGCTTATAAAACGACAGCCAAGTCAGAGATTACAAGCCATGTCCAAGGCTTAACGCAAACCAACTACACCCCGGCGAATTGGACGCTCATAGAGCAGCGCGCCGACGAGGGCAAAACAGCGGTAGAAGCGGCGGAGAGCAAATCAAGCGTGGATACTGCGGTTACGACGGCTAAGGCGGATATTGACGCGGTAGAGCAGAAAGATGAAGTGGAGGATTTCGTACTGACAATTTCGGTAGAAAAAACGACACTGCCGCAAGGTGAGGATTTCGCGGTTAGCGTAACGCTCAAAAATAACGGCGAAAAAGAATACGAAATACTCTATTCAAGACTATTTTGGCAAGAGGTTGACGGTGTTCGTTTGGAAAGTCCGATAAGTCCCCCATGGCTTGTTCGCACACAGTTATTTGAGGCAAATAGCGTATTCTGCCGAGATACTGAAGAAGACCCATTTGAAGGTCTTTATTTCGACTACAATGACTGGCTCCTCGGAAGCGATTTTGGAGCGGGTGCACATGAGTTGACATTTGTTGCTACATTTTGGCTTCAAGATGAGCAACCAATAGAAATTAAATCTAACACGGTTGCGCTTACCGTGGAAAAGGACAGCGAAATCGTTGAGGTTGAAACCGCAGATATGATTGAGTTGCATACTTGGTATTTCACTTCTGGTTTGCCGAACAATGCGATAAAACTCAATCACACAGATGATAATGTCATATTTGCGTGTTCGGTTGATAATGGGCAATTCGGCTTTGGAATGAACGGACTAAAAACTATGATTGCTAATTCGGGCGATACTCTGTATTGGCAAGATGTCGATGCAGAAGTGAGTGTAATCGGACACGCTTTTTTTGAAACAGTTTTGAAAGCGGACAACAATATTATTGGATATGCGGTTGTCAGAATTAACGCCACTACTTATATGTGGTACAATGCAACGATTTTGAAAGCCGCTCTTTTCCCTAAAATTGACGATGAATATCAGAACATAACCGAAGAATATGTAAAAGCCGCAATAGAAAAAGTAAAGAATGAAAAAACTCATGCCAGCGGCGACAAGGAGGACGACATGGTACTTTCCGATGAATTAAAAGCGATTATTTTGCAAGATTTGTTTGAGCAATTCGTTAAGCCCTCAAAACCAGACGCAGTAAATAATTTAAGCATTTTAGCGTATTACGGGACATATAACGAATGCGTGGTTTTAACTACGAGTTTAGACCTTCGTACCGCTACGGGTATAATGCCTATGGTGGTTGGCGGCGTAACTTTTTATATCAATATGTACCAAATAAGAACTTGGCATGAAGGAAGTTTCTATTCTTTGCAAGAGGCTTATGACAACGGTTATTTAACACAAGAAAACTTGGAACACATAAAAAATAATTTTGAAATTGGAGGAATCTAAAAATGAAGAAAAACAAATTACTGGTATTGCTTTTTGCAATGCTTTTAGTAGCCACAACGCCTTTCTTGGGACAAGCATTATCTGCTTCTGCCGACACTTATTTTGAAGTTGAGCAGAAAAGATACAGTAATGCGACCATTGATGCGGACTTTGCCGATAATGCGGTAATGGTTATTTTGACAAAAGAAGCCACGAATAACCAAAAAGGAACAGCAGCAGCCGCTGCGTTTACAGATACAAGTTTCAGCAAGGTTGAAGACTTGACCGCTACGACAGAGACACTAATAGAAAAACAGGCAGTAGCAAAAAGAACAGGAAACTGGGGAGAACTTGAATCCCGTAAAGAGCGCGGTATGCTTGTAGATGAGAACAATTTTAGGAAAATATTGCGTATTGAGCTTGAAGAGAATTCTAAGGAAAATGTGCTCAGTGTAATAAAGCAATTGGAGAAAAGGGAAGATGTACTTTATGCGGGTCCCGATTACATAGTGAAACCTGCCGCAGTCCCAAACCCGACTCCGACAAATTATTCTGAACAGTGGTATGTCGATTATTTAAACTTGGAGGAAGCGTGGGATATTACGACTGGTTCCGCCTCGGTTACTGTCGGCGTAATAGATACTGGAATGGATGCAGCTCATCCGGACTTGATGGATAGAGTTAATGGAGCTTTAAGTCGGGATTTTTCAGCAGCAAACGGCATAACAACCACATTTGACCCACCCGAAGACCCTGGTTTTCCACACGGTACTCATGTGTCTGGAACTATCGGCGCAAACAGGAATTCGAATAATCCTAACGGCGCAACGCCGGGCGTTATAGGCATATGTTGGGATGTTACTTTGGTTTCTTTAAGGTGTTGGGGTGACACTGAGTTTTCCTCTAATATGGTTAGGGCAATAATATATGCTACGAGCAATGAAAGCGGCGGTATTGACATCATAAACATAAGCGGTAGACAATATCCCGATTGGTATTGGTATGATGAGTCACTTGAAGAAAGCATAAGTCAATTCCCCGGATTAGTGGTTTGTGCCGCAGGAAACGAGAATAATAACAACGATACAAGCCCGTGTTATCCAGCAGCGCACGAATTAGATAACCTTGTAACGGTTGGTGCCCTTACGATGAGTGGAAGCAATGTGATTAAAGCAGGATTTTCTAACTATGGAGAAAATACCGTTGATATTTGGGCTCCTGGTACGGCAATCTATAGTACGGTTCCTGCCTCGTGGGGTTCATACGATAGTTGGGACGGAACTTCCATGGCAACACCGGTGGTTTAGATATTGCGGAAGTAGAAAAATCGTTAAAAACTATTAAAAAACAAGCAGAATAACGCGCAAAGCAGTATAAAATGTTGCAATCGGTAGTAATTGGACGGCTGCCGATTTTGTTTTTTAGCGCGGATATTGAAACGATACTCGCGCTTTGCGACGCGCTGCGCTTGGAACGATTATTGATGAAAGAAGCATGTTAAAGTCCTTTATACACAAACCTTAATACGGCCAAGTACGCTTATGTGTTCAAAAAATATATTTACTTATATCTGCTCCGAAATAAAGCCTTTATAGTTAGTCCTCTTCGTGATAGCTATCCAGCACCTTTCCGACGCTGAAAATAGAATCGCCTAAAATCGGGATATCGCTGTACCTGTTATTCAAGGAATGTAAAAAATAAGCGTTGTCCTTGTAAACCAACTGCTTGCAATACGCATCGCCGTCATAGATAAAGATGCCTATATCCCCCACGTCCACGCTGGATTGCCTTGTGACAAAAACAATATCGCCGTGGTTAATTTCCGGCTTCATGCTGTCGCCCGAAATCCTTATGCCGAATTCCGTGCCTTGCGGAATGCAGGGAACGGCCAGCATCTCAAAGCTGTCGTCGTCAATATAATTACCATAACCGGCGGCCGCGCTTTGATTGAAGACTTTTAGAAGCTTTTCCGAATCTGCTCGGTGCTTTAGATTCTTTTTAACGTCGGCGTCAACTTGTTCCTTAGTCCGCTGCAAAATCCGGATCGGTATTTCGCCCTGCCGTACCGAATGAACATGGTTTAACTCAAGTTGCGCGACAGACATAACAATCTGTTTGCTATTTATGGTTAGTTCACGATAAAGGTTGATTAAATCCTTTTCTTCTTGCCGCAAAGCATTTAAAAGGTTTTCGTCCGGTCTATGCCCAAGCATTTCGTCCACGCCCGACACCTTATATATTTCACAAAGCTTTAATAAAGTACCGATATCCGGCTGTCCAAGGGCATTTTCCCACGCGGATACGGTTTTTTCGCTGTTGCCTATAATAGCGGCAACCTCTTTACAAGTCATATTTGCTTTATTGCGGGTATTTTTTAACGCCTTAGCGATTTGCAATTTTTCCATAAAATTCACCTCGATGTTATTTTACTAGATTATTTTTATTAAGTCAACTGTTTTTGCAAACAAAATTTTAAAAAACCAAAAAAAATAGAAAAAACTTTATGAAAAACGCTTGACATACTAAATAATAAGGTGTAATATAAGCGAACAACAGAATAATCAATTGCAACACTAAGTATTTTAGGAGAATTAGCAATGAGCCAAGTGAAACAAATGTACAAATGCCCGGAGTGCGAAAGACGGATATTTGACGCGGCCGAAGGCGACAAGGCCACCATTACAATTAAATGCCCTAAGTGTAAACGTGTTGTGGATGTTCCCGTTCTTACATCAATTGAGACGAAATCTCAGAGAAACGCCGGTTAACAACGCAAGGCCAAAAAGACAATTGAATATCGGAAGAACCGAGCAAGTTATACCGTAGCCAACCGAGTATCGAATAGCCGGACAAAGAACCCTTTAACGCGGGTAATTTGTTCGGCTATTTTTTTCGAAAACAAAAAAATTTTATAGAGAGGTCATAACAATGGAAAGAGT
>Ga0123353_10008822_pt1 | contig 13819 bp, 11 predicted proteins | sample TergutLab28metaG_3_FD_92763 | JGI IMG/M metagenome (GOLD analysis project Ga0123353, IMG submission 92763) | Labiotermes labralis P3 segment gut microbial communities from Petit-Saut dam, French Guiana - Lab288 P3 | ecosystem: Host-associated > Arthropoda: Insects > Digestive system > Gut ... | reverse complement strand
TGTTTCAAGAATATGTTGATTACATAAAATCGCATCCCGACTTCGTTGTCGAGATTCCCTGCGAAATCAAAGATAAAATAAAAGAAATCGTTGTCATTAAGACAGATAAGAAATCACTGCAAGAACGAAAGGTGTCCCGCAAGGACATTATGCAGACGGCGCAAAAGACGCAAAATGATGAGTTTTATACTCGATACGAAGACATTGAAAAAGAAATCGCGATGTATGATCAACGTATCTGGAAAAATAAAGTCGTCTTTTGCAACTGCGATGACCCTGTCGACTCGAAAACGGAAGACGAAAGAAAATCCTCTGCCTTTGCAGTGTTTTTTATAAAGAATTTTAACAAGTTGCAGTTAAAAAAGTTGATTTGTATTCATTACACCGGCGGCTTGGACTTATTCGGCGCAGGAGCAAGAGCCTATATTTTCACGAAGGATGGCTTCGAAGAAAAAAAGGATTATCCGAAGAACTTTACGGGCAGTTTTGACGATCCGCTGTCGGTAAAAATTCTCCACGAAGAGGCGGACATTGTTTGCACGAATCCGCCATTTAGTAAAATGGCAGATTATTGGAAATTGATCATTGAAAGCGGTAAAAAGTTTTTGATAATATCAAATTTCACCAATACGAAAAACGCCGCCTATATTCCGTATTTCCGAAAAGGACTAATATGGACAGGATACAATCGGGTGGATTGGTTTCTCGACCCGAAGAGACAGCCGACCATGGCACCGGGCTTTTGGTACACGAATTTACGAAGGAAAAACCGCTATAATAAAAAGAGAATTGTCAAATTAAAAGATATTCCTGATAAGTGCAAATACATTGACGACAACAGAGTATTATGTGTTGATTATTGTTGGATTCCTTCGGATTATAAGAAGCCGTTTGCCGTTTCTGTTTATCCGATCCTCAAAGGGATTTTAGAGTTGGGATATGAATACGTCTCTGATAAGGAGTACGTGCCTTACAAAGACGGCAAACGGAAATTCGGCAGATGCTTAATCCGAAAGAAGAAAGAATAGTAACACAAAAGCATGACAGGCAAAACAACGTTGCGAGAACGGGATTTAGCCCGAATCTCAATAATGAATTTAGCGAAAAAGGCGAAAAATGATGAGTTTTATACTCGATACGAAGACGTTGAAAAAGAAATCGCTTTATATGATCAATGTATCTGGAAAAACAAGGTTGTGTTTTGTAACTGCAATGACACCGTCGACTCAAATTTCGCTGTATTTTTCATAAAAAACTTTAACAAGTTGCGGTTAAAAAAGTTGATTTGTATTCATTACACTGGCGGCTTGGACTTATTTGGTGCTGGTGCGAAAGCGTATATTTTTACGAAGGACGGATTCGAAGAGAAAAAGGATTATCCGAAGAACTTTACGGGCAGTTTTGACGATCCGTTGTCGATAAAGATTCTCAATGAAGAAGCAGATATTGTCTGCACGAATCCGCCGTTCAGCAAGTCAGCGGATTATTGGCGGCTGCTGATTGAAAGCGGGAAAAAATTTCTGATAATCTCCAATATAACGCTTGCCATTCATTCGCAATGGATTTCCTATTTTAAGCAAAATCTCATTCGTGCTGGACATAATCGTGTGGACTGGTTTGTCGCCCCAAAACGGCAACCGGTCGAAGCAGCAGGACACTGGTACACCAATTTACCGACAAAAAAATCGCACAAAAAATTGAAATTCGTGAAGCTGAAAGAAATCCCTGAAAAAAGCAAGTTTATAGACAACGATGGTATCTTGGGGGTTTCAGATGGTTACATACCGACTGACTATAAAAAGCAATTTTCCGTTTCTTCAAGAATTATTCTAAACGGAGTATTGGAATGCGGATATGAAGTCGCAGATGCAAAAGAATACATTCCCTGCAAAAATGGGAAAAAACAATTCAGCAGATGTTTAATTCGAAAGAAGAAAGGCGAACAGAGCCGCAATCTTTAGATTGCGCTGTTGTTTCGCAATCTTACGATTGCGGCTCTGTTATTGTTGTACAAACACAACCGCACAATCCTTCCCGTTGGAAAAAAGTTTAACTTTTCGCAAAATTTTGCCGATAAGCGCGTAGGGTGTTCTTCTGCCCTAGCAACGTAATGATTCGTGTAACTCGGCTTAATCGGAGCGAGGTCGTACTCAATGCCGAACTGATTCGGTACGTGGAGCGGACTCCCGATACGCTCATTACGCTCATCAATGGCGATACGCTGATGGTTCGGGAAACGTTGGACGAAGTAGTGCGCCGTGCCGTTGCGTATCATCAGGCGAAGAATTTGATTCCCAAACCGGAGTATTTGCCATATCGAAACGAGACGGCAGACGGCAGACGGCAGACGGCAGCAGAGTAGAAGGTTTGCGCTCGCAAGAAAAGTATATTGACATGGACACTAGCACACTTATTGCTTGCATTTTAGGAGGTTTTTTACTTTTCTGTGCCGTCGTTTTCGGCGGACAGGCGGGGTTCGTTCCCTTTTGGAGCATACCGGCACTGCTCATTGTCTTCGGCGGAACGGCACTGGCACTGTTCGTCGCTTTTCCGCTGAAAGCCATCGTCAAATCGTTCTCGGCGGTACGCAAGTGTTTGACTGCACCGAAAAGCGATGCCAAGAACATCATCGCCCAAGTCGTTTTCTTTGCCGAATCTGCAAGGCGAGAAGGCTTGCTGGCACAAGAACGCCGATTGGACGAAGTCCGCGATCCGTTTCTTGCCGAAGGACTGCATTTAATTGTCGACGGTTTGCCGCCCGCGACGGTCGAAAGCATTTTGACCAGCGAGATCGAGGCGATGCAGCACCGGCATCAACAGAAGGGGAGTATCGTGCTTTATTGCGGCAGATGCGCTCCTGCATTTGGAATGATAGGCACGCTCATCGGATTAGTACTGATGCTCACCGACCTCGATGCCGCTACGGTCGGACCGGGAATGGCAGTCGCCATCTTGACGACGCTCTATGGTTTGCTCGCCGCCAATCTGGTTTTTATGCCGATTGCGGAGAAACTGAAGCAACTGCACGTTGCCGAGATGAGAATCAAAACGATGGTCGTTCGTGGTGTATTGGCAATTCAATCCGGCGAGCATCCGCGAATTATTCAGATGAAATTGCAGACGTTCCTCCTACCGGGAGAACGACCGATAGAAGAGAGATTGGCGATGGACGATGTGCAAACGATTCTATTGCCGATGGAAGAAGATAACGAGGAAATGGAAATGAAAGCGGCGGCGTGAGAAACAGAGCTGCAATCTTTAGATTGCGCAAAACAAAATTTTGCAATAAACGACCATGCAACCAGACACCCCCGACTCATCGAATGCCCAAGAGTGGCTGATTTCGTACAGCGATCTTATGTCGCTGCTCCTTTGCTTTTTCGTCATGCTTTATGCGATTAGCTCGGTACAGGAAACGAAATTTCAATCGGCGACGGAATCCCTGCGCGGCGGATTCGGACTCTTCAACAAAAAGAGTCAATCGCTCAAGCCGAACGCTAATTCGATTAGCCAAAATGCCGGTAACATTATTCTGTTCGAACCGGGAAGTGATGATCTTTCCGACTTGGCGAAACAGGACTTGAACGAAATCTATCTGCAACTGCTCGGCACGGCGGGCAAGATTCAAATTGTTGGTCATGCGGGATTCGGAGAGTCTTCCGTTTATCGTCGGGAATTGGATTTAGCCTATTCTAGGGCGATCAGCGTTTGGGACTATCTCGTCTCTCTCGGCATCAGTCGGGAAGATTGTGAAATCGTGCAACTGGCAAGCGAATCGGGAGGGGCACTCGTAGAAATCCGAGGGATTCGGTAGAACCGGAGGAAATTCTATACCAGCGAGACCGACAGGCACTCCAACGATTCGTCGGACAAACCGACTGGGATCACAAGCCCCTGCTCAAACGTCTTGCCGAACAAGTTGCTGCAGCAATGCGCGGGAAAAAAACGGCGGTATTTCTTTGACGGTTCCACTTTTGCAACGAGTGATTGCGGATCAGTTGCGTCGTTATGTGACTCGTCTGCGTTCTGACCGGGCGCATTTTGACATTCAACGCCGCTCGCAAAGAAAAGACCTTATCTATTTTTACCATTACCATTCGCAGAACATACTACCGCCAAGAAGATACAATAGAAGACTATAAATGAGACAGTACAATTAGGTTGTTTTGTTTGAAAAATAAGGTTTTGTTACCCCTGCGGTTGCGCTGTCGTGTTCGCTAATGTATCCCGTGCATTCTCTTTTTCAGCATCGGTGCCATTGCGAGAGCGATGAAACCGATGATTGCTGGTACAATCGCCAGCAACAGGAAGAAATCTGCTAAGCCACCTTCCTTTCCGTACCAAATTGAGACACCTTCGCCAGCAGCGAAGATCGCGGCAAAATATCCTGCAAGCCAATACGCCGTCGCACTGGCAAGGAACCAGATTCCCATAAATACCGAAACATACCGGGCAGGAGCAAGTTTCGTGATCATCGACAGCCCGACTGGCGACAAGCAAAGTTCCCCCCATGTTGCAAAAAGATAACATGCCAAGAGCCAATATGCCGCCGCATTGCCGCCTGTTTCCGCCGCGTGCTTTGCACCGGGAATCATCACGAGGAAACTTGCCGAAATGAGCAAAATGCCCAATGCAAACTTGACCGGTGTGGACGGTTCAATCCCCAAGCGATACAGAAAGTTCCACATCAGTGTGAAAATCGGGGCAAAAATCACGATGAAGATTGCATTGACCGATTGATACCACGCCGCCGGGAACACGTGTCGTCCTTCGTAGCGCGGATTCTCGGCTTCCTTTTTGGCGGCATTGGCAGTTTGTCGGACTTTCTCCACTTTGGCTCGAACCTCTGCCGTGTCGGTGTCCATCAATCGTTGTTCTGCCCTTTGAGCGGCTTCTTCAGCAACTCTTGCCACTTCGGCTTTTTCTTTTTGAGCACTGGTGAATAGCCAGGAACTGCGTTGCTGCGTCTCATTGTCCACAGAGACCGTTGGATTGACAATGAACACAGGCATAAGCCGGTCGGTACTCTTTTCTGCAAACACATTGAGCGAAGACCCTGCTTGTTCAAATGTCAACCAGAACGCGATAACGAATAGCGACAAGACAACAATCACGAACATTCTGTCCCAATCCTGTTTGACGAGCGGACGGGTTCGTTCATACATCTTCTTGTCGTGTTTGTCTTTCTCTTCTGGTGTAAGTGTTTCGTCGGTGCTCTGTCTTTCTAACGTTCCGATTCGTTTGAGAAAGAACGGACTGAACGTCAACTGAACGAGCAGCCCGATGCACATTCCGATGCCGGCAGCGAAGAAGCCCCATTGGAATCCGAACTTATCGGCAAGCGTACCGGCAACGAAGGGTGAAATTGCCGCTCCGATGTTGATGCCCATGTAGAAAATGGTGAACGCCGAATCCCGCCGTCGGTCGCCCGGTTCGTACAGTTGCCCCACCATTGCAGAGATGCAGGGTTTGAAAAAACCGTTGCCGAGAATCATCAAACCTAAACCGACGTAAAAAGTGGTGAGTGCCGTCGGGTCTGTCGCTAATGTAATTGGTGTACCGTCTCCAACGCGAATGATTTCTGTTGTAAAAAGACAGAATTCACCGAGTGCCATTAAAATTGCCCCAATAATAACGGAGCGTCGTTGTCCGAGAAACATATCCGCTAACCAGCCGCCGAAAATGGGAGCAACATAGACGAGTGACGTGTACCAACCGTAGAGCATGTATGCGTCGGCTTCTGACCAGCCGAAGCCGGGATTGCCTTGCCTGTCCGCTTCGGCAATCAGGTAGAGCACGAGAATTGCCCGCATCGCATAAAAGGCAAAACGTTCCCAAAGTTCGGTGGTGAAGAGAACCCAAAGACCGGCAGGATGCCGAGAAGATTGTACGGTATTGCTCATTTAGTTCTGGAAGTGAAAACCAGCGTCATTGTATCTGATTTCCTGAAAAAAAGTAGTCCGAAAATCACGAAATCCGCAAAATTGCAAAATCGCCGATTACGTGGGGGCTTGCCATCTTGCTTCATTTCTGATACGTTGACGGGCATTGGGGATTAAGGAACTAATAGATAAGCGTTAAAAGAATATGCTGACATTTGAGACCCGGCTGATGCGTCTTGGAGACTGGAACGAAGTCGCCCGATTGATCCACTCCTCACTCAATATATGGCACGAAAAGAATCGCGGTTTTCGTCTCGTGAGCGGCGGCTGGGAAACGATGCTGATCTTCCCGCGAGTCTATGAAGCCCTCGATCCCGGTTGTTGCGTACTGGTCGAAGAAACTTCTTCGAAACGGATTGCGGGAATCTGCTTTTTCCATCCCCGTTCGACTCACGTCGCACTGGGAATTATGAACACGCATCCTGATTTCTTCGGCAATGGAGTCGCTTCACGAATGTTAAAATATATCATCGACGATGCTGACCGGCGAAAATTGCCGGTGCGTCTCGTTTCTGGCGCAACAAATGTCGATTCGTTTTCTCTTTACAATAAGGTGGGATTTGTACCGACGCGGTTTTTTCAAGACATGACGGTCAAGGTTCCCGAAGAAGGTTTCGACGTTGCCGCCCCGCCAGGCTGGACGTTCCGGGACGCAACTTTAGACGACATTCCTGCAATGGTTGCACTCGAAAAGGAACTTTCCCACATCGAGCGGGAAAAAGATTATCGCTTCTTTTTGCGTAACGACGGCGGTATCTGGCACACAAGCGTGTTGGCAGGAGCGAACGGTGAACTCGGCGGCTTCCTCGTGTCGGTCAACGATCCCGGCAGTAATATGCTCGGACCCGGCGTGGCACGTGACGAATCATTGGCGGCGGCATTGGTGCGCGGAGAATTAAATTTCCATCGCGGGTGTTCGCCCGTTTGGCTCATTCCGTCCTGTTCACGAGCATTAGTGGACGCAATGTACGCCATTGGAGCAAAAAACTGCGAACTGCACATCACACAGGTACTCGGCGATTACACCCCCGAGACCGGTATTGTGTTCCCAACCTTCATGCCGGAGACGGGGTAATCGCACTCTAGAATTGATAATAAAACCCGATGCCAGCCGAACCCGACTCGCATACAGGGAAGAGCGTCAAGCCCCGAGGCAAAAGTCTCATCTCTTCCGTGGACGAAACAGCCCGAACAGAAAGATACGCAAGATACCAACCAAGTATAGCCTGTGAGAGATAACGGGCATCGTCGTTGACTCGACTCCAAGCGGTAAAGCCTGATAGTGCGTACAGCAATCCTTTCACACACGGTTGGTCCGTCATCTGGGCAGCAGTGATGAAAGGCACAGCACCCATAAAGGCATGTCCACTGACTGCATTCGCCCGTCGAAACGGATGCCAATGGGATGAACCCATTGTAGGACGACCAGCACCGAGCGTTGGTTGAAGTATGAGCAGTGCCGGTGCACCGACCAAGTATCCACGAAAGGTTCGGTCTGTAAACTCTCCCAAAAAACACTCTTGTATCACCGGCTTCTCCTGTAAAAACCTGTAAGTGAGTGCCGAAACCGCCATAATGGGAATAAAGTATTGTCCCTCGCCAAACGTTTTGAAAAATTTGTTGAGATCGTCGGTAGCATTAGTCCGAACACGATCTTGATACCAATTTTGGAAATTGCCGTCCATTTTGGTATTTGCCAAGATCCCCGCTCCTAATAAAGCAACTCCGAAATTCTTTACGTTGTGCTGATTGTACAAATTGGCATAATCGGTAAAAATCCGATCCCGTTCCCGGTTCCCGAAGTGAAGGCACGCACTGGACCAGGTTGTTGGGGCGTAAATATTTGGAACAGTCTGAGCGCACAAATCTAAGGGGTACAAGAGAAGGAGAAGGATACCAACGCGAAACCCCATCATTAGAAAACCTGTCCATTTATTACATTTTTCGCAAATACCCAACCCTTCCCATATCAACGTTGCGAGAAGGGATTTTGTTTTTCTTGCTGGCATCTATTGGTTGTTTTATTGGGGAAAGTGAATTTTGCGGAGGCACCGCCTCGTTTTCGGTCTATCCAAAAATAACCTGTCCACTTGTCGCAATCGCAACGAGAGATCATACCTTTTTTGAAGGAGTTGGTCAAGGTTGTTTAGTGACGGTGCGAAAACCCCTCGAATCTCGACATTTTTTCGCCATAATTTTTGGATTACGTCTTGAATTTTTCCCCGTATGATGGTAGAATGGTTTTTGTCAATTTTGTCGCTACTCCGGTTTACAGGTTTTATGATCGTCCAATTAGTTGTAGCATCGGGAAGTCGTGCGGGACAGGCGATCCCCATTGCGGGAGAGCGGTTCGTCATTGGTCGGGCTGACGACTGTAACCTCAAACCGCGGAGCGAACTCATTAGCCGGTATCATTGCGAAATCTTTATAGATGAAGGCGAAGTGTTCGTTCGGGATATGGGCAGCAAAAACGGTGTCTTTCTCAACGAAAACAAAATCACCCAAACAAACAGCCTCAAAAATGGGGATAAATTAGCGATAGGTCCTCTTGAGTTTTTCGTCAACATCACCATAGAAGCCAAGCCTCAAAAGGCGGCAAAGGTAAAATCGGTGAGCGACGCAGTTGCCCGAACAGTTGCCTTACAGTCCGAAGGTTCACAGCAAGATCAGGAAGATGCAATCACTGACTGGCTCCTCGCCGCCGGAGAAAGCGGAGATGAATTGGAAACCCGGACGATCGACTCGTCAGACCTCATGGCACATTTGCACACCCAATCTGAGGAAACCGCCAATCGAGAAGAGCAAGAGGAGGCAGAAACACCATCGGGTCCCAGTATTAAACCAGGGACGCACGCTTCAAGTCGTGATGCGGCTTCAGAACTGTTACGAAAGTTTTTCAAGGGAGGAAAATAGGCAAAGGAAATAAACTTTTCCAAAGCACACTCCTGACTCGTTCACTATGTTCTCACTCCTTTATGACGAAATCCTGAAGACCAGCGACGTGATCGTCGTCAAAGTGGGAACCAACGTGATCTCCTGCCCCAATGGTCTTTTGAATGAACCACGAATCGTGCAACTCTGCCACGATTTGTGCGCGATGATGGAGAAGCAACAGCGAATCGTGCTTGTAACGTCCGGTGCCGTCGGGGCGGGGATGGGACAACTCGGTCTCGCCGAACGTCCAACGGAAATCGCTTATCTTCAAGCCGTCGCCGCTCTCGGACAGGGACAACTCATCGAAACCTATTCGCAAACGCTACGGTCATACGGTGTCAAATGCGCTCAGATTCTGCTGACGGCAAATGATCTCTCGCATCGGGAAAGTTATCTGAATATCCGAAACACCATTTTGACGTTGCACGATTGGGGAATTTTGCCGATCATCAATGAAAACGACACGGTGAGTGTTTCCGAATTGCACACGACATTTGGGGATAATGACCGGCTCGCCGCCCTTGTCGCTAACCTCTTTGACCACCCGTTGCTCATTTTGCTGACGGACGTGGATGGACTTTTCGACCGCGATCCGAAAGACCACGACGCAACATTGATCCCGGTAGTAACGCGGTGGTCGCCAGACCTGATGAAAATGGTTGCGGAAAAGAGCTCCGGGCGCAGCAAAGGAGGGATGTCCAGTAAACTGAAGGCGGCAAAAATGCTGACCGCCTCGGGAGGGAACGTGATCGTTGCCAATGGTGATCGTGAAGAGACGCTTCGGCGAATATTTTCTGCCCGAGAGACGGGAACTCTCTTTTTGATGCAGGATTACCTGACGGCGCGAAAACGTTGGCTGGGCTTTGCCGTGCGCACAAAGGGACGCTTAATGTTGGACGACGGAGCGGTCAATGCGATTGTTACAAAGGGAAAGAGTTTGTTGCCGGTCGGAGTGACCGGTGCGGACGGCAATTTTGATCGGGGCGAGATCGTGTCCTTGATCGATTCGCACAATAGGGAAGTCGGACGCGGTTTGACGAACTACGGTTTGCAGGATGTACTGCGTATTTGCGGCAGAAAAACTTCGGAACTGCATGCAATTATCGGACAAAATGTCCATACGGAAGTCATTCACCGCGATAACATGCAACTCGTTGATTGACGATTGTTGTATTGTAAAAAATTGAAAATTGAAATCGGGAAAATTAAAAGCTGCAATGGAGCGCAGCACTACGACGGAATTATTTAGCCGGTACTCCGGCTCCGAAAAACAATCATGACAAACCTTCACGTTCAATCGAGGTCTTTCGGATTGATTACCGCGCCACTCCCTGGTCGACAAAGCCGAACGAAAAGCGTCTTGTCCATATCGTCTCGCAAAAATTGGACATGCTGATCGCAGAATGCCACAACTACGCCGCCGGGATGTCCTGATGAAGGGCGTGCCGTTCTGGTAGCATGCCTAAAACGGAAACCGGAGTTTGTCCTGCCCTCATTGATAAACAACGGTGAATTTTCCTCATCATCCGCACCATTTTGAACGGCCCCTGCCATTGGTGGAATATACTGCGGAATCTCGCCAGTGGCAATGCTGGACAACTCGTTGGGATAACAGAAACCGACATAACTCTCCACTTCCCCAAGATGGTCGTCTGCCGGAAAGGTATGCCCCGTATTGTACACTGTATGCGTCGAAGCCACTGGGGATCGTGTGGCGACATGATCTGAATACCAAATCCAACGTCCCGCATCTTCGTTTTCAGAAAGCAGAATCGTCATACTCAAGCCATCCATCGAAGAAATATTATCAGATGTTATCTTCGCCTTACACAGACCGGATTGCGCATCACGCCACATGTAATCGGTACTATAAGTGGGAGCATGTGCTTGCCGACCGAAATGGTCAAAAAAGATGGTGTACATGACTGCATCCTTTTGATCCCGTGCGATATTCCCATACTCGACAGTGGCTGTACCACTGGTGGCACCGGAGGAGGGCGGATGCCCGCCAGTACCCCCGTCCGACCCGCCACTACCACTGCTTTCCCAGGGGACACGAGGGTTCAGCGGACCGGCATTCGCGACGTAACTGATGCGGTTTTCCCCGGGAGAAATGCTGCTGCTTTTGCATTGCATCGAGGGAATAATCAAGTCGAACAATTCAAACTCAAACTGGTTGGCATTGATTTGCGACCAAGCCGTGTTCTGTTCCATGAACGGCAGAGTGAATCCTACCCAAGTCAACTCAGTGGGATCAGGAGGATCATAGTCTTCACCAGCGAAGCAAGAACAAGAAAAACTGGTAGGTCTCAGCGGAGCCCGCAGAGCCGGAAACGCCTTTTTTGTCTGCTCATAGTTCAACAGAGCAAAGGCAACCTGCTTTTGATTGTTGATGCACTGCGTCCGTCTTGCGGCTTCTCTCGCCGATTGGATTGCGGGCATCAAAAGTGCCGCCAACATGGCAATGATCGAAATGACTACAAGAAGTTCGACGAGGGTAAAGCCAAAGCAACGTCCGGTTGTGCTGGTACAGAAGTGCTGTTTCATTGGTCTTTCGGGTGAAAAGAGTGAAGGCGAAAACTGAAAGGATTATACCAAGCCGATGCGAGCAAGGCAACCCCGGAGTACTGGCTCAATAATCCGGTGGGCGCACTTCGCCTGCGCTTCCGGTTTTGTCGGCAACTTACCCGCTCTGCTCACTTTTTTCGCGAGACGACAAATCGGGCGAGTGCGGCAAGATATCGCTTTGCGTCAGCGTTTCCTTCGATTTCACGTAGGGATTCCATTGCCTCGTCGATCAGTTGTTGTGCCGTCTGCCGGGCGGCAGTCACCGTACTCGATTCGCATAGCCGCGCCACGACCCAGTCTGCCGATTGTGCGTCAAAATCGTCCCGGCGAATACGCACCAGAATTTCCCGCTGTTCGTCCTCCGTTGCCCCCTGTAAGTATAAAATCAGCGGCAACGTCGGCTTGTGATGAATTAAATCGGTTCGCAACGTTTTTCCAGCAGTGTCCGTCTCACCGACCAAGTCCAGTACGTCGTCGATAATCTGGAAGGCGAGTCCCAGTTTTTGTCCGAAAAGCCGAAAACGTTCAATCATCGCTGGAGATGCTGAAGCGTAAAACGCACCGAGTTCCGCACTGCATGCCAGAAGCGGAGCCGTCTTGCTGGAAATGATTTTCAAATACTCTTCGGTGGACATATCGAATCGCCCCGCCGTTGCGATTTGCCGCAGTTCGCCTTCGCAGGTCTGTTTGCAAGCGTCGGTCAATGCCTGGAGACCCGCAAGTTCACCGGTTTGTGCGATTAAATCCAACGCTTTGGTCAAGAGCAAATCCCCTGCCAATACCCCGATTTGGGCGTTCCATCGGACGTTGAACGTCGCAAGATGCCGGCGAAGGGTCGCTCCGTCCAAAATGTCATCGTGAATGAGCGTAGCGGTATGGACAAATTCCAGTGCGGCGGCGGCTTGAATATGTTGTTCGGTAACATGTCCGATGACTTTTCCCGCCAGAAACACCAAGGCGGGTCGCAATCGCTTGCCGCCGATCCGTAAACTGTATTGAACGACTTCATCGACGAAGGGATCGGCATGAGACAGGATTTGACGCATCAATGCTTCCATTGCGGTCATTTCGTTTGCAATGAATTGGTATGCGTCGTCGGGCATTCAAGGGAAAATTGTAAAATCGTTCCTGTAATATACAGGAAAAATGGGACACGTCAAGATTTAGACAAGAAACACGCCGAAAGAGATAATCTCCGTAACGCAACCGCGCGCTATCAAATGGTACTATCCATTTGCTGATCAAAAGGTTTTTCCCTCCGGCGTGTGTTACAGTATCAATGTTTATAATGATTGAATGATTGCGAACATGGTTGTCAGTATTGTTATGTTCAAACACTGTTAATGTTTTCGCATTGCGAAACTTCCGCCCGAAGTGAATAGGTAGAAATTTTTCACGATAATCTCATTCCGCGTGATACCCTTCTTGCGACAGGGCGGTCAGGATTGTGTTTTTATGTTCGTTGCCAAAAGACTCTACGGTAACAACAAGTTCCGTCCCCCGGTCGCTAGTGCGGTTGATCTCCACAAATTGATTGTGCTCTAATTCAACGATGTTGCCTCGCTCCTTCGCAATGATTCCTGCAATTCGGTACAACTCGCCGGGACGGTCTGGTAAACGCACCCGAAATGTAAAAATGCGACCCCTGCTTCGAAGACCATGCTGAACTAACGACGAAATCGTAATCACATCCATATTGCCGCCGCTCAACAGAGCAACGACGTTTTTTCCCTTCACGTCGAGAACTTTTAGGGCAGCGACCGCTAGGAGACCGGCATTTTCGACCACCATTTTGTGACTTTCCATCATGTCCAGAAAAACGTCGACGAGTTTGGGGTCTTCGATAGTAATAATGTCATCGACGTATTTCTGAACATAAGGAAAGACAATGTCTCCCGGTGTTCGGACGGCAACGCCATCGGCAATCGTTTCGACTTTATGCAGGCTCGTTACCTGACCGGCTTTGAGCGATGTTTTCATGCAGGCGGCTCCGAAGGGTTCTACGCCGATGATTTGAATCTCCGGTTTGAGCATTTTGGCAAGCGTTGCCAGTCCGGCGATGAGTCCACCGCCGCCGACGGGAACCAATATCACATCCGTCTCCGGTAAGGCACGCAAAATTTCAAACGCCAAAGTTCCCTGTCCCGTTGCAATGTCGAGATCGTTGAAAGGATGCACGAATTCCAAGTGTTGCTCTTCGGCAAGTTGAACGGCATGAGCGTAAGCATCGTCGTAGAGGTTACCAATTAATACGACCTGTACACCGTAGGCTTTGGTATTGTTGACTTTGACGAGCGGAGTGGTTTCCGGCATGACAATCGTTGCCTTAGCACCAAAATACTGGGCGGCAAAGCCGATGCCTTGGGCGTGATTAC
>Ga0123353_10008821_pt1 | contig 13819 bp, 7 predicted proteins | sample TergutLab28metaG_3_FD_92763 | JGI IMG/M metagenome (GOLD analysis project Ga0123353, IMG submission 92763) | Labiotermes labralis P3 segment gut microbial communities from Petit-Saut dam, French Guiana - Lab288 P3 | ecosystem: Host-associated > Arthropoda: Insects > Digestive system > Gut ... | reverse complement strand
TTTTTCATGGTTTCTTTCAAGACCTGTACTTCAAAGGCATATGTTACTATTGGTCTTATAATACTCCAGTAGAGTTTCAATTTTGATTTCTTGTATACCAATATACTTTTAAAGAGAAATTGGTTTGCATAATATGCTTTATTTCCAAGTGTTATTCTATACTGGATCTCTTCTTCTGTTGAGTTGTCACTATGTACAGTTGATCCCAGACATTTGTATGACTGGACTTGTTCTAGGTACATTGAGTCAATTTGTAATTCTTCTGGTCTGTAATTTTCCCTCGTGCATCTTAGGTATTTTGTTTTCTGACCATTTACAATTAGCCCATATTGTGCCGATATTTCTTTTAGTTTCTGGAATGTGTCTAATAAGGACTGTTTGGTTCTTGTTGTTAGCAGGATGTCATCTGCATATGCAATACATTGTTTCAGAAGTGTAGTAATTTTTTCCTGTAGTTCCATCTGTTTTAGTATTGTATCAATAACTATGCTAAACAAGGTCGCTGATAAAGGATCTCATTGTTTGACTCCACATTTTACTATAAATTCCTCTGTAAAGTCTCTGTTTACCTTAACTCTTGCTCTTGTGTGTATTCAGTTTAAAGCTATTAATCTAATTAGTTTATCTGGAACATCAAATTTCTTTAGACATTCTATTAGCTTATGTCTATGAACAGAGTCAAAAGCATGTGTATAATCCATGAATATGTTATACAGATCAATTATTATGCTCATGGATTTTCTAAAAAATCTTAGTTGATCTATTTGGGCGGAATCCCATTTGATTATCTTCCAGTTTATTCTCTATTAATCTCTTATTCAGTAAAATAGCAAATATTTTGTATGCTATATTTAATAGTGTAATTGGTCTGTAGTTGTTACAATTAAGTCTATCACCTTTCTTATAAACTGGACAGATAAATTCTTCATTCCATTGATGTGGTAATTGTTTGTTATTCCATATCATTAGGATTAATTCATGTAGTTTTTGTTTTAGTGTTCTACCTCCATGTTTAAGCATTTTTGGAGGTATATTATCAGAACCATCTGCCTTGTTCAGTTTTAAATTATTGATTACAAAACATATTTAGTTGTATGATGCTAGTGGGATTTGTGGTTGAATATTTGTACATTCTCTTATAATGGTTTGTATATCTATAGCTTCTGATATATTAAGAATCTTACAGAAATAATTTTTCCATCTTTCTAGAATTAGGTCTGGTTGGGATATAACATTATCTTCTGCATCTGTGCATATTATTGGGAGTGTTACTTGTTTATAGTTCCATATTCCCTCAAAGAATTTTTTAGTTTTATTCCTCCTGTGGTATTCTTCTATTTGGGTTATTTTATTGCTGAGCCATTTTTTCTTCTTTTGTGTGCAAATTTTATGTGCTTCATTTCTTTTATTAATGTATGTGTTCCAACTTATTCTTGTCTTCAGTTGTACATCTCTTGTTGCATTGACTATTAATTTTTGTTAAATTACTGCTTTGACTAAGAAATGGTCTGAATCAATATTGGGGCCTCTCATAGTTTTTACATCTTCTATTACCCCTTTTTTGTTTTCATTTATTATTATGTGATCAATCAGACTAGCTGTATTTTGATCTGGTGACAGCCATGTTATTTTATGTATTCTTTTATGTTGGAAATTAGTGTTCATAACTACCATATTATTTGCACATGCAAACTCACATAACAATTCACCATTTCTGTTTGTTTCTTCATGTAAGGTGTGTTGACCAGTTACTTCATTATATAATCTCTTTTCCTAGTTGAGCATTTACATCACCTAAAATTATTATTATATCATTTTTAGGTGTTTTGTCTAACAGATATTGTAGATCATCATAGAACAGTTCTTTAATTTCTTCTGTATGGTCCTGTGTTGGAGCATATACATTAATTAACGTGATATTGTTATATTTACCTTTCAATTGTAGATTACATAGTCATTCATTATATGGTTCAAACCCTATGACATAATTTTGCATTTTCTTCAGGAGTATAAATCCAGTGCCTGCTTGTCCTGTTTTGCTGCTATGTCCACTGTAATATAATGAGTAGTTGTTTTTTTAATTAAACCAGTTCCACTCCATCCTATTTCTTGTATTGCTAGTATCTCTAGTTGTGTTTTACTTATCTGTTCTGCTAACTCTTGCATTTTACCTGAGTGTAACAAAGTCCTTACATTCCAGGTTCCAATGACTGTTTTGTTCTCGTTCCGTTTTACTTGACTTTGTCTCCATCCATTAATCAGTCCGGCAATCTTCTGTTGAGATTTTTAGCATAATTCTTTTCCTTGGAGAGGTGGCTGGCCTCATGCAAAACCCCCAATCTGGAGGACCAGGGTTTATATAAGGTTTGCTCCCCTAGATAGGTTGCCTTCACCACAGCTTTGGACTCCTATCTAGTCCCCCTGTAACCCTAGGGATTGGACCCTTACCAGGTACTACTTCCCGGAGCAGGAAGACCTGCAGCTCACTTTGGCCGGGTCGCTACTCCCTGGGGTAGGACTGTCTTGCTTGAGAGTTCTTACCTGTTACCGACCCCCAACCTGGAGGACCAGTGTGTACCTTTTTGTCTGGGTCATCACCTTTGATCTGTCTGGCATGGGAGACCCTACCAGTAGCTAAGCTACAGCCAGCATAGCTCTCAGGCTCACATGACTTTGCAAGCCCCACCACTACGTCAAAGTAGGGACACCTTTGGTGGGTCACAGAAAACCACTCCACCAAAATAAGCTTCTTTTTACCTACATGGTATGAAAAATTAGTTTATGGACAGGCCACAATGTGACACTACTAAGCTAAGATAAAATTCTGCTATATGGAAGTAAAGTAGAATACAATCATTTGCTTTCATTTAAAGTTCCAGCTTGTCACTCAGGAAGAACCTTTTGTGAAGTTGGGTTGTGTGTTTTGCTCTCTGTGAATGAAACTTCATTAGAAAGCAACATATTACAAAAATACAGTGCATGTGCATAAAGTTTTGCTTCAACGCAGCAGAACTGCTGCATAAATATATGAAAAATTTTATTCTGGAGAGCAAATGATGAGTAGGACTGGGACATTTGATTAGTTTTTCCAAGTTGAAAGTGTAGTAAAAATCAGTCAACAAAGCTGACTGCTTAAAAAGTATGTGCCAAAGAAACTAGATGAACATGCTACAAATCAGAAACATATTAATGAAGAGTGGTGTGTTACTGTATGTGAATTGGCTAATGAGGTGGGAATTGAACTTGATCGTACAACCAGCAGGAGCCAGGACAGCATAGTCAGGACAGGGATAAGGCTGCCAGCTGGACAATTCAGAGTTTGGAACATGGCACGGACAAGTGTGATGTAGTTAAAAATGTTGGAGATGTACCTCAACTTCTCCCATATGCCTTCACAATTTAACCTGTTTTGTTTCATCTAAACTGTGACTTATTTGTCAAGCCATGGATTATGTTGCTCCAATTCTTTATCTTATTCTCTTTGTCTGAAAGTAATAGTCTGTAATTCTTTCCCAAGGTCTAGTTCTGTCTGCAATGTCATCTTTGTTCTCAGAAGTTGTACACATTTTAAATCTTAGCATTTTACTCTTTAATTTTCACTTCGTTCCTCTTGAGATCAAAAATCTCCATGTCACACTTGTACATCTCTGCCCTCACTACTGGTGCTTTCTCCCTAACCTTTTGCAACAATCAGGTAATGATCAGTACCTGTCAGCTCCCTCTTCTACCTGAATGCCATTTCCCATCTATGCATTGCTTACAAATTGATTTTGGTGACAGAATAATAAGTAGGAGATTCGTGGCCTCCTTGTTGACAGTTCTGCACCCACGCGGTTTTTACTTGTGAGGCAGGTTAAGGGATAAAGTGTAAAGTAATAATCCAACTTCAATTGTATACTTCATCAAAAACAGTTCAATTTACGCTTTAATTTACATACTCACCATTTTTAAGTAATTATTACGAAGTGTACAATAACCGACACTTATTCTTTCTTCTGCAGCTACCTTACACCCACAACGTGCGTTATACAGTCCTAACCTAACCTACGGGACAAAGATTACATGTACATAGCACAGATCAGTACATGTGTTATTACATGCATTCACGTCTAATGTAAAACTGGAGTTAATTCCTTCAGTTCTGTCGAGTACAGGGTTTTCATAATCATTCACTGGTTTGGGTTAACGAATGTCTCTAATAATTGTGCTACGCTTTACTCACTTACTGGTAATGGTAATGTTGGCAGCGTAGCACATACGGTAAATGTTGCCAACCAATCACAAGATTGAAGAATAAGATGAAGCTGCCATCCGTGAATCGAGTGTGCGCAAACTCCACTTCCATGTGGAGTTGGAAGGAGCTAGCTAAATCGGAAAGAATGCAAATTTCATGTCCAACTTACAGTACGTGTGCGCGTATGACCTCAAGACGTACAGAGGGACTGGAAATGAGAGTAAAGGTGCTGGTCTTTCTTAACCTCGGTAGTAGATAGAGGTGAGTGGTAAACTTCACGCCCCAGCCATTTTACCCCCAAGAAAGAGCCCCGGTACCCTCTGAATAGAAAGCTGTGTCGGTGTAAGAGCCGGTAGTGATTCTGACGCCGTATGGTTCAGTTAGCAGCCCAGTCGCAATGCCGAATACACTGTACCGGCTCTGCTGCATTAATCTTCACCGACAGATTTGTGAACTGCTTGACGCTGAAGGTGAAGGCACTACAGTCTTTCGGAACTTTGGAATGCTCGCCCGGCGACACACCCTCATAGCCAGAAGATTTCAGTCTTCAGCGAGCAGGTGGAGGAAGCCTTACAAGTAAAGTATTTGACACAAGAAAAAAAACATAATAATAAGCTCGGTTTCTATTCACCGTTTTCAAGTCATAATTGTTTCATCTGTTACACCAATGGGAGAGCTGAAACTTGTGACGTCATGGACACACCTGTCTGACTGCGCAGTGCAACAGTGTTTAGTCTTTCATCTGTGCTGTTCAGTATTCGTCAGTGTATAGACGTTTTACCGCCGGCGGCAACGGTAGTTACAAGTGTCAATAGTAATGTCTGTCGTGTATCCTGCTTTTGAAGGCGCCGGTAAAGAACCTGGCCTTCTTATCTGGAGAATTGAGGTGAGTTTCGTATCTTTGGGTGTTTTTGTTTTCAACTAGAAGCAAGTCTCTGTATCGACCGGATTGCTACCGCGTGACAACAGACTTGCGACACCATCTTTTTGCCGGTGCTTGAGTTTTAACTCCCTTGGTAATGCGGATTTATCCGATCTATAGAGCACGTACAGGCGTTATTACGTTCGCAGTACATGCGTTCGTTCTCATACACGCGAGACAGGTGGTTTTCAAAATTTGTTGCAAAATGAGACTTGGTCGAAATTATATCTCTAGCAATATCTTGAAACCCCTTGGAAGACCTAGAAGTAGATCGGAGGATAATATTAAAATGCACCTTACAGGAATAGGATGGGACTGGGTTCTTGTGGCTCAGGATAGGGACATTCGGCGGAGTCTTGTGAATACTGTAATGAATCTTCAGATTCCCCACTATTCTGGGAATTTTTTTATTGGCTGAGGATGTGTAAGCCTCCCAAGATGGACACTGCCCTGCAGAGGTATTATATATGTGCACATATTCCGGGAAGATGTTTTAGAGTATAGTACAGTTATCGTTACAGTAATGAAACAGTATTATATATGAAATTAAGTATTAGTATAATGTAATCTTAAATATCTCAATATCAGTGTCAACATGTAGTCTGTGTAACTTTTTAGAATTGTGTGTGTCACTTGTGTTAAGATTATATATGTTTTGGTGTTGAGGCTTTATTATTATGTGAAGACAATGGAAGTTTTCATTTACTTAGTGTGGAATACGCTGGCTTTAAAATTTATCACATCGTTGTGAGCTACTTGAGACTAGTTTTCGTACTAAATTTATATTATGAGGTTATTTGAAAAACATCATTTATATAATTACTTATATTCCTTTCCTTCTGTGGTATTGCTCAGTTTACATAGTCACGTTTTGTAGCTGTTGTGCCGATAACATATCTGCTAATACATAATCCCTACGCTTCTGCTTGTTGTGTTATTTGACGACAGACCATTACCAAGGCCGATCCGAAACATTTACAGTTCCAGTGCATAAATAAATTTTGGGGCGCAACTTGCTTGTAGTCTTCAACTGACAATTTAAATAGAATAACATAGGAATTTGACACAAAATCCGATATTAGCCTTGAACTAGCCCTGGATATTATCTTCATCACAGGATTGCTTTTTTGCGTGAAATGAATCTTTACTTACGCAGTCTGTCTACACAGTCTGTCTACTCCCGTGTACAGCTTAAGCGTTCGAAGTACAATTCTTTAGAGTGTGCACCCAAGAAATTCTATTTTTCATTTTTGTTGAATACTGATTCATAAGGGCATAATTTTTATTCACCAAACAAACTAAGGAAACCAAAACTTAACTTTTTTTTTTAAAATTAGCAACTACACTCCACTTAAAAAACGAACTTAAAAATTAGATACAAAATTAAATATTAAAACGCAAAGCCGTATGTTTGGAGACGTGGTGTGTCTGGGCACACCCTGCACGCACCGTACGCACGCCTGTGCCTTACATCACGTCTCACTCCCAGACATTAAAGCAGCAGCCATTCAGTGCGTGATTTGAAGTTTTCTCAACGTTGATGATGTTTCAAGTCTTCTGGGACATGACATCTTGCCTGATGGTGAATGGTTATTGACACTTCAGAGGAGTCTGCTGCCTCCATCTGCAAGGTAGTGCAGGAGGCAGCAAATTTCCCATAAAAAGTCGGTAATGATTTAAAAATGGACGTGCTGTCGCACCCCGCAAGATCTCCGTATTCAATAACCGTACATGTATTGTGCGGTTGCTGTTGCGGGTAATCACGAATTGTCGCTAGCGACCGCGACTGAATTGAGGGAAACAGATTTGGATATTTTTCATTCCGTGCAACTTATTATACTTCTTATCATAGGTGTTATTTAGAGGGCAAGGGGGGACAGTTGCCCCCCCCCCCCAATATTTTTTCTACCTAAGAATAGTTTTTTGGCTACACAGTTGAAAAGGGGCAAATGAAAAATGGATGAGAGTGGGGGAAGATATCATATGTGTATTAAGGACTGGTTCAGACCCATCTTTCTTCTCTTTCTCCCTTGACTCCTTCGTAAATTAAACCTACTAACACCCATGGTCGATTTTTGCCCCCCCCCCCCAGTGTTTGTACCCAAGTTTTACGCTTATGCTTCTTATTACACTGGGCAACAAATTTTTACTGACGTTATGATTCTGAGTTAATAGTAGCTGTAGCTGTTTGTTATTAATTTCGAGGCGCTGAGCACGAATATGACAAGGAAAACTCAAAACTGGCTACAGCTTCTAAGAAATCTGCGAACGTTTATTATATGTTTAAGAAATATGTACATCAGACATACAACGATAAAAGTCCGCTTCTACTTGCGACTTCGCTTTGCCTGTCGCTTGTGTAGCTGCTCAGGAGCATTTCTGACGAGCGTCCAACAGTAGTCAGCCAACATGGAAGTGAACCATTTTTCTTGATATCGTTTCTCCATCGTTGCATTTTTTGTCATGAAAAGTTTACCGTGCTCATCACTAACCATGCCGCAATTGTCGGGGAAGAAATCCAAGTGGGAATGAAGCATGTGTATTTTTAAGGACATATTACAACCAAGTTTGTGATACAATGACATGTCCTCAATCAATTTCTTGTAGTTTTCTGCTGTGATATTCCCGAGGAAGTTAGTTGACACCAGACGAAACGCGTCCCAAGCTTCTTTTCTCGTCACCGTGAAGTAGGTTGTTGAACATATCGTCTCTGAAGAGCTTGCGAATCTGAGGACCCACAAAAACCCCCTCTTAATTTTCGCTTCGTTGAGTCGAGGGAATTTTTCAGCCAGATACTTGAACGCCGATCCAGTCCGGTCTGTGGCTTTTACGAAGTTTTTCATCAGACAGAGTTTGATGTGTAGGGGCGGTAGCAGGATTTTGTAACATTCTGCTAGTGTTGGGTGTTGCGCATTCTTCTATCCGACCTTAGAGATTTCCTCTGAGGCCATTCTCTCTTCAGGTAAAGCAAAGTCTTTGCTCGGCTGTCCCATTCACGTAAAAAACAGCAGTACTTCTTATATCCCAGTTGGAGACCCATCAACAGAGACACTACCTTCAGGTCACCACAAATATGCCAGCCATACTTGCTGCATTCAAGCTTATTCAGCAGCTGCTTTAGGTTTTCGTAGGTTTCTTTCATGCGGACAGCGTGTCCGACTGGAATGGATGGATGTTGGTTTCCATTATGAAGCAACACTGCCTTCAGACTCAGCTTCGAAGAGTCTATAAATAGTCGCCATTCTGGCGGGTCATGTTTGATTCCGAGGGCATTCATCAGGCCATCTACATCATAGCAGAACACAATGTCATCTTCCTTTCTGAAGAAGGCACCAGCTGCTGATGTCGACTGCGAAACGAAGAAATTCGGACATTTTTCTCGAGAATATTCCGTTGTTTAAGTGTTGATCCTAGTAAATCTGCTTTGCGCTTGGAACGCTCCAAATCGCGAGCAAGATCGTTTAGTTCGTCCTGTGTGAGATGTGTGGCTGTGGTGCAGAAGACCTACCGTGGGAGACGTGTGGTTCAGTAGACACCGACGGCTCAGGAGAACCCGAGGTCGACTCGCCTTCTGTCCTCGTCGTCTGAATCGATGGTAATTTCTTTCGGAGGCTTGGGAACGGAAATTCTTTCGTCGTGCGGAACTGGACGGAGAGCAGATGGTGTATTCGGATACACTATTGTCCACTTCTTTTTCTTCGTGATGCCTCTAGAAACAGGTGGCGCCATACAGAAATAGCAGAAAGTTGTGTGATTGATTACTTGGTTCCCTCCTAACCATAGGAACAGCAAACGGCATCGCATATCTTTTGCCATTCAGCCACTGCGAAAGATTTGTGGCACATTTACGGCAGCATATGTGCGGGGCCCAGTATTTATCTTGGTCGCTGATCTGGCATCCGAAATACAAATGATACGCATTTTTCACTATCGCGGTGATGGCCTTTCTTTGCCTTGCAAACGTCACTACACCGCAAATGTAACAAAAGTTATCTGCACTATTAATACAGTTAAGACGTGTCACTAATGCTGGATTAACACTGCTGGGATCACTTTGCGGTATTTATGGCACAGGAATAAACGGGTGTGGTGTGAATGATGGGCTGATGCAATATGATGCAATATTTTGAAATCTTTCAACGTATTTCTTTTTCAGTAGATATATTTACTTAACGCAAACTTCGCTACGGACACAAGCGACAGGCAAAGTGAAGTCGCAAGTAGAAGCGGACTTTTGTCGTTAAATGTCTGATGGACATGTTTCTTAAATACACAATAACGTTTGCGGATTTCTTAGAAACCGTAGTCAACTTGAGTTTTCATTGTCATATTCATGCTTAGCGCCTCGAAATTAATAAGGAATGGCTACCATTACCTCAGAAGCATAAAGCCAGTAAAAATTTGTTGTCCAGTGTTATTAAGAAACCAACTAATAGCACAAACGAAGCGTATAGTTGCACGGAATGAACAGTATTAAAATAATTAACGCCAAACAGGCAAAGGTAATCTACAACTGTAATAACACCAAAGAGAAACTTTTTTTAAAACAAATGCAGCCATTGGAGGAAAAAATCATAGGCATGTACACTATATATGCTTTGTAAGTGCAGTTACTTGTTTATTTAATTATAAGAGGGAAATATAATTTTGAAACGTTGAATAACATTAGCTGGAACGTAGTATTAGAGACCTTTATTGGGAGAATATGCTTGGCTTTATGGAAACAGTGATCTGATTACCAGTCTGCAAACGAGTATAAGGTTGGTCTGTTTGCTTACTCGTCGTAAAGAAAACAAGCAGACGTAGCAAAGAGCGTTTCTGTGTGCTTGTAACGAAGAGCTTGTTAGAGTCATGGTTTTGCTCCGGCAGCCACCCATCGGCAACAAAGTCTAAACTACTGGACCATTTTATTTGAGGGTTGTTATGATAGAACAATATATTTTGTTCAGCCTTTTAAAATTATGTCTTCATTCTGACTATTTTTAATCGCGAATTCACTTTTACTGTCTTTTGCAGGTTTTGATAAAGTTGTACAAACGGTACGTCATTTATTTCTATAGTAAAACCAACTAGATGCACCAATGTATCAAATTTATTTTATTTTGAAATGACACTCTACATGTTTCGGACGGTCTTTCCGTCCATCATCAGGAGTTCAAGACTGCAAATACAGCAACAGGCATTTGTCAAACAGATAATGTTGCTGTTTGTACAGTCTTGAACTCCTGATGATGGACGGAAAGACCGCCCGAAACATGTAGAGTGTCATTTCAAAATAAAATAAATTTGATACATTGGTGCATCTAGTTGGTTTTACTATAGAAACATATTACGATGCACGGCGCTATGAACGTCAAATTGGTACGTCGTTTGTATTGCATGACTACTTCTTGACCATATGTAAGACCCATTAACCTTATTTTGCAACAAGTGACGCCATACTTAAGAGCCTAATTTAACTTTTACGTATCGGGTTAGTTTCTTTCTCCTTTTAGGCTTCTAGTGCATCCACTGTCCGACACTTACACTTATTACAGCTTACGAATCCTGTCATTTAAGGACCGTTTTACTTACCCATGTCGATACTGTTTTACTTACTGGGGTACTTAGTGTTATTCTTTCAGGGACAGCTTGAACTTGAAGAAACGACAGAAGAGATTTCTTTTAAGCTATTTTGTCGATCATCAGGGACATTCCTAACAAATATGTGTTTATAAACGATGTCTTTCATAGAACAGACATTAAAGTGCCTAAGTGACTTACATGTTTAATACATTGCTAGCTTGAGGTCATTAAATTCTAAATACTTCACCTTTTACCTGTACTTTCAAGCGTAAATTCTGCTTATTTTAATTAATATATAGACCAGGTTACGTAAGGGCCGAAATGAGCTTTAAAGTAGGCCTCATATTACTGTAAATAGACCAACATTTATGCAATTGTGCACTGTTGTGTAATTTTTAACGCGTTTCTAGATTGTTTGAACCTGAGGATGAAGCTGGGTAAATGACCAACTTGATGCACAGTTACGTTATGTAATAAGTTTATTATTATAATCTTCTACATGTTTTGAGCAACTCTGTGTTCATCATCAGGAGGTCAATTTGTATTGATACAGCATCTGTTATAGTATTCTGAACGAAGTAAGTGGTCTAACTTACTAAAATATATTTACATCTTGTTTATAAAACATTAGTAATAAAATCTGGATAAAACTCGTAAGGATGTGGTAAGCCTTGCATCTTTACGTGTGTATTGTGTTGTGTACAGGTTGAATTTACATGACCGTTAAAATTTTATAAAACAGTCTAATTGCACTCTATAAATGTCTAATTTGACCTGATGATGAGCACAGAGTTGCTCGAAACATGTATAGGAAAATAATAATAAACGTATTATATAACGTAATTGTGCATCAAGTTGGTCATTTGCCCAGAGTCATACCAGGATGCACGGTCAGCAAAATATAAAATTCTGAGGATGAAGGTTCTAAGATTCGTATAATCATATAATATAAAGCAACAAAATTCACCTTCTTTAAAATAATATTTCGATTTTTACGATGTCTTCTACATGTTACGAACCCGAGGATTCATCTTCAGGACGACAGTTGTATGTACAGGTATGGTATAATTTGTTTACATGCCAACGGTATAAGCACGGTGCAAAAAGCGCAAAATTCTCACTCAGATCCGTCGAAACTTGTGTACCGGTCGACGTATTTTAACATTCCAGATGACTCGTATCCTCATTGCCACCCCTATTAGAAACTCGTATCCCTCATGTACAGTACACGCGAGTATTGGTCGTCAGGTGCGAGTTTAATTGGCGTCGGTACCAGTGCGTATAAAACAGAAACGTAAGGAGCCTTTCTCTTAAACGTTATGGTCTTCTGCAATATGACGCAGTATGTTTTGCCAGGTTGATACTGACGGTTCGGATAAACCTACAGCCTCCATCGTCAGTCAGGTTAGAAGACGGAAGTAAGCGGATCACCCGAAAGTCTTTATACATTGTACCATACTCCAAAGGCGTGATAAAATGCTTACCGCCGTGAGAACCTCATAATTTCGTTTCTTTTTCTTATTTTGTTTCAGCCGCATTCGTAGTGCCGCAGTCTGGCCCTCATTAGTATATTTGTGTATCACTGTGGTTCTAATCGAGAATGACAAATGTTCTGTGTGTTCTTATGATTAACTTTTATGTTTAGAACAGTGTCAAACAGGAGTATGGAACTTTTATCATGCCAGCAGTAATGGTTCTTATTAGTCCCCCCCCCCCCCCTCTCCCCTGAAGTTCAAAGAATCGTCCCACTCCTCCGGACATTCCATTTAATATTGAGTTGTAGAGCATCGAGGTCATCGCCATGTGGTTTTTTTTCTTTTTTACCCAAATCGACACTTCAGAGAAATCTAAATATATGTGTTGTTTCCTGCAGTAATGTCCGTCCAGCACTGCGTGTGCTTGTTGTTGAACAAACCCATTGAAGTCAAATGTTTGTCCTCACCACCTGGGGTCGTATTATTTACTTTTTCTTTACTGTGAACAGGGAAGGAAAAATTAAAAAATTAGCCCTGCTTGTATCTCCGTTCCTGGCCATTTGTTTTCCCGGGAATCGGTTTTCTTATCTTCCAAGAAGATATTTTTTAAACTGAAAACACTTGCGTCTCTTTCACCACCAGCATTTCAAGTCGCCAGTAGCTAAATTCATGTTTTATTGTGTAACATTCGATCCAATGGCAAAACAACAGACCATTCAGCGAGCTTCAATTAGCGCAGTAGCTATCGCTACGACGGCCATTACTTTAGTGCAGTGGCAATAGACCTTCGAAAAGCATGCAGATTTTATTAACTTTTATTAGAACGTAAAGAATAAACATGGCTGCCTTGTAATTTTTCTTCATCTCGACCACTGCAGAACGGCCATATTTGCTGCAGTAACCGGCCAACTCGTCCAGCTGCCTGAGACGCTCCAGTTGCCGTAAGCAACAGTAGCATGATTTCTTTCCCGGTGAAATGTACTTTTATGCTCTCATGTCTAGTTTGTTATACTATGTATTCAGCAAAGTACATTTAGATTTCCTGTGTCATGTGGAGTATAGATGATTCACCTGAAAACTATCCATGCCGTATAACCTGGTGTTTAGCGAAGTGTAAATACTGCTCTTTATTGCTGTATTGCGGTCAGTGGTGGAATTGAAGGCAATTGTCACTTCCCGGTTCTCGGCAGAAACTACACGCCTTGCCGCCGCCAGTCGCTACCAGATCTTCTCGATACAAGAAAAGTGTCGCTTCACAAAGTCAATAAAATCAAATTCTTACATTTTTAAATGTGCTGAAATTACTGCCTGTCTACACGTCCACGCTGTTGGTGAGTTTTAAATAGATTTAAATTCACCTGAAGAAATTCATCCCGAGGGAAATGCGAAGTATGTTTTCTTTTTGTTTTTCTTTAACTCATCTTTCGCATCGAATGATTAACAAGGAAAACCAAAGGTTTTGGGACCGCACTGTGATTACGAGGCTCGACTTGAATGGACTTGGGGGGGGGGGGGGGGGGAAATTTAAAGCACCCCGGTGGAAAGGTAAATTGGGGGGGGAAAACCAAAGAGCCCAGAAAAAAAAAGGGGTTTAAAAACATTCCCCTTACCTAAAATTTACAA
>Ga0123353_10008820_pt1 | contig 13820 bp, 12 predicted proteins | sample TergutLab28metaG_3_FD_92763 | JGI IMG/M metagenome (GOLD analysis project Ga0123353, IMG submission 92763) | Labiotermes labralis P3 segment gut microbial communities from Petit-Saut dam, French Guiana - Lab288 P3 | ecosystem: Host-associated > Arthropoda: Insects > Digestive system > Gut ... | reverse complement strand
ACTAAAACACATCAGGCAGGAAGTACATTTTACACCTACTCTGCTGATGGCGTTAAAAGAAGCGTGACGCATAAATGGATGGAAGAATTGGTTAGAAAACCTGAAATTAATGACAAAGGAATGCCGCCAGTTATTGTAATTGGCACAGTAATTTTTAAAACAAAAACCACCGATTACGTTGGAAATAAAATATACGTAAAAGATGACAAAATAGACAAATTGGAAATGATTTTATTTGGAAACGGTTATATAAAAGATGGAGTTTACCATTTTTACATCCGCGACCATCTCGGCAATAACCGAGTAGTAATAAAAAGAGAAATAAATGGAGAAATAGTTAGGATCCCAGGTTTTGATGAAGAGGAAGAAGAAGATGAAAGAGGCGGGGAGGTAGGATTACCAAGTATTTATAAATATACTGTTGTACAAAGAACAGATTATTATCCATCGGGATTGCCCTTTCCAAAGATGGATGGCGCTAATGAGCAGCCTTATAAGTACAGTGATAAGGAGTTTGATACTATGCATGGGTTGAATTTTTATGATTTTCATGCTCGATATTTTGACCCTGCTATAATGCGTACTACAACGCCAGACCCGATGTCAGAAAAGTTTTACAGCGAAAGTCCATATTCCTGGTGCGGTAACAATCCTTTAATATATGTTGACCCAACCGGTATGATATACAAATTCAATTGGGCTGAAGGTAAATACAATTGGGCTGAAGATAAAAATATTGGTGAGAATGAGGATGAGGAAGAAAACGATAATGATTACTATAAAAAATGGAAAAATGCTTTAGATTACTTAAATAGGAATTATTATGCGCAAAATAGTAATAAAAGTGTAGATCCAAGTCAACTAACTGGGAATGCAGCAAAACTTTATAAAGCAATTAAATACGCAATAGAAACACAAGCACGTACATCTGCTCTTTCATATATAGTTTCTAATTATCAAAATGTTGCGGGGAAAAAACTTTTAAAAATAAAAGGGGTTACTTATGACAATGTTAATGGTTTTCAGGTTGATGAACCGTCTTATCTTGTTGACTTGGCGGAAAAAGGAATAACAGGAAAATTTGAAGAAAATCAGTTTGGTCTTATTTTTTATTTTGTTGGTGGTAATACTAAATTTAAAACTGTTGAAGTAACTAAACCTTATGGAGGTTCAAGCCCTATAGATGGTATTCAAGTAGCATTAAAAAGAGGGAATTATCTTTATGGTGGCATTGTGTTTACTACTGAAAAATCATGTTTAGATTTTTATAATAAAACACATAAAGATTATTATGATGCTTATGTTAAAAGATTTTTAGAAATAATAAGATGAAAAAATATTATTTTATTTTATTCTTATTTACAATATGTTTAAATTCCTGCAAATGGAATAATAGAATGAGAAACAGTGTTTGGATAAATGTCAGTTGTGATAAAATATCACATCCTTTAATTTACAGATTTACTAATGAAAATATGCAGATAGAATTCTTTACAGATTCTGTTATTAAATTTGAATATAAGGTGAAAAAGAATAAACTTTTTTTAAAAAACGATATTGAAAAAAAAGAATTTGATTTTAAAATTGTTGATAATAGTTTAATTTTATTTGGGGCTGATACTGTTTATTTTACAAACTCCTATGAATTTTTAAACATTAATAATAAATTGCAAGAGCCAATATTGTATGGTGATGATTATTATTGGAAATTAAATGATAACTTTTTTAGATCAGGTTTGATTACGAATATTCATTTCTTTACAAATAATAAACATATTTTGGAAATTAAAGATGATAATATGCATTTATATGATTATCAATTAGGTTCTTATAATTTATTAAAAAAAGAAATAAATGGAGAAAATTTATATTTTCTCTGGTTTACAATAGTTAGTGTTAAAGGAGATTTCATTTATTTATTAACTGAAACAGATGAAAATAATATTAAAGGAGTTTTATTGGGAAACAAAAATTTATCAGATAGTATTCATTTAGAAAAAAAACCAAACAAAAAATCAGAATTATTCTTAAATGGAAAATGGAATTATTATTCACATTATCAATCATATCCTTCATCTATTGATTTAGTGTATTTTGAAATACCAGTATCTTTAATGTTTTGGACAAATATTTTAGAATTTGAGGATGATGATTTTTCATGGCGTTCAATCGACAAAATGCGAGGTTTTGAATATAAAGATTACGATAAATTATTTTTTAGAACAAAATATTATAATGATGATATTTTGTTCAACTCATTTTTCTCAGAAAGAATAATTTTGCTAAATCCTTATTTCCCTGAATATTATAATGATATTATCCAAATAGTTTTGAATGATGGGAAAGATTTAGGAATTCGTTTTTACTTTAACACGAGAAATGATGATAGTCATTCATCGGTAGAAGTTTATTATGAACGAGATTTGAAATTTGAAGAATAAAATGAAATATGTTTTTTGTGTTTATTTAGTGTTAGTATTGGTACTAAGTTCCTGTAAATGGAGTAATAGCCTGAAAGACAGTGTTTGGGTAAATGTTAATTGTCGTTACCTTGAACAACCATTGATTTTCCGTTTTATTGATAAAAAAAATATGCAGATAGAGTTTTTAAAAGATTCAGTTGAGAATTTCACTTATAATATCAAAAAAAACCGAATTTTTATGAAAAAGAAAAATGTTACAATAGAGTATGAAATTTATAAAAATGATAGTATGATAACTATAATTGGTTATGAAAAAACAATACCAATTATTAGTTATGACACAATTTATCTTAAAAATGCAGATTTTTTTTTAAAACAACAAGTTAATATGCAAAAACCGGAATTGGATAATAATAATGAATATTTTTGGACTTTAACATATAATGATTATCTTGATTACATTTATAATATTCACTTTTTAAGGTATAATAAAACTATTATTATGGAAATAAAAGATAATAGAGAAGTTGATTATCGTAGTTATGAATTGGGTTATTATGAATTAGTTGAAAAGAAAATTAATGACAATACTCTGTATTTTATTTGGATAACTCATAAAAAAGTTAGAAATGATAAAATCTTTTGTTTAATCAGCGCTAATGAAAATAAAATTAAAGGTTTTCACTTGGATTGTCCAAATTATTGTGAAATTCAATTAGAAAAAAAAACTAATTACCGAACACCTAATCGAATTCCATCATTTCTTAAAAACAAATGGATTTTATTTGACTATAACAATACACATTTGTCTTATGAAAAAATGTATTTACCAGTCAGTATAAATTTTTATTACGAATTTTTTGAGATAAATCATGAAGGATTATTTAATACAGAACATGAAATTAAAATTATAATTTTTGAATATAAAAGTAAATTTGTATCATCAGAGGATTATAAAACATATTTTTCTCAAAATCTTATTTGTTCGGAACCCATAAAAACTTACGCAGATCTTTTGCAAATAGTCTCTTTTGATGGTAGATTTTTAAGTGTTAATTTTTTTGATCACGAAAAAAGACTAACATTTTTTGCAACTTATGAAAAGGATTTGGAAATTAAAGAATAAAATGAAATTAAACAGAAATGTTCTGCATAATATTCTTGGTACTACCATCCCTGTTAATCAATTGAAAATGAAATATGAAATTGAAACTAGTTTTATTTTTACTGATAACAATTTTGATAGTCTGTTGTAAAAAAGATGTAAGTACCACAATAAAAGGAAATTGGTATTTTTTAGATATAACAGAAGGTATAGGATTTGATTATAATGAAGTGTTTTTTACCGATAGTTTAGTAGATCTTTATTTAGAAATTATTGGGAATTCACCATATAGAAATTACATTATAAGAAATGATTCTCTTGTTATAGGACAAAATGAAGAAGATCAATGGAAATTTAAAATTAAGTTTATAAACGAAAATCAATTTAAAACTTATTCCGAGTTTGGAATTTCTATTTATCACCGTATTGTCGGAAATCAGTTTACTCTTGACAGCATAAATAGTAGTGATAATTACTATAAATATCAGGACGCATTCATTGAACGTAAATATATTCAATATAAAAAAGCAAATATATTTTATTATGATGACTATTTTTATGACGATGATGATGTTTATATAATTGAAGAGGAAACTTTTCCTCCTAATTATGAAAAAAAGAAAGAAAGTATAATAATAGGTTACAAAAAAGATGTAAGTAACACAATAAAAGGGAATTGGTATTTTTTTGATATAATTGAAGATAAAATAATTTATTACAATGAAGTGTATTTTGATGACAGCAAGCTGTTTCTTCATTTAGATGGTAGTATGGGAGATAGACATTATTTTATCAGAAATGATTCTCTTATTCAAATTGATAGAATTAAGGGAGAAGAAATACGCCCTTCCAAAATAAAGATTATTAACAAAAATCGCTTTAAAACTTATAATGAGTTTGGAGGCATTGCAGTTTATCACCGTATTGTCGGAAATCAGTTTACTCTTGACAGCATAAAAAGTGATGATGATAAAATTAAATACTTGGAATCTTTTAAAGAGCGAAAACAATTTCAGTTCAAGAAAGCAGGTATAAATACTGATGAATATATTTATGAATACGAATATGATTATGAAGTTTTAATAGATGAAGAGAGAGTAGAATTTGGAATGTCAAAGCAAGACGTTATTCAAATTAAGGGTGAACCTTATGACAAACGACTTTGTCCATTTGATAAGCGGGATTCTATTTATATTTACTATACTGTATATGGTAATTATGAGGGTATTCAATTCGATTTTAGAACAGGAAAAGTAAATGGATTTACAATGTTTGGAAAAGAATTGAATGAAATGGAACTATAAAATAACAATAAGCATTTAAAATGTAATAACGCCCGTCAAACTGAAAAGGAATTTTTACAAAAAACTAAAAATCAGCAAAAATCATATTTTTCAAAGTTGGTAAAGAAAAAAGGCAATTTTTAGGCGCTTTTTCGCCTGATTTTCTTTTTTACGATATAAAATAACGCTAATTTATACATTTACAAGCATTTATAAAAACAACAAAAAAATCATATATCGAAAAATGGTTATTTTTCTAATAAACAGTCTTACCCCCCTACTTCCCCTTATTATTCTGCAGTTTTATAAATGCTTCCAAGGCAGCTGTCATGGAGGGTGTTTTTGGCATTGGGGCTTGAATATCAAGGCGTAAGCCTGCATCTTTAACTGCTTTTGCTGTGGAGGCGCCAAATGCTCCTATTGCTACATCATTTTGTGTAAAATTTGGGAAATTCTTAAATAAAGAAGCGATTCCGGCAGGACTAAAAAATACAAGTATATCATAATCAGTAATTTTAATATCACTTAAATCGCTGCTTACGGTCCTGTAAAAAATTGCCTTGCTATATTTTATTTTTGCTTTATTTAATAAATCAGGTATTTCACGTTTATGAACATCTGAAAGTGGAACTAAAAAAGTTTCATCTTTATGTTTTTTGAGGACATCAATCAAGTTTTCAAATTTCCCTCCTGATGAATAGAATATTTTTCTTTTCCTGAAAATAATATATTTTTGAAGATAGAAAGCGGTTGCTTCTGATATACAAAAGTATTTCATTGAATCAGGAATATTGATTTTCAATTCTTCGCTAATCTTGAAAAAGTGATCAATAGCAGTGCGGCTCGTAAAAATGACCCCTGAGTGTTTAAGAATTTCAATTTTTTGTTTTTTGAAATCTTTTAAGTCAATTCCCTGAACCTGAATGAATTGTCTAAAATCAATTTTGAGATTATTTTCCTCTGCTAAATCAAAATATGGTGATTTAGGTTCTTCAGGCGTTGGTTGAGAAACCAAAATTTTCTTGATCTTCAATTTCTATCTATTTTAATTTCAACTATTTCTATCTAATATAATTTATTGGAAATAATATTTATTAAGCATAATAAAGGTAAAATTTCCAGCGCGCAAAGATATAAAAAAATGTAATAAATAGACAACGTTTCCTTTAAAATAATTTTTACTCCTCTCCCTATCTGTATAAGATATAGGACAATAAACACTCCAATTCCAGTCTTAAAAAATGTTAATTGTATTGTTTCAGTTAAAAATGGAATTAATCCTATTACAGGCAATATTATTATGCCGAATGCCTGTCCTAATACTGTCGAACTTCTTATGTATGAATTGATTTGAGGTAATATATCAAAAATATATCCTATAAAACGAAATATGATATTTTTTACTGAAAAGAGTATGAACAAAGCAACGAAAACTATCGGAATTAACAATATATCAATATTTAAGGCAATAATATCTGTTAATTTATATATTTCGTAAATAAATAAGGTACCGTTAAAAAAGAAAAGAAAAGTCAATGCAAAAGCAGGATAAGAATATGAAACGTTGTATCCTAAAATTTTCTTTTCAGAACCTTGAAAAAATATTGAACGAAAAATGTTATTTATATAATCCTTCCAGTTCAAACGGACAAATCCCACAATGAGAATTGACACTAAAAGCATCAGCAATAAACTGTTATTACCTTTCAAAAATGAGCCTTCAGGTTGAATTGTGTTTTCATCTGAAATTGAAATTTCGGTATATGTGTTTAAAATTTCGGTACTGTCATTAATAAATATAACAGGTTGAATGTCAGAAGAGATAGATAGAGAATCAATAGTTTCTTTTGATTTCAGCAAACTAAAATCTATTTGAGAGAAAAGTGTTTCATCAAAAGAATCGAGATCATGTTCCACTTCAAAATCCCAATTTGTGAAAGACTTATTATGCCGTGTCAAATTTAGTTTTAAAGAATCAATTTCCGCTATCATTTACTTAAATCATTTTCAAGAGTTTTAATAACATCTTCGGGTGAAAAGGCAATCGTCCATAAATCATCACCTGATATTTCGAGGAAATGTTGCTCTATCATCCTCTTAGTCAATTCGATAAAAGCATTATAAAACCCATTAACATTAAGAATTATTACCGGATAAGGAAAGAATCCCAAATTTTTTAAAGATAATACGTCAACAAGTTCATCCAAAGTCCCTAAACCGCCAGGGAGCGCAAGCACGGCGCATGAGTTTTCAATCAGTTTGACTTTTCTTTCGTGCATTGTATCAACGTGAATCATATTGGTTATACCTTTATGTTCCCATTCTCTTTCTATCATGAAACGGGGAATCACTCCGGTAATTTTGCCTTCGTATTTCAAAACTGTATCAGCAACTGTTCCCATTAAACCTCTTCCGCCGCCTCCGTAGCGTATCGCGTAACCATTTTCTACTAAAGCCTTTATGGTTTTTTCTGTTTGCAAAAAATAATTTTCAGGTATATTGTTGCTTGATGAACAATATATCGTAACTTGTTTTTCTGATAAAGTATTCATTTGATTCAGTTTACAAACTTTATTTTTCTCTATTCAATTCGAGTAAATCGTCCATATAATCTCTGTCGTTTGCCAAACGGGGTATTTTATTCTGACCGCCAAGTTTTTTTCTTTTTTTCATCCAGTCAAAAAAGAGGTTATGACGTGCAGTAATTACAACCGGCATGTCAAGAGTAATAGATTTATACCGTTTTGCCTCATAATCACTGTTTTGCTCTTTTAAGGCTTCGTCTAAGTTTTCCACAAACGCTGAAAAATCTTTCGGTTCTTTTTCAAATTCTATCAACCATTGATGAGCGCCTTTAGTACTTGAACTCATATAAATAGGCGCTGCTGTATATTCTTTTATGTGTGCGCCTGTTTTTTTACAGGTTTTATCAAGCGCTTTTTCGGCATTATCAATAATCAATTCTTCGCCAAAAGCGTTAATATAATGACGTGTTCTGCCCGAAATAGTTATTTTAAAAGGATTTAGAGATGTAAAACGAATGGTATCACCAATAATATATCGCCATAATCCGCAATTTGTAGAAATAACAATTGCATAATCAACTCCTGCTTCTACTTCACTAATAGTAAGTGTTTTAGGATTTTCTTTTCCTGATTCTGATATTGGCATAAATTCATAAAATATCCCATAATCAAGCATTAAGAGCATGTCTTGAGTTGTGGTATTATCCTGAATTCCAAAAAATCCTTCAGAAGCGTTATAAGTTTCTAAATAATGCATGTTATCCGATGGAATTAAATCCCGATACTGACTTCTATATGGCGTAAAACTTACTCCACCGTGAACGAATAGTTCCAAATTTGGCCATATTTCAAGCAGATTTTTCTTTTGTGTATGATTCAAAATATGACGTAAAAGTACAAGAAACCATGAAGGTACTCCTGCTAATGCTGTAACATTTTGACGTATAGTTTCTTCTGTAATTAAATTTATTTTTTTATCCCATTCGCTAATTAAGGCAACGTTACGTTTTGGCGTTCTGAAAATATTAATCAAATTTGAAACATTTTCTATCAGAATTGCAGATAAATCACCGTAATAAGAGCGGCTTTTTTTGCCGAAACTGTTTATCTGCATACTTCCGCCAAGCGTTAAAGTCTTTCCTTTAAAAATATTGTTATTCGGATATAATTTGCTATAAATAGTCAAAGCATCGTGTCCACCTCGAAAATGGCAAGTTTTGAAACTTTCTTTTGATATTGGAATAAATTTACTTTTAGAATTAGTAGTTCCCGAACTTTTTGCAAACCATTTTATTTCTCCTGACCATAAAAGGTTTTTTTCACCTTGTCGTAATCTTATTATATATGGTGAAAAACCCTCATAATCAGTTATTGGAACTCTATTTTGATAATTTTCGATAGTTTTTATTGAAGTATAGTCGTGATTTTTACCCCAAATAGTATCTTTTCCTTTGTGTATAAGATACTTAAACTGCTCGTTCTGTACTTCTTCGGGATATCTCATAAAACGATCAATCGCTTTTAATCGGTCTGAGTGATAGGCTGATACAATTTTATTTATTATGGACATAAAGTTTTATGCTAAAAAATTTTTCCCAAAGATAAAAAAATTATTTCTTAACCCACCCTTTAAACTCAAAATCGCAATTTGCCCAGTTTGGACTTATTGAGATATATGTTTCCTGTTGCTTCTTTAAAATCCACTTTTTAAAGGTTTCTTCACTTTTTTCTTCCTCGAGGAGCATCTGAATCAATTGATAATCATCCTTTAAATTGGCTTTATGCGGTTCATTGAAAGTCTTAAGTTTAATAATTGCATAATAATCCTTCCCTAATCTTTCATCTTTCATCATAAAAGCGCTTGATATATTTTCCGGTTTCATTTTTTCGACTTCTCTATAAATGGCTGGGGCTATCTGCTGTACTTCAAATTTGGAGGATTGATTATATGGGTTTACCATCAACCCGCCGTTTGCCCGCGAGTCTTTATCCATCGAAAATCGCAAAGCCGCTTCCTCAAATGACATTTTTTCCTCACGGATAATATTTGCTATTGAATCGGCTTTGTTACGCGCTTCACGAATGGCTTCGGGTGATGCTTTCGGACGTAATAATATATGACGGACGTTAATACGATCTCCCTGACGATCAATTAATTGAATGATATGGAATCCAAATTCGGTTTCGACTATTTTTGATACTCTGTTTTTATCTTGAAGGCTGAATGCAACTTGAGAAAATTCGGAAACAAGTTCTGCACGAGCCATATAACCCATTTCACCACCGCGTGCAGCGCTACCGGGGTCTTCTGAATATAAAACTGCTAAAGTAGCAAAATCGCGTCCTTCATTCACCTGACGCTGAAAATCGCGCAATCGCGTTTTAACTGCTTCTGTTTCTTCAACTGCAATACGCGGATAAATGGCAATTTGCTGTACTTCAAACTGTACCGGAACCATCGGAAGACTGTCAGAATGTGTCCTGTAATACTGTCTGATTTCAGATGGCGTTACTTTGACATCTTCCGTGATTTTGCCCTGCATCTGTTGAGTTATCAACTGATTGCGAATAATTTCACGCTGGTCTAATTTAATTTGATAAAGTGGTTTATTGAGCCACTCTTCAAGTTTTTCTTTTGAACCTGCACGATTTATAAATTCATTTATCTGTCTATCAACGTAGGAAATAACGGTGTTTTCACTGACTTCAATACTGTCAATTTTTGCCTGTTCCAACATCATTTTTTGAAGAAGCAATTGCTCAAATACATAGCATTTTAAATCGCCCGGGTAATTTGACCCTTGCATCATTATTTGCTGATACTGATACTCGACATCTGAGCGTAGTATAGGACTGTCGCCTACTACAGCGATAACTTCATCAACAATACCCGTTTGAGCTTTGATTACTATTACAATGGAAAATAGTGTAATAATTATTGTGGCTATTAAAAACTTTATTTTGAACATAATTTTATAGTGGTTAGTGGTTAATGGTTAGTGATAAAATTTTATTATATTATCTCTTAACGCTTCTTCATACAAATCATGTTCCAATTGTTGAATAAATTCCATTCGTTTTTTATTTAAAAGAATTGCTTTTATTCTTGATTCGACGTAACTAAGCGGGGCTATTTGCCCTATTGGAATATGTTCCTGAATATTAACGTAATAATTATATGCTGAATCTCTTGTTTCATAATATTTATTCCACATAAGAAATCTGTCTTCATTCAAAATCTGATCGGGTAAAAAATCATTGATATTTCTGAAAGGTATCCATTCATCAATAAATACTTCAAATTGACGCGCATTTTGGAAACAATATACTTCGAGATTCATAAAATCTTCAGGATTTCTCAAACGAATTAATTGTGTTACAGTATGTTGATTAGGAACATCTTTGGATATTTTAATCATTAATCCTCTAACAATATTTTCTTGAAGCTTGAAATTATCCTGCATCTCTTTATAGTATTTTTCTATTTCACTTTTTCTTACTAATGGCGCATGTTTCTGTTCAAGCATTTTTTGCTGATAAAGATATACTAATAAAGATGTTCGATAATTTTGTAATTGCTCCTCAACGTTTTTTTCATCTGCTGTAAGATTCAATTCTGCTTTCCGAAGTGTCAGTTGCGTTTTAATCCATCTTGAAATATAATCATCGGTAATAGCAATACTATCAAAATCATGCAGATTGTCGGGAATGGCTCTTTTTAATTCGTTTAGAGTCAATGTTGCATTTCCAACAGTTACTATTGGTGGATTTACTTCTGTTCCCGCTTTCGGATTGCAATTAGAAATTGAAAAAAACAGCAAAACAGAGAATATCAGCAAAAGTATTTTTCGCATCTAAATTATTTTTTCTTTTTCAACAGATTCATATTGAAAACAGGTTTGTACTTATCACGCAATTCTTTAATCCAGTCATTTTCTAGTTTGGCTTGATAACTATTCATTACTTCGCCTTTAATGTTTTCAAAAGGAATAACTGCGCCTTTTTCAATAGTACCCTGCCAATAGACTATACCGTTTGTGTTTTTGAACGGGTTTTCATCAGGTAAAAGATTGGCTTCTAAACGTTTGTTTTCTTCTTTTGCAAAGAGGAAAGCGCCATCCATATATTTATGTTTAGACCCTGTTTTATCTACTTTTTTAAAAATATCTGCAATATTTGCGTTTGGATTTGCGGCTAATTCCTTGTCTATCTTTTGGATAAGTTTAGTATCATTCACATACCACATTTTTCCTTTAAGAGTTGGATATTCTGAAAATTCACATAAATAATTCAGGTAATGTTCGTATAGAGCAACAGTATCGGCGCCAACTTTTGACCATATTTTCTTATTACTCAATTCAAAAATCAGTAATCCGTCATGATATTCGTTTGCTAAATAATGATATACCGGGCAAGTTTTAGGTAAATTTTCTCTTTCTACTTTCAAAATAACATCTGAAGCAAGCCTTTTCATAGATTTTTCCATAGAAACAATACCTTCTGCAACAATAAAAGATTTATCATTCTTTAAGTAATTAAAGAACTCATTTACAGTTACTTTTGCATTTTCATATTCGAAAAGCGTTCTGTTATCATTTTTAGGTATTTTTGCGAAACAGACATCGTTATTTTCTACATCAACTGCTGCTTGAGAAATTTCATTCCAAACTAATTTATTGATTTTAAAAGCAGCGCTGTTCATTCTCTTGTTAATATATGCTGTATGTCCAATTTGTCCACGTTCATCTCCTTCGCGAGCCATCATTGAAATGATATTCGGATACGCTGTTTTGTAATCTTCAATTGGAATAAATTCAAGCCTTTTGATAATATGATAACCAAATGGAGTGCGAATAGGAGCTGAAACTTCGCCATCTGTTTTTAGTTTGAATGCTTCATCGGCAAAAACTGGAATCTGTCCGAAACTCAATGGGGGCATCTCACCGCCGCGTTGAGCGCTGTTTTTATCGTCAGAATATAATCTGGCAAGTTCGCTAAAATCTGCTCCGTTTTTAAATGCTGTGTAAATTGAATCTATGCTGAATTTAAGTTTTGCTTCTAAATCATCTTGCATACCGGTGCGGGGGAACATTTTCATAATATGCGCTACTCTAATTTTCCCAGGATTTGGACGCGCTTCATGTACTTTTAATATATGATAACCGAATTGAGTGCGAATAATTTCAGAAATTTTTCCAGTCGGTGTATTGAACGCTGCATTTTCAAAAGGATACACCATTTGGAAGGCTGTAAAAAATCCAAGTTCACCTTTGTTTTGACGGGCTGACTGGTCCTCTGAAAATTCAAATGCTAACTCGTTGAAATCCGCTCCTGCAATCGCTTTATCCCTAATTTCCCTGATTTTTTCATAAGCTGCAAGGGTATCTGCAGGCGTTGCAAGTCTGTTTCGAGGCAAAGTTATCAATATATGCGAGGCGCTAACCAATTTGGTCATATTGTTGTAAGCGCTTCTTGCCGCCTGCTCAATAGCCACTGAATCAATCATATAACCGGCAGCCAACTCATCTGCATATTGTCCAAATTCAGATACAAACGATGGTAGCGTATCCATTTTAAAATTGATGGCATCAACTACTTTCAATTTATAATTAATAAATCTTTCGGCAAACTGTTCAGGGGTTTCTGAAAAAGCGGACAAATCTTTGTTTTTATTATAGATATGCCAAAATTCGCCTTCCGGAAACTGAAATTCACCAATAGTTAGAATTGCTTGATTGCTTGCTTTTTGTGAAAAAGCCATAACTGACAGTAAAATGCATACTGTTAGAATTGATATTCGTTTCATATTATACTTAATTTATTTTTAGGATGTTACAATAAATAATTACTATTTTAAAAGGTTGCAAAGATACAATTTAATAAAAAACAAACAAAAATGGACTAAAATTAATTGTAATTTATTTTACATTTAGGCGTTCCGTTGTCAGCAAAAAAATTATTCATATTTTAATGATTCCACAGCATCATAGTTCATTATTTTACCGATTTGGAATTGAACTCCAAATCGGCACAAAAATACGAAAAAAAATTACATTATATTTTTCAATTTTGAATTGAATAAAAACTTGTAAATCAGTATGCGTATTTTAGTTTGTAAAGTTTATAAAGAGTTTTTCTCTGCGAACTTTGCGAGTCCTTTGCGTTCTTTGCGGTTAATTGTTTTTTACCGCAAGGGACGCAAAGGTTTCGCAAAGAGCGCAAAGGGTTAATTTTTAATTAGGAATTATTTTTTAACGATTTTAATTCTTTGATTATCAATGCGTAAGAAATATATTCCTGCGGGTAAATGGGTTATGTCGATTGTGCCATTCCGTAGAGACAGGGCATGCCCTGTCTCTACAATGGCAACGCGACAACCCGTCATATCAAATATTTCAACAATTGGTGCAGGCGAAAAATATTTCGCCCCTACTATGTTCAAAACTCCATTTGTGGGGTTCGGAAAAACTCCTAATTCGTAATT
>Ga0123353_10008819_pt1 | contig 13820 bp, 13 predicted proteins | sample TergutLab28metaG_3_FD_92763 | JGI IMG/M metagenome (GOLD analysis project Ga0123353, IMG submission 92763) | Labiotermes labralis P3 segment gut microbial communities from Petit-Saut dam, French Guiana - Lab288 P3 | ecosystem: Host-associated > Arthropoda: Insects > Digestive system > Gut ... | reverse complement strand
CTTCAAGTTCGAGAGCGGCGTGCACCGGGTGCAGCGCGTGCCCGAGACCGAGAGCCAGGGGCGTATCCACACCTCCACCGTCACCGTGGCCGTGCTGCCCGAGGCCGAGGAGGTGGATGTGGACATCAACCCGGCGGACTTGCAGATCGACACCTTCCGGGCCAGCGGGGCGGGGGGCCAGCACATCAACAAGACCGATTCGGCCATCCGCATCACCCACCTGCCCACAGGGACTGTCGTGGAATGCCAGGACGAGCGCAGCCAGCATAAAAACAAAGACAAGGCCATGAAGGTGCTGCGCAGCCGCATCCTCCAGGCAGAGCTGGACAAACAGTCCGCGGCCATCGCGGGGGAAAGGCGCGCCCAGGTGGGTACCGGGGACCGCAGCGAGCGCATCCGTACCTACAACTATCCCCAGGGCCGCGTGAGCGACCACCGCATCGGCCTGACCCTGTATAAGATAGAGTATATATTGAACGGCGATCTGGACGAGATCATCGACGCCCTGATTACGGCGGATACGGCGGAGAAATTGAAATCCAGCGAGAATTGAGGAGACCGCGCCATGAAAAAACGTATCGCAAAAAGATTCGTGGCCCTGCTGGCTTTCTTCATGTTGCCGGTCTTTGCAGCTTGCGGCGATCCGACGAACAGCGGCCTGGAATACAAGGAGACGCATATACGCATCGGCCATGAGGAGATCATGAACGGCGACCCGCACAGCATCATCGACCCGCTTTGGTGGGAAGTGCGCATCTACGACGGGGAAAAGAAATATAACGAGGATTTAGGCAAGTTTTCGTTGCCGCAGCGCTATATCTTTGCAATACAGTGCTATATGGCGGAAGTCAACAACGGCGGGCACTGGCAGTTCTATTACAATTCAACCGGCCTTGTCTATCCTGATGCCCTGCTGGGCTTTCAGGAAATCGGGCACCAACAGGCGTATGACATTCTGAGCGAGACCATAGCCCTGGCCGGAGACGAGTTTTCGCTTGACCGCTCACGGCGCATAAGGCAGCTTGAGCGCCTGAGCGACAGCCAAAACGACGCGATGGAAGCGCTCGACATGGCCTTTTTTGAGATTGACGACCTGGACGAGAAAATTATGATGTACATCATAGCCCATGAGAGCGATTTCTATTTTGACGGCATTGTTCTAAAGCCGGAATGGCCAGAACTGGATTGGGATGATATCATTACGTTTGCTCCGGTTGGCACAACAACGGATGAAAATTGAGAAAGCATAAATTACTATGACCACCCTCCGCCTCAACGCGAACAGCCCCGCTGACATCGCCCTCGCCGCGCAGTTGCTCCGCGCCGGGGAGCTCGTCGCCATCCCCACCGAGACCGTCTATGGCCTGGCCGCCAACGCCCTGGACCCCGCCGCCGTGGCGAAAATTTTCGCCGCCAAGGGCCGCCCGCAGGACAATCCTCTCATCGTGCACGTGGCGGACGTATCGCAGGCCCTTCCGCTCGTAAAGGGATTTCCCTTTACGGCACAGCGCCTCGCCGACGTATTTTGGCCCGGACCCTTGACTTTCATAGTTTATCGCGCGGAAGAAGTTCCTGATATTGTCAGCGCTGGGTTAAGTACTTTAGCTTTACGCGTGCCCGCGCACCCGGCGGCGCAGGCCCTGCTGCGGGCGGCGAAAATCCCCTTGGCGGCCCCCAGCGCCAATCGCAGCGGCTCGCCCAGCCCCACCCTGGCAAGTCATGCGCTTTACGATTTAAATGGCAAAATCGCCGCCGTGCTGGACGCGGGCCCTTGTGTTGTTGGGGTTGAGTCCACCGTGCTCGATCTGACAAGGGAAACACCTTGCCTGCTGCGCCCGGGCGGCGTTTCCGTGGAGCAGCTTGAGGCCGTGCTGGGCCAAACGATCGAAATTTCCCCAGCCGTCGCCCATGCCATTGAGAACGATGCTCCCACGCCCTCCCCCGGCATGAAGTACAGGCACTACGCCCCCTGTGGGGAACTGACCCTCGTGCATGGCCCGCTGCAAGCATTTATCGCGTACGCAAAGCAAGAAAAACCCGACGGCCTGCTTGTTTTTGACGGGGATATGATCCCCTATGACATGCCTTTGCTGCGCTATGGCGACAGCCCGGAAGCGCAGGCGAAGCGGCTCTTCGCAAGGCTGCGGGAAATCGACGACCTGGGCTGGCGCAGGGTCCTGGTGCGCTGCCCGGCGAAAGAAGGACTGGGCCTGGCGGTATACAACCGATTGTTGCGGGCCGCAAGCTACCGGGAGGTGAGGCTATGATGCCTGCACAGCCCGTAGGGGCGGCTTGCCAGCCGTCCGCGCCCAAAAAGAAACCCCGCGGGCTTTCCGGCAGCGCCCTGAAGCTCATCGCCATTGTGGCCATGACCGTCGATCACGCCACATGGGTGTTCCTGCCCGGCTACCGCACGGATGGCTTGACCCTTGCGCTGCACATGGCCGGCAGGCTCGCCGCGCCCATCATGATGTTTTTCATCGCGGAGGGCTACCATTACACGCGGGACGTCAAAAAATACGTGGGGCGCATGCTGGCCTTCGCGGTGGTCTCGCACTTCGGCTACGCGCTGCTGTTCAACAAGCCATTGATTCCATTTCAGGTGCTGGCGTTCAATCAGTCCGGCATCCTGTGGGCGCTTGCCATGGGGCTGATTTCCCTGGCGGTCTACCACAGTGAGCGCCTCAGAACATGGCAGAAATGCGCGGTCATCGGCCTGTGTTTGCTTATCGCGTATCCAGCCAACTGGAGCACGCCCGCCGCCGCCGCCGTGCTGTTCATGGGGATTTTCCGGGGCAATTTCAAGAAGCAGATGCTCGGCCTGGTCCTCTGCGTGGCCGCCTACGCCGTAATTTACGTGCATACCATCCATCCGCTTTACGGCCTGATGCAGATGGCGGTGGTCCTTGCCATTCCGCTGCTGCGCTGCTACAACGGCCAGCGCGGCGCGGGCGGCAAAGGGATGCGGTGGATCTTTTACGTCTACTACCCCGCGCACATGTTCATTCTCGCTTATGTGAAACTCTACATTTTGTAGCGGGAGGTGCCGCATGCCTATCCCCTTCCTCGGCCTGACCGGCCCCTCCGGCGCGGGCAAGACCACCGCCGCGCGTATCCTGGAATCCCTCGGCTGCGCGGCGATCGACTGCGACGCCTTGGCCCGGGAGATCGTGCTGCCGGGCTCGCCGGTGCTGGCCAAATTGGCCGCGCGCTTCGGGGAGGACATCCTGTGTAAAGGCGAAACCCTTGACAGAGCGCTGCTCGCCCAGCGGGCCTTTGCCAGCGAGAAAGCCAGGCAGGACTTGAATTCCATCACCCACCCGGCCATCACTGATTTAGCGCTGCAAAGGACGAAAGCTTTACAGTTGGGAAAAAATGATCCACGGTCGACAAGGGAAGATGCTTTACAGCCGGTTAAGGCCATCGTATTCGACGCCGCGGCGCTGCTGGAGAGCGAATTGGCGGCCCTGTGCGGGCATATCCTAATCATAACCGCGCCGGAGGGCCTGCGGCTGCGGCGTATCCTCGCCCGGGACGGCATCACCGAAGCGGCGGCGCGGCAACGCATCGAGGCGCAGCGGCAGGCGGATTACCGGCCGCCCCCGGGAATGGGCTACACCATCATAGATACTACGGAAGGGGAGGCGGTGCTGCGGCATGAGATCGAGACGGCGCTGTGCGCGGTGGTTGGCGGTTCCAGCTATGCTCCTGGCGGCGCTGTTGCTGCTGCTCTACCGCCTGGAGATTGAACAGAGGGTTTTCTACCCCTGGGACTATGACGAGCTCATCAGCCAGACGGCGCAGGACTATGACGTGAGCAACGCCCTGCTGCGGGGCCTGGTCCTCACCGAGAGCAGCTTCAATCCCCGGGCTGTCTCCTCCGTGGGCGCCCGGGGCCTGACGCAGATCATGCCCGAGACCTTCGAATGGCTCCAGGGCAAAACCGGCGAGGATCTGCCCCTGGACGCCCTGTTCGAGCCGGAGGTCAACCTGCGCTACGGCGCGCTGCTGCTGCGCACCCTCCTGGACGAGTTCGGCGAGACCGAGACCGCCCTGGCGGCCTACCACGCGGGGCGCGGGCGGGTGAACCAGTGGCTGCGGGACCCGGGGATCTCGCTGGACGGCTACAGGCTTGACCACATCCCCTCCAACGACACAAGGCATTATGTGAATAAAGTGATGAAAGCGTATGGGAAATACGAGGAATTCATACGCGAAAGACTGCATCATTGATAAGGAGAACAACCCATGCCAACCGAAAAATCCCAGGCCGACCAACTGCGCGAATCCCTGTTCCGCCGCCAAAAGCACGCCTGCGAGGTGCTCAGTCCCGAGGAGATCGCCCGGGCCGACGAATTCTGCGAGGGCTATAAGTCCTTCCTCAACGCCTGTAAAACCGAGCGCGAGTGCACGGCCTGGTTCGTCGCCCGCGCGAAGGCGCTCGGTTTTGTCCCCTACGAGGAGGGCAAACTCTACGCCCCCGGGTCAAAAATATACCTCGACAACCGGGGCAAGTCGGCCATCTTCGCGGTGCTGGGCAAACAGAGCCTCGAGAAGGGCCTGCGCCTGGCCGCCGCCCATGTGGACGCCCCGCGCCTGGACCTGAAGCCAAATCCCCTCTACGAGGACAAGAACCTGGCCCTGGCAAAAACCCACTACTACGGCGGCATCAAGAAATACCAGTGGGCGGCCATCCCGCTTGCCCTGCACGGCGTGGTGTGCAAAAAAGACGGTACAACCGTGCAAATATCCATCGGGGAAAAGCCCGGTGAGCCGCGCTTTTGCGTCACAGACCTGCTGCCCCACCTGGGCCGTGACCAGGCCGAGCGCAAGCTCAGCGAGGGCGTGAAGGGCGAGGAGCTCAACATCGTGATCGGTTCGCGCCCCCTGATGCTCGACGGCAAGCCCGAGGGCTTTAAACTTCATATATTGCGTATTCTGAACGATACGTATGGCATTGTGGAGGAGGATCTTGTCAGCGCGGAGCTGGAGGCCGTGCCCGCCTTCGAGGCCTGCGACATCGGGTTCGACCGGGGGCTCATCGGCGCCTATGGACACGACGACCGCGTGTGCGCCTACCCCTGCATGGAGGCCCTCTTCCAAAGCGAAGCCCCGGAGCATACTTCTGTCGTTGTCCTTGCGGACAAGGAGGAGATCGGCTCCGTGGGCAACACGGGGCTCAACGCCAATTTCCTCTATGACTTCGTCACCGAGCTGGCCCTCACCCAGGGCGTGAACCCCCGCAGGGTCCTGCGCAAGACGAAGTGCCTTTCCGCCGACGTCAACGCGGGCTTCGACCCCACCTGGCCCGCCGTAATGGACCCGCTGAATTCCGGCTACATCGGCCAGGGCGTGGTGCTCACGAAGTACACGGGCAGCCGGGGGAAATCCGGTAGCAGCGACGCCTCGGCGGAGTACCTGGCCTGGGTGCGCCGCGCCCTGGATGGGGCGCAGGTGCTATGGCAGGCGGGGGAGCTGGGTAAGGTGGACGAGGGCGGCGGCGGTACCGTGGCGCTGTACCTGGCTAAGCTGAACCTGGACGTGGTGGACCTGGGCGTGCCCATCCTCAGCATGCACGCGCCCTTCGAGCTGGCGGCGAAGACGGACGTCGCCATGCTGGAACGTGCCTGCGCGGCCTTCTTCGCGGCGGATTGACTACGGTGAATACAGGAACCCCGGGAATCCCGTATAGGATCCCCGGGGTTTTGTCTGTTCGCGTACCCTACATCCAGAGCCAGCCGAAGCAGAAGATGTACAGCAGCCACTGCCAGGAGTTGAACTTTACCGTCACTCTGTAGGCCCAGGTGGTGTTGTCCATTAGCTTGACCGTGATGGTGGCGTCGCCCCGTGTGCCCAGCGTGACCTTGCCGCCCTCCGCCGTGGCCGTCTTCGCGTTGCTGGTGGCCCACTCCTTCACCGCCGCGCCCGCGGGCAGTGCCAATGTGAACGTGTTGCCTTTTTTGTACGTGAATTCCTGGCTCTTGCCGTTCCACTCGGGCGCGGCGGGCACGGCCGGGCCGGTATTCTCCACGTACACAAGCGCGTACAGGCTGAAATGGTTCGTTTGGAATTCGATGTAGCGCTTGCCGTCGGGGGGCGTAACCAGTTCCGATTCGATGGTCACGAGGGTGCCGTCGGGCCGCAAATGCTTGATGACGAGTTTCCCTCCGGAGAAATTGAAGTCGTCCGGAATGGTGAACCGCACCGTCACCTCCTGGGCAAGCGGGTAGTAATTCGGCCCGGCGGACCCGTAACCGGTGAAACTGATGTCGTAATACAGCACCACCACGCCGCCGTTCTCGGGAAATACCATGACCCTGTTGCCCTCTGTGACGACCATCTCCGTGCCGTCCGCAAAGATACCGGCAGGGTAAACCATCACATTTTCGGTCGTGTCCAGGTAGTCATTGTCCACGTCTTTGCTGAAGACCCATACCGCGTAGAAATCCACGTCCCGGTTGAGCGTGATCGTGTCGTCCAGTCCGTACACCACCCCGGTTGCGGCATCCCTCCAGCCGGTGAGCGCGCAGCTGGGCCGGGTGAAGGGCTGAATGTCCGTCACGTTGCCCAGGGGGAACACCTGGTCGTGCCAGGTATATATGGTCAGCGGTGTTGTTGCGCTCTGGCTGCTGTAGAAGTTCAGGTTATAGCGGTCGGCCTTCCACACGGCGAAGAGCGTCGCGCCGGCGTCGGCGGTGTACAGCCCGCCGGCCAGGTAATCCGGCGCGGCGGCGTTCCTGTTCTCGTTCCAGCCCAGGAAGGTATAGCCCGGGCGGGTAAATGTGTTGGCGGACAGGGGCAGGTCTACGCCGTATTTTTTGGTCTGCGGTTCCATTGCGCCGCTGCCGCCGTTGGCGTCATAGGCGACGGTGTAGGTAGCGGCAGTGTCCGCTTCCCATACTGCGTAGAGCGGTATGCTATTGTTGCCGTAACATACGCTGCCGTACCTGTATCGTAGATCCGGAAAGGTTGCTGCGGGATCGTTCGCCCACCCGAGAAATTTGAAGCCGATGCGCCTCGGTATCTGCCGGATGGCCGTACCGATAGTGCCGTAAAAGGGCTGCGAGGGAGGCCCGTTCAGCGCGCCGCCGTTGGCATAGAAGTAGATTCTATGCGGAGTTGTGAAAAAGACCCACACGGCGTAAAGCGTCACGCTGGCGTTGGCGATATACAAATCGTTGGCCTGGTATTGCACAGGCGGCGGGTACGTGCCACTGCTGGTGGTCCAGCCGGCAAAAACCTGATTTATGCTATTGGAGGGTGCTGTCGGTTTTGACGTGGTGATTCCCAGATCAACGTCGTGGGTTTTGGTCTGCGGGGCGGGTACGTTGGAGGCGCCATTGGCGACGTAGGTGATGGTGTAGGTGACAGGTTCCCCTGCCTGCGCGGTCACCGCGCCCAGGGGCGCCAGCACTCCCAGCAGAATGACGGATATAAGTATGGCGAGAAATCGCTTTGTTGTGGTTTTCATGGAATCATTCCCTTCTTGTTTTATATATAGTCAGTCTCGAATGCAAGATAGCTTCCCGCGACCCGGGACGGGACGGTCACGAACGTGAAGGGCCCCGTGAAGTGCCGCACCTCCAGCAGGTGGATGTCCGCCATGGCCGCGGCGGGCACGGGCAGGTAAATGGTCACGCGGCCTTGCGTCACCTGGTGCACCGCCGCGCTGTTGCTCCTGCAATCAAGCGTGAAGCGCGCGGCGGTTGCGCTCGTGGAGGTGTTGAAGAGAGTCGTGGTGCTTCCCGCGCCGGTGGTCACCGTGAAGGTGACGTTCGCCGGCAGCGCGCCGGGCAGGTACTCCAGGATCACCCCGTTGCTCGTTTTAGCGATCGGCACGGGCGCGGCGGCGATCGTTGTAGTAGTTGTGGTTGTAGTAGTTGTTGTGCTGGCGGTAGTTGCTGATGTGGGCTTTGTCGTCGTCGTAGCAGTGGCCGTGGTGGTTGTGGAGAGATTTGTGGTTGCGGCGGTTGAGGTGGTCGTGGCTGCGGGTTTTACGGTCGTCGCGGTACTTGTGGATGTCGTTGTTGCTGTTGTGCTGGCCGTGGTTGCGATAGCGGGATTTTGCGTGGCCGAGGTATGGGCAGTATACTGCGTAACGGCGGCCGCCGGGACCGGTTCGGCCTGTGCGGCCGCTGGCCCGGTTGCCGTAATGCCCGACAAGGGCATGGCAGGGATGGTGAACGGATGAGCCGCATGCACCTGCGCGTTTTCCATTTCGATGCCTTCGGCGGCGGGCCGATCCTTCGGCAGGAGCCTTGTGGCCGCGGCAACGCCGCCCGCAACGATCACCGCCGCCGCGACGCCCGCGACGATCTTCGCCGCCAATACGCCGCCCGATGCCGTTGTGCCGGCTGCCGTTGTGCTTTTCAGGATCATCGGCGGCAGTTTTTTGCTGCTTTCCCCCGCGATGCCCCGCAGCAGCCAGATCAACAGCGCGATGGGCGCCGCGCCGTAGAGCTTGGTGCCCTTCTTCTCCAGGGCCTCCACGCCGTTGCTGATCTTCCTGCGCGCCAGCGCCAGGCGGCTCATCACGGTGCCGTAGGGGATCTCCAGGGTGGCGGCAATCTCCCCTAGCGGGATGTCGTCGTAATAGTACATCAGCACGCACAGGCGCTGGTCCTCCGGCAGGTCGTCCACGATCTCCAGGATCAGCCGCCGGGTTTCGGCGGTGTCCATGGCGGCGTCGGGGATGTATTCCCTGTCCTTTTCCTCCTGTAGGTCAAGGGGGGCGATTTCGTCCTCTACGGCGCTTTGGAACAGGTAGGGCTTGCGCCGCTTGATGAAATCCTTGGCGGTGTTGCCGGTGATACGGTTGAGCCACGCCGGGAACTCCCAGGGGGGGCGGAATTCGCCCATGCGCTGCCAGGCCTTAAGATAGCTGTCCTGTAGGATATCCAGGGCGTCCTCCTCGTCCTTTGTAATGGAGTACGCCACGAAGAAGGCCCTATCCCTCGTGAGAAGATAGAGGTCATTGAAGGCCTCCCGGCTGCCCTGTGCGGCCTGTTGCGCCAGTTGCGCGATGCGCTCCCTGCTCTCCATGTCACAAACCATCCCCGCGTCTATTTTGCGTCCAGGCGAACACGTCCTCGCCGCATTGCGCCGGGAATTTACAACTTCCCGCGCGCTCGGCCAGCGCCGCCCGGATCAATGTATCCAACATGCTTTCACCTCCGTTTCCGTGCCGTTCTACCCCTTAAACGAAAACGCAGGCCGCTCCATTCACTTTTTCTCAATAATTTTCGAAAAATTTTTTCGCGCTTTTCCCCAATAAAAGTATAAGTCCCCTTGCATGAAAAAGCAAGAGGCTCGTATGATTTTTCCACACATATATTATAGCATAACAATTCGCAAATTACAAGACTTGTAATGCGGAAAATTCCCGCGTATAATGAACAGCAATCTCATTATTGAAAGGGGAACCCCATGCTCTTCACCATGGAACTCGAGGATGTCCTGTTCTTCCGCGAACGAGAGGCCTACACGCAATTCAAGGAGGACCTCGACACAAAATATCTTGGCGACTGGGATGCCCGTGCTGCCGCGCGGCAGGCATATTTACAGGAGCAGATTGGCAGCAGGGAGGGATTCCTCGCCCGCATTGAGGACTACGAAAAGCATGGCAGCGTGGATGTCATCGAATTCGTCCCGCTGCGCCGCGAGGACTTGCGCGATTTCATGGAGTACGCAACGGCGGAAAACGGTGCGAACCGCTGTGAAATGGCCGAGGGCATCGCGGCAGGCTGGGCCGTGCACCTGCGGGACTATGGCATGGCCGTCAACTATGCTGACTACCTCGCTATCCTGGAGCTGGGCACAGGCGCGGGCATGGGCACCTGGGCAGTGGCAAGTCAGCTGCGTGAGGGCAGCGTTCTGGTCAGCACGGACTTCGATGCCATGTGTATCCGCAACGCCGACGGCATCGCGCGGCATCTCGGCCTGGCGGATCGCGTGACCGGCTTGCTGGCGAACTTCTGGCGCCTGCCCTTCGCCGATGAATCCATTGACGCCGTGTGCACCCACTACGGCCTGGACGAGGCCCGGGAAGTGCCAGCCATTCTGGCGGAGGTGGCGCGCGTGCTGCGGCCCGGCGGCAGGTTTGTACTGACTGCGCGTATCAACCCGTGGCACCGCCAGCGCAGGTTCATGGAGCCCTTCGGCATCGCCCCGGAGGAATGCAACGCCCTGCTGCGGCGCGCGCGGATGCAATGCGGACCGGAGGGCCTGGCCGAATGGGCTTCGCAGGCGGGGCTCTCGCTGCTGGACAGGAGGGATTACACGCCGGAAGGCAGCCACGCCCGCGCCGTCATAGCATTCGAAAAGAAATAGGCCTAAAAACTGATAACCCATGCCCTTCGTTCGCATACTATAAAAAGTATAAGAACAAGAAAGGCATGGGTAATTCACTTATGCGTATCAAGAAATTCCTCGCCTTGCTGCTCTGCGCGGTCCTTCTGGCCGGGCTCACCGCGCCGGTTGCCGTTGCCGCCCCGGAAACCCCGGCTGAAAAGGCCGTGGATGGCCTCTTTAAGAACATCGGATTGCTCACGCTGCGCGTGGAGCCCTGGAAGGGCTATATCTACAACTTCAAATATGCCCCCCAGTGGGTCTTCGGCTTCAACGGGGTATATGACGCCTTCACCTTCCTGAGCCTGAGCCTTCTGGACACCCTGCACGTCAAGTTCCCCTATGGCGGGCGCGACTGGCTCATACAGCTGTGGAAGGGCGCCTATGGGGGCGCTGTGGCCATCGGCGGCGAGATGGGCGTCTACAGCAAGTCCCCGGGCCTGCCCGTGGGGCACTACGCCTCGGCCCTGCCGAAGGACTGGCTGGGCATGGAGATGAGCATCTACGTCGGCGCCTGTCAGCTGTTCACCCGCCCCTTCGAGCGCACCTGGTGGTGCACGGGGTACCAGATCGGCCGGCTGGATGGCGTCTGGTCCAGCCCGCGGGAAAACTTGACCATGGTCTCCCGCGTGCAGCTCAAGGACGCCCCCATGGCCGCGCTCTTCGGCGAGGTCCTGGCCTCCAAGGGCTTTGCGAGAGTGAAACAGCCCCCGGCGGCGGATGCCCCGGAGACTTACTTTATCGATGGCGATACGGTGTATTTCTCGTGGCGGTCTGTAACCGAGAGTTGTCTTTAGACCTGCAATGCCCTCTTTAGCGCATCCAAGTCCCTTGTCTCATAGCAGTGCCCCGCCATCCCGACTTCCGCCGCACCTTCGATGTTCGCCCGCACGTCGTCGATGAACAGGCATTCCCGCGCCCGCAGGTCGAACGCCCGCAAAAACGCCCGGTAGATCTCCTGGTCCGGCTTTAGCATTCCCACGTCGCAGGAGGCGAATATGCCGTCGAACAGGTGCAGATAGGGCAAGCGATATTTCTCCCGGTGGAACGCGCGGGGCGCGTTGGTGAGCAAAAACACCCTCTGTCCCCTTGCCTTGAGCAGGGGGATGATCTCGTTTGCCGGCAACGGCGGCATGGCCTCAAAGTAGTTGGGAATCATTGCCTCCACGGGGGCGTGTAATTCCTCTGGCAGCAGCGCGCACACCGCGCGGACCGTGCCCGCCTCGTTGAAATCCCCCCGGTCCATGCGCCGCCACAGACCCGAGCCGAAAATCGCGTCATACACCTGTTTGTGCGCATCTTCGGAGAGATGCCCGAAATAATGCTGCATCAGCCGCGCCTCGCTGAAGTCCAGCAGCACGCCGCCCATATCGAAGACGATGTTTGGGTACATAAAATCACACCTCAAATTGTGCGCAGACCAACACAAAGCGGTCAACTGCTCCGCGAATTTTTGAAAAATCGAGGAAACATTCCCCAGGCTCCCTCGTGAGGGAGCTCCGCTCTCAAGCGGTGAGGGAGTATCGCGGAGCGACGCATCCTTGTACGGGCCAAGTTAATTTATTAGTTCAAACAGCAAGCTGCCGACAATTGATAAAAGTGTACCGCCCAGTATTGTGCCAAATACGGTTTTGCGTATGGTGCTTAGTTTTTCCTGGTGCTTTATGTTAGTTGACTTGATCCAAAACTGCGCAAGCGGAAAAAGCTTCTTCTTCCACTTGAAGATGCTTCCCAAGAGTCCTATTAGCAAAATTGAGCTAGATGTTACCAAAAGTGCGAGAGCTATTTTTGGGTAATCGGAATAAAGTCCCGCCCCAAGAAATAGAGTGAAAAGTGAGATTAATAGAGTTATCGGGGAAAGCAATACCGAAGAAGCCCAGCCATATCCAACACAGTTGCTCCTTATGAGTTCTTCAATCTTATACATGACAGTGCGGATTAGTTCCTCATTGTCGTTGTCTTCATAGCTAATCTCAACACCATAGAAGTAATGGTTGTATTCGTCGCATCCAAATCTAACCATGAAGTTGTGTCTGTGCCATTTTGCATTATCTTTGGCCTTTCCGGCGATGATGTAAAGGCAGTCAATTAAATACTCATTTTTGTCAAAAAAATCGGTGAACAGATCACATGAATCGAATTCTTCTGATTTGTTCTTGTCAAATTTTGCCAACAGCATAACGGTTTCATATTTCTGATTCAAATAGTCGTAAAGACGGCGCACGAAGTCTTCGTCAAGCTTAACAACTTTCAAATACATTTTTTTATCTTTTATCTGCATGGCGATCTCCTTTCACTATTTCATATCATAGCATAATTTGGAGAATAATGCAAGGGTCGGTGAAAATTTTCCCTACACCTCAAACCCCGCATACTCCGTACTTACCCCTTCTTCCCCCTGCCCGGTCGAAGCGAGCCCGCCCTCCTTCAGCACATCCCCGATGCGCTTGCCGGGGTTCTGGTACAGCAGGTTGAGCAGCTCCACGAAGTCGCGTATCACCTCCCGGGGGGTAATGTGCGTGCCCGCGCCCACGCGGCCGTATTCGGCTTTCAGGAACGCCAGGTATTCCTCCGGCGTAATGGCGCACTCGTAGCCGTAGAGACCCGCGTGCAGCGCGGCGAGCTTCTCGATGAGTACCATCATCTCCTCGTAGGTCAGTGGCTCCAGGCGCAGCACAGGGGCCAGGAGGTCCCTTGTCCCGGGAGCCGAGAACCGCCCCTCCGCCAGGCGAGAGCGCAGGGCGTCGTAGCTGTAGATACCCTTGTCGGGGTCCTCCAGGCACTGGGGCGTGGCGCACATCAGGATGCCGATGTGCTTTGCCTTGCCCTGCAGCGCGTCGTTGTACATCGCCAGCATTTTTTCGTAGTTGTACTGCCTGGTCACCCGGTGGGGGATGCGATAGATATTCACCAGCTCGTCGATCATGACGACCATCCCCGCGTAGCCTGCCCGCATCAGGAAGGCCGAAAACAGCTTGAGGTAATCGTACCAGTTGTCGTCCGTCACGATGGAGCCGACCCCCAGGGCCATGCGCGCCTCGGTCTTGGTGGCGTATTCCCCACGCAGCCAGCGCAGCACCTTCGCCCTGCCCTCGTCGTCGCCTTCACGGCTGGCCTGCCAGTATTTCCCCAGCACCAGCCCGAAATCAAACCCGTTGACCATGTCCTCCATCTCGTGGATGACCGCGTGGATCTTCTTGCTGACTTCGGATTCGAAGCCCGGCGACCCGGCGCTTGCGCCCTGCGCGATCACTTCACTTTGTACCGACGACAGCCACTTTTCCAGTACCAGCGGCAGGGCGCCGCCTTCGGGCCGCGCACGCACGGACATGTTGCGCACCAGCTCCCGGTAGGCCGCCAGGCCCTGCCCGCGCGTGCCGCAGAAGCGCCGCTCGGGGGAAAGGTCGCAGTCCAGCACGGCGAAGCGCTTTTCCATCACGTGGTTGCGTATGGTCTGCAACAAAAAGCTCTTG
>Ga0123353_10008817_pt1 | contig 13821 bp, 12 predicted proteins | sample TergutLab28metaG_3_FD_92763 | JGI IMG/M metagenome (GOLD analysis project Ga0123353, IMG submission 92763) | Labiotermes labralis P3 segment gut microbial communities from Petit-Saut dam, French Guiana - Lab288 P3 | ecosystem: Host-associated > Arthropoda: Insects > Digestive system > Gut ... | reverse complement strand
CTGACAAACCCCGAAAACTGGGCTTTGTTCAGATGTGTGTTCGCTCCGGCACAACCTGAACTATGTGAAAGGCAGCGTTTTTATTTTTTGCACCACAACCACAAAGTGAAGGAGGAAAAGGCATGAAACGGGTTGTTTGGATTATCGGATTACTGGTTCTGGCCGCATTGTTTGGCACCTCTTCAGTGGCTCTGGCTTCCGGGAAGGCATCAGGGGTCTACATTACGCCAAAGTTCACCTACGGATACCTCTCGGGGTATGACGTGAAAGTAGAGAGAAAAGAAGGATACTCATCAGCATGGGGTTCTGGGGAGTATTCTTGGGATGAGAAGTTTTCCATGAAAAGCGGCCATTCCTTTGGCGGAGCCATAGCCGCGGGCTATGATTTTCACAGGAGCCTTGGCGCGCCTGTACGCCTGGAGTTTGAATATGCTTTGTTCAGTGACATGAAAAAAAAGCATCATGATATTGACAGCTATGGTGATCCAGTAACTAGCAAGCTCAATATCGGCATCCAGACCCTGTTCGTGAATGCCTATTATGATTTCCGCAACAGTTCCGCTTTTACGCCGTACCTTGGCTTTGGCCTTGGCATGGCTTTCGTAGGCGCGAAAGGGGAATTCCAGGATGTTGATTACCCTCAATATGATTACTCCTTGAAAAAGAAATCCAGCGCCAATTTTGCCTGGAACCTGAACGCCGGTGTGGCCTATGCCTTTACGGACTCCATTAGTCTTGATTTTGGTTATCGCTTTGCCTCGATCGGCAAGGGAAAGACTAAAGATACTGTTATCTATGAATATGAATCCGCATACTACTCCAGCTTTTCCCGCGAACAATGGAAGACCAAGGATTTGTACATGCATCAGTTGATGCTCGGCCTGCGCTTCGCGTTTTGATCATAAACTGCCATTCCCTTTGCCGCCGTTACCGGCGGCAAAGGATGGTGTTTTATACAGCGGCGATAGTTGCTCTGAAGCGGCAAGGCGGCGCAATTCCGGCCTTACTATGCAAAAAAACGGGTTTTTCATCAAAAACATAAAAATATAGGGCTAAAAATTAAAGATGTTTAATTTGAATTATATTGTGCCGACAAAAGAAGAGAACGGCATTCTCTACAGATTAAACCCCTCGTATGTTCAATATAGTGAAATGTCAATTGCTGAAAGAGAATTTTTGAATGCTCTTATTTTGAGAGTAAGCCCTAAAAAAGCATTAGAAATAGGTGTGTCTGGCGGCGCGTCTTCTGTTTTGATGGCGAATGCCTTAAAAGAAGCTGAAGGCAAGCTTTATTCTATTGATACATCAAAAACATATTATAGGGATCAGAGTAAGCCTTGTGGTTTCATTATGGAAGAATATCCTGATCTTAAAAACAACCACAAACAATATCTGGGCGGTATTGCTTATAATTTTATGGATGAGATTGGCAATGGTGTAGATTTTGCGTTTCTTGATACCGCCCATGTTTTCCCAGGCGAACTTCTTGATTTTTTGATGATTTACCCCTATTTGTCACCCGGCGCAACTGTAGTTTTTCATGATACGAGCATAAATTTAAGCTTGGATGGATCTTTCGAAAAAGCTGTTGTGACAGGTACGCTTTGCAGTGCTATTACAGGTGAAAAGTATCAACCAGTACTGGATTATGATAAATATAAAGAAAACGCTTCGCCTGGTATAATAGCGATAAAATTTACGCCTGAGACAGGGCAAAGGCTTTGGGAAGTATTTAATCTTTTGGTGCATACTTGGGAGTATCCCATATCAAAAAAAGATTTTATGTTGTTAGTCAGACATTTTGAAAAATGGTATCCCCAGGAAGCTGTAGAATTTTTCAAGCGAATAAATGATTTTCAAAATTATAATTTTTACAGGATACAAAAAAGAATATTGTTGCCGCGCTGGCTTGGGCTTTTGATAACATGTTTTATTTATAGGAGAAAAAATAGAAAACGTTTTCGCGAAAAATATGTGAAAGATAAAAGGCTTTTCTTTGAACTCCCCCGTTTTCCTCGGTATTAGATTTATTTCCTTTAATGGGGCTTTAAGCGCAACCGTTTAAGGCATAAGGATTTGTGATTTAGTCAACTTCGGGCGAGAGCGCCATCGCTACGGATGATCTGAGGCGATACGCCAGCATTCCAGCCATGACCACCACTCGAAAACAGCCCTTAACGAAATGAAATGCTATGGCGTTTTAAATCGGAGAAATCTCCCGTTGGAATTCGGCTAACCGGATGATGGATGTTGATGGCTTCGCGCAAAACCTTACTTTACATTCACTGTGCGGTATTTCGCGATTCTTACCAGCCCGGGTTTTGCGCCTTTGAATTTCGAGACGTGGCGGGCTTCGGCCAAAAAGACCGGGATGTTTGACGATCCCTTTGCCTTGCTGTGCAGCACCGCCAGGCGCGCGCCTTCCTCAATTACTTCTTTTGGTATCTCCTTGCCTTGAGGACGCTTGATGAGCACATGGCTCCCGGGTATCCCCTGCGTATGCAGCCATAGATCATCCGGGGATGAAAGCTCTTTCACGATCCGGTCGTTTCCCGTGTTATTGCGGCCGATAAGGATCGTGAAGCCGCGAAATTCGATTGTCTCCACCTGCGGGATGATGGGGCGTTGTGTTATGTTGCGGCTGTCTTTTCGCTTTGAGGGTGTATTTGCGCGAGAGGAGAAGGAGGCCGAAAGCTCCTGCCGGACGGCAATGTATTCGTCGCGCGTCCGCGCGGCATCCAGCTGGGTTTCCATCGTTTCGATGTAATACACGCCTTCGGCCACTTCGCGCTTTCGCTTGCGGACGATCTCCATCGCGTTTTTGGCTTTGCGCGCCAGGCGAAAGTACCGGTTCATGTTCTCGACGGGCGACAGCGCCGGGTCCAGCGGGATGCCGCGAAATGAGGGCATTCCTTTCGACAGCTCTCCGAGGTTTGCTTTCAGCGTTTCACCGTGCTTGCCTCCTTCAAGCCCTTCCACGAGGCGTTCCTCATCGCCGCTCACATTTTCGAGTTTGTTGCGTTCTTTTTTCAGCAGGGCGGTGATCCTGGAGGAAAGCTGCTGACGCAGAACAGCCAGTTCCTGGTTTTCGGCAACATACGTGTAGAACCGGTCGGCTGCTTCATTTGCTGTCGGGAAAGGCTGGAACTCCACAAACCCGGCGGCAGGGCATGGAAATGGAAGAATTCTGCGCTTCCCGTCGGGCAGCGTTCCGATGCCGGGCTCGAAGTTGTTTTCTTCGTACCGGCGCGCCTGCTCCCGCAGCGCGTCGAACAGCGGCTCCGGGCCATACTTTCCTTGCGCGGCCGCTTCTCTGGCCAATTCCCGGCCCAGGCCGGCGATGGAGTTCAGGATCGCGCGGGAGAGTCCCTCGGACTCCGTTGCGTAAATTCGCGCGGCGTCCTCCTTTGTCACTTCCGGGAGGAAAACCCGAGAGGGGCGCGGCAGAGGCTGATACGGCAGCCCTTGAGCGATCTCCCGGATCCGGCTTTCTTCGGGAAAGACAGTGCGCAGGGGCGTAAGGATTGTCCCGTCGCCATCGACGTAAATCAGGTTGGCGTGTCGCCCAAACAGTTCGGCATACAGGGATGTCAGTTCGTGCTCCGCGTCCGGGCGAAAGGATTGGAAATCGATCCGGACCGCGCGGTCATACGGCGCAAGGGAAAACGACGCGATGCGCATGCTCTCGAGATGCTTGCGCAGATATTGGCAAAAGCGTGGAGGGACAGGCGGATTTGCGGTCTTGTGTGTCGTCAGGTGCAGGCGGCAGTTCCCAGGGTCGGCGGAAATTAGAAGACGCATCTCTTCTCGTCCCGTCCACAGCGTGAGGACTATCTCCTTTTCCGCGGGTTGGTGAATTTTGGAGACAAGCGCTCCGTGAAGGGCAGCGGAAAGCTCCGTTACGACCTGCTTCAGAAGAAAAGCGTCCATAGCTTTCCATTGTATGCCGACTGGCGGATGATAGTCCGGATTTGGGCGGAAGAAGCGCGCCGCCGATGAAATAAATTGCGACCGACGCTTTTTTCGGGCCTGGCGGGCGCTGGCGGAGTCATTGGTATTACATTTAATTTTTTGTTTATGCGGAAGCGAAAGCATGATTCTTCGGGAAGTTGTTTTAGTGATAAAATGAATTAAAAATTCCCTGTGGGATACGGAGTCGGAATGAGCCGGATCGTCAGAAGCTTTCTTTGGGCTACCGTGCTTTTCCTGTTGGCCTCATGCGCTGCGAAAAAGGAAGAGGTAATCCCTACTCCCGAACCGCCTGTGCCTGCGCCTGCGCCGGTTGTGGCGCCTCACAAGGTAGAGGTCATTCAATTAAAGATGACCGATGACCAGGAATACGTGAATGTAAAGATTCGCATAAAAGAAAGCGAACTCAACTCCCTGGACCCGTCGGAGGTCTACCTGATGGATGAGGCCACGGGAAAAAGATATCCTGTTGTCCGTCTGCAGCGGATCGGCAAGCTGGCGAGCGTACCGGGCGAGAAAGGGGTCCGCCACATCATATTCTGGAACAACGAAGGCGGGCTTAGGATAGGCAAGCTGGTTACGATAACGGTGGGGAAGTACCAGAAGAAACACGTACTGCTTCGGTGACGATCCGCTTTTTTATGGAGTTTGGAGTTTCCTGCTACTCTCCGGGTTCACCCTCTTGAATACTTTCTTCCGCCGCGGAGAAATAGACCGTGAAAGAGGTTCCCTCGCCTGGGATGCTTGAGACGCGGATGTATCCATTGCTTTGTTTGACGATCCCGTAGACGGTGGCAAGCCCAAGGCCAGTCCTCTTGCCCGTGGTGAAGAACGGCTCGAAAACCCGTGACAGGGCTTCGTCGCTCATGCTGGTGCCGTTATCTGTGACGCTCAATGTGGCGTAGCGTCCTGGAGGAATGGTCAGTTCCCGCTCCACGAACGGCTCTTCCATGGTGATGTTCTTCGTTCGCACCGTCAGCTTTCCGCCGGAAGAGAGCATGGCGTCCCGCGCGTTCATGCACAGAGTTACGATGATCTGCTCGATCTGGCTTGGATCGACCAGCACAGGCCACACCCCAACACCCGCCCTGGTGAGCTTGATGTCCTCTTCGATCATCTGGTGGAGCGTCTTCCACAGGCTCTCTATTACTTCGTCTATGCGTACCAGTTCGGGTTTGAGAACTTGCCGGCGGCTGAAGGCAAGGAGCTGCCGGGTCAGCGTTGCGGCTTGTTCTCCGGCTTTGAAGATCTTTTCGATCTCTTTTCGTGTCGGATTTTGTTCGTTGGTCCGAGCCAGAAGAAGCTCGCTGTACTTGGTGACGACGGACAGGAGGTCGTTGAAGTCGTGCGCTACGCCTCCCGCCAGTCTTCCAACCGCTTCCATTTTAATGGCTTGTTGAAGCCGTTCCTCGTTCTGATGGAGCGCCTCCGCCGCTTTTTTGGTGTCGGTGATATCCGCCATGATCGCCATTACGGAGGAAATATTTCCTTGCGCGTCGAAAATGGGAGCGCCCGAGAACGCGAGTACGATGTCGGATCCGTCGCGGGTTTTGCAGTGGACCTCTTTATTGGAAAATTTCTCTCCTTGCATGATGAGGTTGCGTATTTCCCGCAGTTCCTGTGAGTCTTCCAGGGCAAGAAGCGGGTTTGGCCGCCCGATAGTTTCCGATGCGCTCCACCCGAACATCCGGACGGTTGCCTGATTCCATACACGCACAGGTCCGTCGGCATCGGAGACAACCACTGACAGAGGGGAGGCCTCTACCAGCGCGTGCAGAGTGCCGCTGGTTTCATTGAACGCTTCCTCGGCAAGCGTCCTTTCCGCGAGGTGGTTCTTGATCGTTTCCAGCATGATGTCGTTTGCGAGCACCAGCGTGGAGATTTCGTTTTTTCCCAGAGGGAGGTCGAGATCGGACCCGCCGGAATATTCCTGGATTGTGTCGAGCGCTTTCTGGTACAAGCCGTTGAGCGGATAGATGATGAGGAAGGCAAGCCCAAAGCCAAGCAGGGCGATACAGGCCAGGAGGGCCATGCCCCACTGCACCGTTTTGGCCAGATTTTTCGAGAGAAGTTCCTGGATCACGGAGATGTCGGACTCGATCAGGAGACAGAAATCTTTATCGACGATGACAAGCGGGACGTACGCATATGAGCGGAGCGCTTTTTTGTCCATTTGGAAAAAAGGTTTCTGCTGCTGCATACTGGCCTGCGCAAGCGATGGGTTGAAAGCGTTTGTAAGCGAGATATCGTAGGATCCGGCTATCACTTTCTCGGACATGGCGATGAATGCTTGGGAACCGGTTTCCTGGGAGATCTTCTTTGCGAAAGCGTTGTCGATCCGGTAGCCGAGTATAAGAACGCCGCTTGGCCGGTTTTTGCCGAAGACAGATACGGGGGAGATCGCCACGATGCTGGCTGTTTCAGCATCGGATACCGTTGTGACGATCTGCTCTCCTTTCACCGCGTTCCGGAAGATGTCCATCTTTGTCAGGTTTTCCGGTTCCCTGTTTTCCGGTGGTCCCGCGCGGTACAACACCCTGCCGTTTGTGTCCGCCATGACGAAGAAAGAGATGTGCATCTTCGGGTAAAGCTGATCCATCGCCAGTTTCAGCGGCCTCGTGTTTTTGCTGGTCTCGCCGTAATAGAACAGCCCGTAAACGATATCGGTGTCATTTCTCAGGATCTTTGCCAACTCCGAGATCCGGGTTATTTCTTGGGAGACGAGCGAATCGATCGCATGGTGAGTGGCGTGCGCCTTGTGCTGCTCCCGCTCTTCGAAGACCGTGTGAAAAACGGATCTGTTGATCAGGTATCCGGCCAGGAGAAGGCCGGCGCCGATGAAGAGCAGAAGAAGGACGATGGGGAAAACGATGCTTCTCCGGAAACGGAATTCCCGGAATCGCATGAGAGCTTCTTTGATCTTTTCGAAGTATTGGATCATGTCTCTACTTTATACCAGTAGTCACCAGCAACCTTATAGGTATTTATTCTCATGATACTAAAAATATTGATTGTCAACCTGCGGTTATAATCGATGACGGGATGGAGGTAACCGGATCATGCCGCACACCGTTTCCGATGGCTTTCGCACTTATTTCGAGACGTACGGCGCAGGGTTTCCCTTGCTGCTGATCAACGGACTCGGGGGCGACCATAGGGAGTGGCTTTACCAGATTCCGGCGTTTGAGCCGCATTTCAGGATAATTGTGTTTGACAACTTCGGTTCGGGAAAAAGTGATGTCCCGCCTGGGCCTTACACCACGGAGCGGATGGCGGATGACGCTGTCCGGCTGCTGGAGACGCTTAATATCCGACAGGCTCATGTCTTGGGTGTATCTTTGGGGGGGATGATCGCGCAGGAGGTGGCTTTGCGGCATCCGGACCGGGTGGAGCGGCTGGTGTTGGGATGCACCACCCCTGGAGGAAAGTTGTCTATCCGTCCGCTGGAGGCGTCGATGGCGGCTTTTCAGCATGCCGGAGGGGAAGACCTGGAGGCTGACCTGCGTCGGGTAATGCCGTTTTTGTATACGGATGCTTACATTGAGGAACAGGCTGAAGAAATAGAAGCTTTCATACAGCGCAGGATGGAAGGCCGGATGGCCCCGTCCGGCTACTTCGCCCAGATGTCCGCCGTGATGACGCACGATGCCTCCGCCCGTCTCGGACAGATTCGCGCAAAGACCATGGTTATCACCGGAGAAGTCGATATGCTGGTCCCGCCGGTGAATTCACTTCTGATCGCGCAGCGGATTCCCGGCGCCAAACTGGTGGTCCTTCCGGGAGCGCCTCATCGCCTGTACGCGGAAAGCGCGGACGCGTTCAACAAGGAAGTGCTGGAGTTTTTGGAGTCGTAGGCGAAACCCTTTTGGTGCTGATGGCGTCGGTTTGCGGTTGGTATGGGCGGCTTGGCTACAATCAAGATAGAACGTAACTCGCCAGGCGCGATAAGGGCGCCGCGCCAAAAGATGAAGCTTTTTGAATGTAACAATACATTGTCGGCGTTACCGCGCCGGAAAACCTTGTGAGGGAATAACATGAACAAGACCATTTTCATCACCGGCGCGACATCCGGCTACGGACGCGCCGCCGCTCGTCGTTTTGCCGCCGCGGGCTGGACATTGGCATTGATCGGGCGTCGCACCGAACGCCTGCAAACCTTACGTGAAGAACTCGCCCCTGCGTCGGTGCATATCGCCACGCTCGATGTGCGCGATAACGCGGCTGTCAAGGCTGTGGTGGAGGCTTTGCCCGAAGAGTTTCGCAACTTGCGTGTACTGGTTAACAATGCCGGACTGGCCCTGGCGCTGCAGCCATCGCAGAGCGTGGCGCTGGAAGACTGGCAAACCATGATCGACACCAATATCACGGGGTTGGTCAACGTCACGCACGCTCTGCTGCCGACCCTGCTTGCCGTTGGGCGCGGAGCCAGCATCATCAACATCGGCTCGATAGCCGGACTATGGCCTTACCCTGGCGGCCATGTCTATGGCGCGACCAAGGCTTTCGTCAAACAGTTCAGCTACAACCTGCGCTGCGACCTGCTCGGCACCGGCGTCCGTGTTACCGATATCGCCCCCGGCATGTCCGAGACCGAATTCATGCTTGTGCGTACAAAAGGCGACCAGGAAGCTTCGGACCGCTTTTATCGCGGAACCGAACCGCTGACGGCGGAGGATATCGCCGAGCAGATTTTCTACGTTGCCAATCTGCCCGACCACATCAACATCAACCGGCTGGAAGTCATGCCCACGCGGCAGGCATGGTCGCCGTTTGCGATGTATCGGGATTGAGAAAGGGCGGCAACGATAGCCGTATGAAACGGCGCGAGGGAGAACTGGCGCAGGAAGCCATTCTTGCTGGCTACCGTGATCTTGCTGCCGGTCGTGTGTTTGAATCGGAGGGCGATTTCAAGGCCGATATGGCAACGCTTGCACGCAAAGAAACCAATGGTTGGTGATGAGCGTATCGCCCCGCAACGTTCTTCCTGACCCGTAAAATCGATCTGCGAAACATCCACACACGATCATGCCGCGAATGGAGTGAGCCGGTTGCCGATAACCATCTTGCCGACATGTATGTCGGCAAGTGTCGTGCGGCAGCGCATCTGGAGGTGAGACGTTTTCATAAACCGGAAAACTTAATGTGTTTTTAACATGTCTGTCACATCTCCGTAACATGCTTTTTTAATCATACATACAGCCTTTGGTTTTGCAATTAACAAGCAGCGGAATGCTGTCAATAGAATGATTGCTGGGAGGCAGCCATGTCTATGCTTAATGTAGAGGCAGTATATAAAAGCTTCGGCAGCGTAGAGGTGTTGAAAGATATTAGTTTAAGTGTATGTAACGGTGAATTTGTCAGCTTGCTTGGTCCATCAGGCTGCGGCAAAACGACACTTTTGCGCATTATAGCTGGGTTGGAAACAGCCAGTAAAGGGCGAATCTGCATTGATGGTCAGGATGTAACTGCTCATGATCCGGCTACGCGCAACATCGCTATGGTATTTCAGTCGTATGCTCTTTATCCACATAAAAGCGTAAAAGAAAACATTGCCTTCCCTCTGCGTGTGCGGGCTCCCTGGTCAAGCCGTATTCCTGTGTTGGGGCGCTTCAACAACGCTGGGAAAACGCTACGCGCAACTTTGAATAATAAAATTCCGCAAGTGGCGGAGATGCTCAACTTGAGCGGTTTGCTGGAACGCAAACCATCCCAACTTTCCGGCGGACAAAAGCAAAGAGTGGCTTTGGCCCGCGCTCTGGTGCGCGATCCATCCCTTTTTCTGATGGATGAGCCTTTATCTAATCTGGACGCCAAGCTTCGGGCGGAAACCCGCAGAGAAATAACGGAGTTACACCGCAAAAGCAACAGCACCATCATCTACGTTACCCACGACCAAACCGAGGCCATGACAATGGCTCAGCGCATCGTGTTGCTTAATGAGGGGGTTATTCAGCAGATAGGCAAACCGCTGGAGCTTTACGACGCGCCGGCCAATATTTTTACCGCTTCATTTATCGGCTCCCCAAAAATAAACATTTTGCCCTGTTCTAATCATCAAGGAGAAATCCAGATAGGGCGCTATACCATGCGTTCCGCCAAGGCTCGTTCCGCCGCTGTCGCCCTGCATGCTGGGGTCAATAAAATGGGGTTGCGGGCGGAAGCACTTTTACCCTGTCGGCCGGGGCATGCTGACGCTATCCCTGGATGTATTCAGCGCCTGGAACATATGGGCAACGAAACGATTGTCTTTTTTTCCACGGAAATGGGTCAGGAAATGGCTATGCGCCTGAACCGCTGCGATGTCAATGGTTTTAATGCGGGAGATACTTTGGCTGTACGCCCCGATTGGTCTCGCGCGTTGTTTTTTGATGCGCATGGACGGCGTATGGAACGGGAACGAGGGTGCGTACATACTTTCTCCCCCAGAGCCGTGGCTGTATGAATGAAAAAACAGTTTGGCTGGCAAAGCCCGCCTTTATATTGCCGGCCATGGCTGCTCTGCTGGCCTTTTTCCTACTGCCCTCTCTGGCCACAGTATTTTTAAGTTTCAGCGATTGGAATCTTGGGCAACAGGGCGGTTTTTCTTTCGTCGGCCTGGAGAATTACGGGCATGTGTTGGCGGATCCGGATATAGCCAAGAGCATGCGCAATACCGTGGTGTTGATAGCAGTGGTGGTACCGGTTTCTTTTGTTTTGGCTTTAGCTGCGGCTTTGGCCATGCGCAGCGCGGGCCGCATGAGCCAGGTGTGGCAGACCATCTACTTTCTGCCGGTCACTGCCTCATTGGTTGCCATGGCGGTGGTATGGCAATGGGTGTTGCACCCGGAAGTCGGGGTGGTGGCTTTTGTTTTATCCCTGTTTGGCGTAGTGAAAAAAATAAACTGGCTCAATGACGGAGATATCGTTCTATTTACTCTGGCCTTTATCACCATATGGCAGATGACCGGTTATTACACCGTACTGTTTTTGACCGGTCTTTTACAGATACCTGCGGATTTATACGAAGCTGCCCGTATCGATGGCGCGCGCAGCAGTTTGGCCCGCTTTCTCCATATAACCTGGCCGCTTCTGGCTCCTACTTCGTTTTTTGTATTGATAATCACCATCATCAAAACTTTTCAGGTGTTTGACATTGTTAAAGTGCTTACCCGTGGAGGACCGGAAAAACAAAGCGAAATCCTCCTTTACACCATGTACCAGGAGGGGTTTGCTTTTTTTCGCACAGGTATCTCCGCCGCTATCGCCACTCTTTACCTGGCCATCATGCTGTTGTTGATACTGGCACTGGCAAGAACGATCGGTCGCCGGGTTCATTACGGGTTCTGACATGTTGCGCAAATTATCTGTAAATATTGCTCTGGGCGCGGGGGCGTTGATAATGCTCCTCCCATTTATATGGATGCTTAGCCTGTCGGTGAAACCGGAAAATGAAATCTATACCCCATATATAAAGTTATTGCCGACAGTTTGGGATTGGGATAATTATCGTGAAGCTCTGACTTACGGCGAAACCGGTACTTTTATTATAAATGGAATGATTGTCACTCTAAGTATTTTGTTTATACAGGTACTGACTATCGTTCCCGCTGCCTATGTGCTGGCCCGTAAAAAATTCAGACTTGGTGGCCTGTGTTTTGCTTTTGTGCTGGCAGCTCTGCTTGTTCCGCCTCATGTGCCGGCCATACCGTTATATTTTGCTTTCGGGCAACTCAATCTGTTAAACACTTACGCTGTGCTCATCATACCTTTTGCCACAAGCGCCTTTGGCATATTCCTGTTGAGACAGAGTTTTAAAGGTATACCGCAGGATTTGCTCGATGCCGCCAAGATAGACGGGGCGGGCGAAACGCGCACTCTCTGGACCATTCTGGTTCCCCAGGTTTTTCCGGCGTTGGCCGCTTTTTCCGTGTTTTCCATTGTTGCCCACTGGAACGACTTTTTTTGGCCGCTTCTGGTTGTTTCCGACATGAGTTTGGCTACTCCGCCCTTGGGGGTATCCATATTCGCTTCGGATGAAGGCGGCAATGATGTGGGGCCTATGATGGCGGCGGCAACTTTGATTGTTTTGCCGCTGGTAATTATATTCCTCACTGCGCGCAGGCGTTTTGTGCAAGGTGTCACCATGAGCGGGGTTAAGTAGGCGAGTCGTACTTTGGAACTAATATTAAATTAAGGAGAAAAGTTATGGATGTTTTAGTAAGAGCAGGAAAAAGGCTGCTGGTTGTCGTCGGTGTGGCTTTACTCTTGTTGGGTGTTACAGTTGTCGGCGTCTGGGCCGCGGAGAGAGTGGAAATAACGGTAGCCCATCCCTATGGCAAAATCTTTCGCCCCATCCACCAGGAAATAATCAAGGAGTTTAACAAGAAGTTTCCCAACATCAGGGTTATTCTGGAAACGCCTTATCCGGATTATGAGGAACTTACCCAGCGTACCTTGACCGGTATTTCTCAAAATAACGCGCCTGTATTGTCTTATCAGGGTGTCAACCAGATCCGTCAATATGTGGAGTCCGGCCATGCCTACGATTTATCAGGTTTTGTGGCCGCTGATCCGCGCTGGAAAGAAGAACGCGGCTACTATCCAACCATGATGGCATTGGGCAACTTCAACGGTAAGCAATATGCCATACCGTTCGCTATTTCCACGCCTATTGTCTATTACAACGCTGACCTCTTGCGTCGGGCCGGGGCCGAAGTCGGTCCTGACAACCCCCCCCAAACCTGGGACGAACTCATTGCCGCGGCTCATAAAGTCAAGGCTTTGGGGCCGCAATACACCGGTATGTTCTTTGATTATCTGATTACCGGCAACTGGATGTGGCAGGCGATACTTACTTGCGAAGGCGGCTCCATGATGGATGCAAAAGAGACCCGCGTGACTTTTGCCGACGAGCCCGGCATTCGCGCCGCCAAAATGCTGCGCCGTTTTGTTGATGAAGGCATTATGCAGGACTGGACCCGCTTGCAAGGTGAACAGGCTTTTATTGCCGGCCGGGTTGGTTTCTACGTTTCCTCCACGTCTTGGCTTAAAGGTGTACAAGATAAAGCCGGTTTTGACCTGCGTACTTGCCTCTTTCCTCCCGGCTCTGCCGGTCTGCGTCGCTTACCCAATGGCGGTAACGGCGGCATGATTATTACCAAAGATCCGGCCAAGGCCAAAGCCGCTTATGAATATGCCATGTTTGCTTCCGGACCTATTGGCACTGCCATCCAGGTAAAAGGCTCCGGCTATATGCCCATGCACGAAAAAGGAACCGAGGCGCTTCAGGATTTTTATGCCGCCAATCCGAACTTCAAGACCTCTTTGCAGCAGATTCCCTATATTTACCGCTGGTATTCTTTCCCCGGCGCCAACACTTTGAAAATTATCGATGTCATCAAGGATCGGCTGCAAGCTATCGTTGGGAAGAAAGCAAACCCGGAAGAAGCCATTAAATCGGCGGCGGATCAGGTAAGAGACTTGCTGAAATAGTTCTGTATTCACAAGAACCATATACCGCGATGTGGAGAGCTTGGCAGGCATGAGTTTATGCCTTGCCTGGCTTTCCGCGCATTTTAAAGGAGGTTGCTCTTAACAGTTTTTACGCGAAAGGAGGAGGACATGTTGAAGTTCATACATGTAACTGACACTCATTTGATGGGAACGGATGAACTGCTTTACGGCATTTCTCCGCGCAAACGGTTGTCGAACTGCTTTGCCCATATCAAAGCCAATCACCCGGATGCGGTTTTTATGGCGATCACCGGCGATGTCGCCGAAAGTGGCGAAGAAGGCGCCTATCGGTTTTTGCAAAATGAAGCCAGGAATTTTGGTTTGCCGGTGCTGGTTACACCCGGCAATCATGACAGTCTG
>Ga0123353_10008815_pt1 | contig 13823 bp, 6 predicted proteins | sample TergutLab28metaG_3_FD_92763 | JGI IMG/M metagenome (GOLD analysis project Ga0123353, IMG submission 92763) | Labiotermes labralis P3 segment gut microbial communities from Petit-Saut dam, French Guiana - Lab288 P3 | ecosystem: Host-associated > Arthropoda: Insects > Digestive system > Gut ... | reverse complement strand
CGGATTTTCCAGCGGAACAGTCAGAAACGGGGAATGGATGCCGAGCGTTTTTTGGGATTTCGCTACGGCTATCGCAGAAATTACGATGTCCATGTCATCGGTGCCGATACCGGTGCTAGCCGGATACACTGTACCGGAGTGGTCTTTCGGCAGATAGTCCTTCAAAAATTCAATACCATTGAAAAAATTCGTTCTTGCCCGATTCAATTCCTTGTACCGCTGTGTTTCACCTTCCGGCAGGACAAGATGTCCCTGATAAATCCAAGTCCGCAAGACCTGCGGAATATCCGCTTCAACACAGCGGAGTTGCTCACGAAGTTGCTCAAAAGCGGAATAAGACCGGCGATATGCACCAATCGGTGCTGTTTCGGAACGGGCATCGCCGGCAAAAATCCAGCGCAAACCGTCAAATTCAACTTCTGAAACGAAGGAAACGAAATCGTCCTTGATTGTTCTGCTGTTGTCACTATTGCCTTTTATTGCCCAGAGTTCCAGCGTCACTGCGGAACCGTCGGCAGGCGGCTGCGGAATAAAAGTCGTTGCTCCGAGTTCTTTCGGAAATGATTCCGTTGGAAAAACTTCCCAGATTATCTGCCGAATAAGTTCTTTTTTGCCGATGTCCTTCAAAAAGAAATTGCTTGCCGCAACGTTGTTTTCAAATCCGTTTTCCAGTAAAATTTGCCGCGTGTTTTCGAGAATGTTTCGGATTTGTGCCGCCCAATCATCGGCGGTCTTTCCATGCCCCTGCGTGTCATCAGCGATTTGATAATTTTCTTCCGGCAATACCGCCAGAAAGAATTGAGCGGAACTTCCAAAAGGGACAACGGTGAAAGCAGAAGCGGTTGCGGAGTTACTCATAAAAATTAACGAAACGGGACATGTGTATATCTTCTAGAACACTATGGAACGTGTTTGGTATCGTCACATTAGACAGTATTTTTTGAAAAAAGCAAGTATTGTGGCGGTTGAAAGGATTTTTTCGGCTATGTTTGAGATTATTTTGCCGATTTTTGATAATCCCGGCGGATTTTACAGGACAGTTAAGCCCATTTCGTTGTCTATTTCTCTCCGAATCTCGGCTGTTTGCTGTTGATTTACGAACAAATTTTTACCCCTCTTGCAAAATTTTTATTGTTTTCATTAATGATCGGTCATTGTAATCTCTGTTCGTTTGCAATCTTACGATTGCGTTCTATCATAACTGTTCACTATTAACTATTCACTACCCCCGCGCTTCCCATTGCGCCTCAAACGCCGAAAGGCGACTCGCCGCTCTGCACGCAATAGTCAACCCCGCCGTCAGCGTAGACGTATTTCAGAAATACAGTAATCCTACGCACGTGTTGACTTATCTAACACCTTTTATTTTTCCCGTTTTCAGAAATTCAATGGCGGTATCAAAAACCTCTTCGGTGAGAAGCATTTCGCCGTGCCCGACTTTGAATTGCAGCCAATAAGCCGCACCGTGCAGTTTCGTTCCCTCGGTGCTGACCACGCCGTCGTCATCTCCCGGAATCATTGGGCTGAAACCGATGCCGTCTCCTCGTCCACCGGAGATAATCGCAAATGGACAAGAAGGTATCCCGAGCGATTTTTCGGTCTTTTCCCAATCAAGACCGAGTTCATCACCGCTGCTACCCATCAAGCGGCGGCGAACCGGGTCTTTGCCGATGGCAACTTTTGCAACAATCGAACCATGATTCGGCGGTCCTAACATCATAAAACGTCCAATACGTTTGTCCGGCGAAAAATTAACCCGCTGTCCCGCTTTGTTTTCTGGCAGTTGCCAATCTTTTTTCAAGGGACCGCTCATATAACGGCGAATCACGATGCAGCCCATGCTGTGTCCGATAAAATCAATTCGCTTGACCGTCGGCGGCAGATTCCGCACCACGCTGTCCAGCATAACAGCGTGGTCGAAAATTGACTGCATAGTCGAAGGATAAGTCATGCAATAGACGTAGTCGTGCGTTTTTCTTTCTTTCATGTATTCGGCAAATGTTTTCATCACCACCGAGTTGGAAACAAAGCCGTGCAAAAGAATGACGGCAGAACCCGACATCGGTAAAATTCCTTCTTCGGTTTGAATTTCTTCGAGGCGTTTTTGACACTCCTCGAAGGTACCTACCGACCGTTGCATTGAATTGCCGTCAAGGAGACGATAATTGCCGGTGAGAACGTTCTTTTGAATATGCCAATCATGCGAGAAGAGTACATCGCCGTAAATCCAAGTTCCGCCGGAAGTTGGGACGGGGACGATTTCGTCAATATCCAGCCGCCGCGGCTCCTGCGCTGTCAGCGGAATACATAAAAGCAAAATGACGGATAAAACACGGCAAAATGTTTTCATTGTACTACTCGATGTTCACCTCTACATTCGTCTGTTTTGCAACGACAGTTATACCGTTTTTCGTCACCGTAAAACCCCGCTGCCGGTCGCGCTGCTGGTCATAACCGATGGTATCTCCCGGCGGCACCGAAACGTCTTTGTCTATAATCGCACTACGGATACGGCATCCTCTTCCGATGTTTACATTGGAAAACAGGATGGACGACTCTACACTCGAAAAACTGTTAATCCGGCATCGGTAGCCGATAATAGAATTAGAAATGAAACCGCCGGAAATAATACAGCCCGGACAAACAATACTGTCCAACGCCAAACCGGTTCTCAACTGACTCGCAAAAACAAATTTCGGCGGCGGCAAATTCGGATGAAAAGTGTAAATAGGCCACTCTTCGTCATAAAGATTCAAATGCGGGTCAACGTTCACTAAGTCCATATTTGCCTGATAGAAAGAGTCAAGCGTTCCGACATCACGCCAATACGCTTCGGTCTTCTTGTTTTCGTCCATGAACGAGAAACCGAAAATCCGCTTTTCGGCAATAAGCGAAGGAATGATGTTCGTGCCGAAATCGTGTTTGCTGGTTTTGTCCGCCGCGTCAATGCTGAGTTCGTCATACAAAAATTCCGCATTGAAAATGTAGATGCCCATTGAAGCGAGACAGCGGTCGGACAACCCCGGAATAAGTTTCGGCTCTTCCGGCTTTTCTTCAAAACCGACGATGCGGAACTCCTTATTGACTTCCATCACGCCGAATTGTCCGCTTGCTTCAGTCGGTGAAATCGGTATAGCGGCAACAGTTGCGTCCGCATTATTTCGTATGTGGAAGTCCAGCATCTTGCCGTAATCCATTTTGTAGATATGGTCGCCGCCGAGAACGATGATGTAATCCGGCTTTTCATCTTGAATCGCAAAGACGTTTTGATAAACGGCATCGGCTGTGCCTAGATACCAATCGTCATCTGTGTACTGCTGCGGCGGTACAACATCGACATATTCTCTCATTTCCCGACAAAAATACCTGTTCCAGCCGATGGAAATATGTCTATCAAGCGACATTGCTTTGTACTGCGTTAAGAGCAAAATTTTACGTACACCGCTGTTGTAACAGTTCGAGAGTGTGAAATCTACAATCCGATATGCACCGCCGAAAGGCACCGCGGGTTTTGCCCGGTCACGAGTCAGCGGCTCTAACCGTGAACCGCGCCCGCCCGCTAACACTACCGCTAGAATATTGTGACGCAACATACATATTTATAGGATTAAAATCCTACGCTAAATTATCACCACTTCAAGCCGAAACGGTTGCCGGAATTACCGCCGGTCGTTCCGCCTTTCAATTTATCGCTTCTCATCCGCTGTTGTTTCTCCGGTGCTGCGGTTTCCGGCTGCCCTTCCTCCGCCGGTTTTTCTTCCGTTTCCGTTTCGGGTTTCGGAGTCAACTGCCGAATCGACAGCGCAATACGCTTCGTTTCAGGGTCGACCGAAACAATGAAAACATCCGTCCAATCGCCTTCTTTCAAAACATCTCGGACTGCGTTCACCCGTTTGTGCGACAACTCGCTGATGTGTACCAAGCCCTCAACACCCGGCGCAAGTTCAACAAACGCACCGAAGTCCGTAATTCTCGTGACCTTGCCTCGGACTTGTGTTTTCACCGAAAAATTTTCGCCGATGTTAGCCCACGGATTTGTTGCATCGTCCCGATACACCAGCGAAATACGGCCTGTTTCCGAATCAATCTTTTCAATACGGACTTTGATTCTGGTGCCTTCCTGCACCACTTCGCTTGGATGTTTGACTCGCCCCCAAGCAAGTTTGCTGATGTGAATGAAGCCGTCAACGCCGCCCAAGTCAACGAAAACACCGGCATCAATAATTTTACGGATTAAACCCTCACGAATTTGTCCTTCCTCAAGCGATGCAAGAACTTGTTCTTTTGACGCTTCCCGTTCCTGATGCAACAGTGCACGGCGGCTGACAACCAGATTCCGGCGTTCAGGGTTGACTTCTTCGACAATACATTTCAAGGTCTGTCCGACATAACTTTCCGGCTTTTCTACGAAACCGATGTCAATCTGACTGAAGGGCATAAAAGCCCGCAAGCGGTTAACTTCGCATTCCAGACCGCCGTTGTTGACTTTCGTGATATGCGCCGCGACAACCATTCCTGTTTGGACTTGCGACCAATCGTGTACATCGGCAGCCGCAAGCGGAATAGTGACTTCGTAAAGTCCTTCATTAAGACGAAGAATGATAACGTCAATCTCATCACCGATTTTCAAGACGGTTTCTTCAGGGAAAATTTTCAGCGGAATGATGCCCTGTTCTCTTGCCCCGACATCAACGAAAACGTTCTCGCCATGTATCGAAATTACTTTCGCTTTTACTTTTGCGTCCTTTTCCAGAATATCTTGGTCGGCGATACTTTTCGTCTGTATGACGAGTTCCGCAAGGTCAGTATTTCCAACGATGGCGTTGAATTCTTCTTCCAAATCATCGGAAAGTTTTCCGAAGCGGGTTGGCGGAATCGCTCTTCCGGAAGTGTGAGCTACCGGTATTTTTTTTAACGCTTTTTCGCCATCTTCGGACAGTTGAACCGGTTCATCGCCGTCCAGTTTTTCCTGTACTTCTTTTGGAAGTGTCGGCAACGGCTGCGGAGCGGGTTCGATAATTTTTGATTCCCCTTCCGGCGGATAGGTAGCGGTTTTTACTTCCGCAGGAGCGGACTTTTCCGGTGCAGGCGTTGCGCCTTCAACGGCAATAACCGGTTTTGGACGGTAAGCGTCAGGGTCACGCTGCGAGCCGATAAGACGTTTTTTCGGCTTTTCGGGGGACTCGGAAGTACTTTGAATTTCGGGAGAATTCTGGTCGTCAGACATCGTCTCGGAACATCATCTTGGAAAAAGGAATAACGGAAAAGTACAAAACGGCAAATGATTGAAACGGAAAATTACCGTACAGTCACTTTCATTTTACCGCATCATCGGAAAAAATCAACCGGACGCAATGTTTCCGATTTGCCCTTTACTTTTTTTACCGAAATTTATAGTATCCCGTCAAGACAGTGTCAAATTTTACCGAAATTTGTAGTATCCCGACAAAACCGCGTCAAAATGCGGGATTCAAAGAGGAACAAACGATGAACGAATTTACTGCTAGGCGTATTTTCCGAGTTATTCTCGCAGCGGTATTTTTTTCCGCAGTGTTTTGTCACGTTCAGGCGCAAGTCCCCGACTTTCTGAGAAAATTGGTGCCGGGAAATCGACACGTAGAAGCCGACCCGAAAAAAGAATACACCGTCACCGAGACCAACGGTCCGTGGATGATTCACGTATGTTCATTTTCCGGTCAGAAAGGGCGCGAACAGGCAAATTCTCTCGTTTATGAACTGCGCAAGGATTATAAACTTAAGGCGTATTTCTACAATCATACTTTCGTTAGTGATACCCGTTTGGAAAAGGACTTGAAACGTAACCCGTATTCAAAAACACGTCCGCAATACAACAAGAAGGGCAAAATTGACGAATACGCCGTTCTTATCGGCGACTTTCAAACCGTTGACGATTTGGAATTGCAGAAAATACTCAAAGACATTCGGCAGGTATACCCGGAATGTATGAAGCAGTTTCCGGGACAACAAATTCCAAAAGGTACTCCGAGTCCTTTCCAGATGTGTTTCGCTGTTACAAACCCGCTGTTAAATTCCGGCTATTTCAAGCAGTCCGGTGTAGTGGACGACTTTGTCGCTAAATTGAACGACCAGCGTCCGTATTCCTTATTGAATTGTCCCGGCCGTTATACTGTGCAGATTGCAACATTTACCGGCAGGATTGAAATCAAACAGAATAAAATCGAAGAGATTCTTGACGGCAGAAGAGAATTTCTCGACAATGGCAAGTCGGAACTTGAACTGGCGGAAAAAGCCGCCGTTAAACTCTGTAAAATTTTGCGGGATAAGGGATATGACGCTTATGAATTTCACGACAGGTACTCAAGCATTGTAACTATCGGAGCGTTTGATTCTTACGGTCAAAGGCAGCCCAACGGCATGATGGACTATCATCCGCAGGTTGCAGCGTTGTTGAGGGACTTTCAAGCGAGACCGGCAAGGCAGGATGCAATGACGGCAAACACGGTCAATTTCGAGCCGGTGAAATTTGAAGGAATCGAATGTGACGCTCAGCCGCGAATTATCGAAGTCCCGCGAAAGAGACGGTAAAAACTGTTAAAGTCGGCAAGGGCAAAAAGTGCCATGTTGAGTAGCGAATGGCGAGCTCGTATTCGGTGATAATTTTCTTAACCATACTTCAATGTGAGAAACTGAAATGAGAAAACTGTGTTTTAATTTACGTGATTTGAGGGGGGGAACGAAATAATTAGCGCAAGGATTTTAATCCTACGCCTTCGTAAATCTTGATTATTTCGTTGGCGAAATTATCAAACGTCATCGGTGAATTGCGTATCAGAGCGAGACCTTGTTCGGGCGAAATCCGGCGTTGAACGGCACTTTCTATTGCGTCAGCCCAGCGTTCCAGCGGTGCGGAAAGCGGCAGTGCTGTAATGCGGTCTTGGAATGTATCGGTAAGGTCCTTCGTTATGACATCCGAGCAAACTACGTGTAGACCAGCCGCAACGGCTTCAATGATGCTTACGGGCAAGCCCTCTGTTTTCGATGGCAAAACAAAACAGTCAAACAGATTGCTCAACGATTCCGGCACGTTTGCGCACTGCCCCGGAAAAAATACTCTATCTGATAGTGAAAGCCGCTCCCGTTCCTGCTCTAATTGCGACCGCAACAAACCCTCGCCGCCGATAAACAAGATTGCCGGAGTACCGGCTAAATTATTTCGATTGCGTTTCGCCAGAAGGTCAAAAACGTTTAACAGAAATGTATGATTTTTGTTGGCATCCATTCTTCCGAAAGTACCGACAATGTGCGTGTCCGGCGGGATACCGTAACTCTTGCACAATTCTGCTTTCGCGGGTGCTGCCGCCGCTCTGTCGGCAAAGGTATCAACGATAATACCGTTCAAAACAGTCCTGCATTTTGGGTGCTTTGCGAATGGTCCCATGTACAAACGGAGTACGTCACTGCTGCAGCCGACAATGTGAGTGGCATGGCGCAAAAGCAGCCATCGGTTGATAGTCCAGTGATAGGGATAGTACAGCATATTTTTCAGAAATGATTCCACTGAATGCATGCTGTGACGATGGGCTATCAGCAAACGCGCACCAGCCCGCTTTGCGGCTTTCAAGACACTGCCGCCGAAGGCAAAACGGTGAAAATGTACTGCGGCATAATGGTGTTCGCTGACGAGTTGTCCGACATGGGCTGCCCAGCGGGTAGGACTCCGCATCTCCGGCGGGGTAAGATGGACGGTTGAACCGAATGCCCGTGCTTCCTTGTCCCGAAATGCAGGGTGCGCAACGAGGTAATCAAAGGTGATGTGTTCCGGCAACCGCTCTTGCAAATTCAGGAGAAGTGTTTCGACACCGCCGCCGCCGAGACATACCAGAACATGTAAAACCTTAATCTGTTTGGGAGACATTACGATGTGTATTCAAATCGTGCAGTACAGAAAAGCAAACTGTGAACATTTTATCAACTTTTGGAAGAAAACGCAAGAAGACGCTGAATCCGTAACGGTCCGATTGCACGTTTTCAGAACTCCAATAGTTTGAGAAACTTTTCGGTTTGTTAGCACCCCCCTATCACCTTTTTCGTCACCGCCTTGCGTTTGCCGTCCGCAAACACGGTTGTTATTCACTAATAACTATTCACTTTCCTCTAAATTTTTTCTTTTAGCCGCAATAATTACTCAAGTTTAGCAAGGCGTTTTTCCGATTTTTCAATCACTAACTAGATTATCGGCATGAAAAATTGCGGGATATATTTAACTGTGCCGCTGTGATTCGCCGATAAAACGCTAGAGAGTACACCGGAATTGACGGATAAATGTTCCGGCAAGGCGTAATATATGGTTTTTTCGTACCGCCGACAGTTCGTTACCCAGCGGCAAAAAACATAGTGAACGATACTTAGAGAAAGGTTTGTTTACTTTTATGAAAACTATGAACGGATTCACAAGCGAACTTTTGGTGAAAAAAGCGAGGAAAAACTGGAGAACCCGCTGCGGCGCGTTTCTCTTGGCTGTTGTTGCCGCCTACTGCGGAGGTGATGCCTACGGGCAGGCAACCCTGACATATAACAGAGGAAACGGTCTGACTGTCTCGACAGACCAAAATCTTGTAGAAGGCAATCCGGCTACAGGGAACATTGCTGCCCCCAGATATACGGTTGTTGCCAGCGGAGCCAATGCCGTCACATGGTCATTGGGAACCAATCCGGGCTACCCATACAATGCACTCGGTCTTGACCTTGCAGACATCGGAGCTAATTACAACCTTCAAGCAAGGGTTCAGAATGCAGCCACGCCGCCCGTGACTTCACTTCAGCCGTTCATCCGAAACGATGGTTTTACCTCAAACACTGCAGATTTTTTCGTTTCGGATAATGTGACCTGGACGGGTGCATTTAATGCTACCGGCGGTACGTTCTTCACGAACGGCTGGGGATTGACAGTACAAAACTTTGCGAATACAGGGACTTTCGCGGTCAATGATGACAATATAGGCGGGAATGTTGACCTGATAGGACGATTGGTACTTACCGGAGGTTCAAATAGCGGTACTATCAATATAGGTGCGACAACGGTTAGAGTGCAAAATACATTTACAAACGGCGGGGTAATCAACATCGGCAATACCGGCGTGTTGGAACTCGCCCCTAATTACAATCTCGGCGGCACAGTTAACGGGCAGGGATACAACGGCAATAACTTCGGAAGAGGTACCATGCAACTCTCGGGCAATGCCCAGTTCAGCGGTGCGTGGACAGGTAACATCACAGTCAGTTCTGGTCCCGCAAGCTACTACAACGGATTTATACTTAATGCGATAAATGCTGATGGAACCGGACTTAATACGTTTCAAGTAACTGACGGTTCGTGTGTTGCGATCAATTCACAGAACAACGTAGGCAACAATCAAATTATTTTAGCCAACGGCGGAACAATAGCGAAAGTTGCCACAATAGGGGTCTTGACATTAACTAACAACATTCAGTTTGATTACGGTCCCACCACCGTTGGCGAAGGCAGTATCGATGCTTGGGGTACCGTTGTTGACTGGAGAGATGACTTCGACTTTATCTATGATACAGGAAACCGAGTAATATTAACCGGTAATATCAACAGTGTATACACTAGGAATACGACATTTCAAGTTAATGCTTGGGGCGGTATCGGAGCAGTATCCATTCAGGGAAATAATACTTACGATGGGACGTACCAGATTAACAGCGGTACACTGGAAGTTGACGGCGGTGCCCGTTTAGGACCGCAAGGTAACCCGACAACAGGTGCCCTGACACAATTAACCATCGGAAATGCATCGGATATATCCAATACGATGTCAAGTTTCCGCGTTATAAATGCCCAGAATACGACGGATACGATTGGAAGACGGATTGAACTTGCCCATGAGAACGCCTTCTATGAAGTATTTACCGGAGATATTGCAACTTCGGCAGTAGACAATGATAGTACAATAGCGGACGCTGCCCGGTTTGAAGTAAGACAGTCCGGCGTGATTACCGGTGCAGGTTCATTGAACAAATCGGGAGACGGTATTCTTACTCTTGCGGCATCGGCAAACGGTTATACCGGCGACACGAATATACATCACGGTGTATTACAAATTTCTAACAACGCGCAAATCAATGATACACTAACGCACTTTATCCGTGTCGGAACGGCTGACTATGATGCTAATGGTTCCCGACCGGTTTTGGAAACGAAATTTGTAGATGCCGCCGGAGCCGTAACGTCAGGTACATTGAGTATCAATTTGGCAAAGGTTGAAATCAATCAGGTCAACAGTGTTATTCGCACTACCGGCAAAGATAATCAGACGATTATCAATACCGAAGTGACCAGCAGTCCAGTTGCAGGCATAACGTCGTTCTTTAGTAATGCACCTGTACTTAACAAAGAAGGTGCCGGTACTCTGACGCTAAATGGAAATGGGACTTGGGGCTGGAATAAAACCGGTGAGACAAATATCGTTGAGGGAACACTGCAATTTAGCAGTAAGAGTAATCTTGCTTCCGGTAATATTACTATCGGTTTGGATATAGCAACGGTTCCGCCGACAGATATATTCCGTAAGGACATAGAAAGCAGTCCTGCGGATTATGAGGCAATTCTGAAACTGACAGACGGTGTGGGATACCAGAATTTGCCGAATAATGTTGTACTCGGCAGTGCGACCAATTCGATCATTGAAGTCGGAGCGGGGTCAAACCTCGGAGTTAATCAGGTTAGTGAAGCAACTGCAGTGTCTGCTGACCTGAACAAACGCGGTGAAGGTGAATTGACGCTTAACGGCATTTCAACTTATACCGGCTGGACTAATATCGAAGCAGGACAAATAACGCTAACGAAGAAAGACCAGATTGCTTTAAGCAAAGGCGTTGACCTCATCGGTGAAAACACGACTCTTGATATGACGGCGGCAGACCAAACACTTAACGGTCTTCGCGGCGGAATTACCGGTGCGGCAGGCGACCCGCGTGACTTCCGTGTTGACAGTACCGGTTACAAATTCCAAAACAGAGATTTAGATGACCCGCAATACTGGACACGGCAAGTCCTTATCGGAAACAGCAACCTTACGATTGATGTTCAGAATACCAAAGCAGGCGACCCGATTGGTGCGAATTATTTCCGGGGCAACATAGTCGGAAGCGGAACAGTCACGAAAAAAGGCGGTGCCAACACGGTCTTCGGTTCCGGTTTTATAGGATTCGACGGTGCCTTTGATATTCAAAGCGGTCGTTTGCAGACCTTTAGCGACACATACATCACGGGTATTACCGGCAAGGCAGGTTCTTTCCTTGATGTACTCGATAACACGCTGACGATTGACATTGCTGCCAATCAGAAGTACAGTGGTACGATTATCAGTTCGACACCGCCGGTGCCATACGCCGCTGGAGTGACCCGTCCGCATATTATCAAGGAAGGTGTCGGAACCTTGACCGCCGGTTTCTTCAGCGACCCGACTTTAACGGGAGTAGGCGAAGCATTCCGCGGCGACCTAACCATGAAACAAGGTAATATAATTTCGACTACCGACTACCGTATGGCTGGCGGCGGAACACTAACATTCTATGTTGATGCGGCGGGTACCGGCACGATTACCCCGCATCTGTTGAAAGTCGGTGAAAACGCCGAAAAAACCGCTGTTTTCGGCACAGCGAGCGATGCGGTCAATGTTAAAGTCGTAATTGACTGCACCGCAACCAGTTGGAAAGCCCCGAAGGGATGTCATCTGGTCGGTTATATTCAAGCAAATGCGAATTCATTTTACAACTTGGTTCCTGACGCTGCCAACTCGCTCTTCCATGATATTACTATCGACAGGGTGAGCAGTGCCTCAAGAGAGGACAGACACGTTAACTTGAAAATATCAGGGTTCTCCGCTATCGGCAATACGCACAACACCATATCGGTCGGTGAGAATCTCGATAATGTTCGTGTCCTCAATCTTGCCGGGAACAACCTTGAAAATCTGCTCAAGGATATGTGGGCTGCGGGAAGCAACATAGCGGATGCAAAAGACCGTGCGTATAAGACCGATGTTCTGCTCGGCTTGTATCAGCAACTTTCCGGTGATACGATTGCTAATGCAGCGTTCATGGGACTTGACAGACCTTGGCAGCGCGCGTTTGAACACCTGAATCTTGACAGCCAGATGGTTTATCTGACACCTCCGGGTGCCAGCGGTCCCGGCGGTCAGCGTCCGATTGTCAACATGCGGAACCTGTGGTTCACGCCGACGGTTCAAAGCATTTCTGCCCGCTCGGACGACAATGGACGAAGTTTCGGTATCGAAAGATCCGGTTTCCAAATCGGATTTGACAAACGGGTTGCCCAGAACACTTCGCTCGGATTTGTACTCGGACAAAGTTCTCCGAACTTGAGAACGGCTGATGACCGTATTGAAGGCAACGATTTCCAATTCGGTCTCTACGGCGGAACCATGATTGGATACTATGTTGAAATGAAGGGTTTCATCGGCTTCGGACATCAAACCTACAAGTCGAACAGGTCAGTGTACTTCCCGAATGACCCGATTATATCGGACTGCGGCGCACCCGTGGTTGACCCGATTGCATCTGCCTGCGGCGGTGCATCCAGCGCATACCGTGCCATCGGCGGAGTCCAGCGGAGTATGACAGCGCACGGAAGATTCGACGGCGATACCTTCAACTTCAGTTTTGAAGTTGCACGTCCGCTCTTCCTCGGCTTTGCTATACTGCGTCCGACTATCGGACTGGACAGCGAACACGCTTATCGTTATGCCTTTACCGAAACCGGAGATGCCATTGCGATGCAGTGGGATAGAGCGTCGCTTAGCAGAACCCGGATGCGTCTCGGCTTTGGAATGGAATCCTGCACCTTTGACAGAGCAATCTTCAAGGGCTACCTCGGATACAGTGCCAACCTCGGCGGCAACGACTATGCGACCGCAGCGGGACAATTTGTCAATGTCCATGCCCCGAAACAAGCAGTCCGCAGTGTTGCAGTCGGCAAGTCCTACTTCGATGCCGCTGTCGGAACGAAGATATTCCTGAACGCATCGAAAACCTTGGCTTTGGATGCAAACTACAATGCCTCGATTGCAGACCGCTGGTCTGAACACCTTGGCGATGTCGGATTCATCTATGTGTATTAAAATCGAAACCCATGTTTAATTTGTTTAGTTGAATTTGTTTAGCCGCCGTCTATAAGACGGCGGTTTCCTTTTTATGCTGACAATTCCAGAAATTATCGGGCTTGATTCCCGCTCCGGTGTTATTCGTATTCCGCAGGAATTAGACGTTCCGCTGACGGACAGAGTCCGCCGTATTATCGACACAGAACAGTTCCATCGTCTTGCCGGCATTTCGCAGGTCGGACTGGTTTCGCTGGTCTATCCTGCTGCCCGGCACACGCGGTTTGAACATTCGCTTGGTGTTTATCGACTTGCACTGCTACTTTTGAAACGGTTGAATCACGTGCCCGATTTTACTCGCAGAGTGTCGCAGCACGATGCCGAACGCTTCATCGTTACTGCTCTGTTGCACGATGTCGGACACTATCCCTTTTGCCATCTGATTGAAGATATTAAGATCGAAGGATTGTTGCACCATGAAGCACTCGCCGCCGCCAGCATTGGACACAGTATTGAGCAGAGTATCGAGCAGAGCGAACTTGCTGAACTGCTGCGGAAGGACTGGAATGTTGAACCGCAGGAAGTGATCGATCTGCTGAATGGCAAAACGAAGACTTCTGTTGATCGCCTGCTGGCAACGATGCTCTCCGGTCCGATTGACATTGACAAAATGGATTATCTCTACCGGGACAGTCT
>Ga0123353_10008814_pt1 | contig 13824 bp, 12 predicted proteins | sample TergutLab28metaG_3_FD_92763 | JGI IMG/M metagenome (GOLD analysis project Ga0123353, IMG submission 92763) | Labiotermes labralis P3 segment gut microbial communities from Petit-Saut dam, French Guiana - Lab288 P3 | ecosystem: Host-associated > Arthropoda: Insects > Digestive system > Gut ... | reverse complement strand
TTTTCTTGACCCATTCCTGCCACCTCCGTTGCTTTTCGTCTTGCAACTTACAGTGTATCGGATTCCGCTGCGCATGGGTCGCTTTTTATTTCTCTTTGGGCAGTTTATTTTACAACTTGCCCTTTTGCTTGAACGCATTGCGAAATTCGTCTCGGATCAATGCATATGAAATGACGTTTGACAGGAAAGAACGAAAGTCCGCTGCGTTAATGTCTAAAAGTCTATCGACCTGAAACGATCCCAACTGAATCTGATTGTTCGAAACAATCGCAGGATTGTGTTCTGCGGTAAAGCTTATTATCTCGGATGATTTCGCTGATCCTATGTTGCCTATACTTATTTTTTCATCATGCTTCACTGAAACTTGCCCCGCCTCAAAACGGGCATGTTTATCGATATTTAGTTGAAGTGAGTTGTGATGTTTTTCAAAATCGTCTATCGCGACAATCAATGCAGTATATGTAATTGTTCCCATTACAGAAAGACTTACAATCACCGTGTTTCCGATTGTATCCTCCAACATGAATGCTCGGTAGTCGCCTGTCCAACCTATTCCGCCGGAAGCATTATTAAATGAAGTAAACCTTATACCTAAATCTTTTACAAACCGATGCCCCAAAACGCATAGCCCCTCACATTCGCTGCTATCATACAGCAAACCGTTGATGGGGTTTATTATAAACGGTACAAGCGATTTGGGTGTTGTTGCGCCTATATTGCCGTAGGATAATTCTTCGCGGTATATTGCATCTGAAATGATTTCTTGAAAAGTATATGACGGAAATCTTTCGCCAATATCTATGGTTTGCAGATTTTCCGGCCTGCACATTTCCTCGTATATAGGTATATTCATGATTCTTTCATAACGATTTCCTGCTTCCTGCCAATAATCAAGCACAAAGCTTTCGCCATTCGTTACGCCGGCAATAGGCGCTTTCAATATTTGTGCGTATCGGTCAACTTGAAGAAAAACATCATCAACTAAAACTATGTGCGGTGCTTTGCATTCGATGACTGCCACAGACTCGGCAATATTATCATCGGCAAGTCCGTAAATGATGATATCGGCACGATCTCTTGTGCCTTTAAGGAAGTGAGCCATTGGCACTTCCACTTGAATTGCACTCATTGGCACGTGCAATTCATCAACCAAGAAGCGGAGTAGTTTTTGGCGAACGGTTTCCTCCGGCGTCTTTATGCGCAATTGTTTGGAAACAAAATCATAATAGCACGCGCGATTATTGCGGGTGTAGGTAAGCGGCTCTGGAATGTATGCGGCAATAAATGATTTCATACTATAAATAAAGTCCTTTCCCGATTTTCAGCACCAAATAAAAATCATTTTTATTGTACAATATTTGGACAAAGAATTCAATTGATGGAAGGTGCTGAACACGCCAATTGCCGAGAGTTCACGTGATAGGGCTATGGCGCAACTTCGAAATACGCGCAGACCGCCAGATATATCCCCCTTGCAAGCTTGTCCGGCGTTGCGGGATCCGTCAAAATGGCGCGGTCGGTGGGGTTGCTGTGATATCCGACTTCCACCAATGCGGCGGGAAAGTTGTGCTCGCGCAACATAAAATAATCGTTCCGTGCGATGCCCTGCGCGGGCAGACTGATTTCTTGCGGTATATATTTGAACAGCGCTTCCGCCAGCTTTTTGTTTCGCGCTTCCTGATAATTTGTGTAGTATTTCGTGTTCGTCTTGTTGTCCACATAATAGACCATGGTGCCGCTGTGCACGGCGGCGCTTGCGTTGGTATGCAGGGATATAAAGAGCACTCTGTCTGCAAAAGCTGCTTCCAAATCGAAGAGCGCCTTTGTCGCGGGCCGGATATTCCTCGTCTTGCGATAGGGGGTATTGAAATAGATTTTTTCCAAACCCGAGGACGATTTGTTTTCGCCGCTTGCGAATCCGTCGTATATCGCCTGCATATCCGTCAAAAGCGCGCGCAACTCGCCATCCAACGGAAAAGTATTTTCCAGCGCAAAGATATGCAGCTGTGCCATACGCCTGTAATTGCCCGCCATATAGCTGTCTTCCCGGGTCAGGTATACGGTCGCGCCCTGCGCTTCCAACTTCTGTTTGGCGCGCAATGCGAAGGATAGCACGATATCCGCTTCCACATAGACGAGCGCCCCGTCCTCCGTTATGCAGCCGCCCCACTTATACTTACCGTTTGCGTCGCGCCCATGCCCCGGATCCAGAAAAACCACCTTGCCGGACAGGGGCAGGGGAGTGCTTGTCGGCACGGGGACGGGGGAGGGGAAGGGTGTTGCGCTTTGCTGCGGGACGACGGGCTTCGGTTCCACCGCCGGATAGGCGAGCGTAACGGGCAGCACAACGGTGCTGCACAGGAGCACCAACAGCGACAGGGTAAAGAGCCGCGCGACCTTGAGTTTCATAGCGCACATAGTAGCATATCTCGCTGCGGCGCAAAATGGAAAAACGGCATAATTTCCAATGCCGCCATAAGCGGGAAAAAGCCCCGGGAACGGATAATTTCCGACATAAAAGCATAGCCTTTCCTGAGGTGAAGCGCATGTTTTCGTTTTTGAATATCTTTTCCGACATATTATTCTTTCTGGGCTATGTGGGGCAGAACCGCGCATTTCCGCCACCCCTGTCGAAAGAGGAGGAGGGAGCGCTCATTGTGCGCATGGAGGAGGGCGACGATGACGCGCGTGTGAAACTGATCGTTCATAATTTGCGTTTGGCGGCACACATCGCGAAAAAATATGCCCGCGCGGGCAGGGACGCGGACGATATCACATCAATCGGCACCATCGGTCTCATAAAGGCAGTCAACACGTTCAATCATACGCGCGGTTCGCTGTCCGGCTATGCGGCGCGCTGCATCGAGAACGAGATACGCATGGCCTTTCGCAGTGAACGCAAGCTGGTGCAGGAAGTTCCCTTGGATGAACCCTTGGGCAAGGATAAGGACGGCAATGAACTGTCGCTGGCGGAGATTCTGGAGTCGGACGCCCAGAGCGTGTTTGACGCGGTGCAGGCGCGATTGGAGGCGGATTTGGTGCGCGAACTGTTGCAAAAGCATCTAACGGCGCGAGAGCGCGATGTCCTTTCCATGCGCTGCGGACTCGCTGCAGGACACCCGATGCCGCAACGCGAGGTGGCGCAGGCCTTGGATATTTCGCGGTCCTATGTTTCCCGTATCGAGACAAAAGCGATCGGCAAGCTGAAAAAAGCTTTACAAGACGGAGAAGCAGTGCTATAATGCAATGCTGAACTTCTGCTTCGTGGAATCGATTACTCCGACGACCCGCGCAGTGGATAGGGATACTAAGAAAAATGGAGGAAACTATGACCAAACAGGAAATCATCGCAAAGTATGCCGTGCACGAGGGCGACACCGGATCGCCGGAAGTACAAATTGCCCTGCTGACCGAGCGCATCAACCATTTGAACGAGCACTTGAAGCTCAACAAGAAGGATCACCACTCCCGCCGCGGTCTCTTGCAGATGGTCGGTCGCCGCAGGGGCTTGCTGAACTATCTGAAAGAGAAGGACATTGAGCGTTACCGCGCAATCATCGCCGCTTTGAATCTGCGCAAGTAAAGAGAAGGAGGCGGGTGTTTCCCCGCCTTTCTTTTATTTTGTTCTCGGCAGAAAAAAGTATATTTTGCAATAAAGACACTTTGCGCCGCGCCGCAAAGGCAATACCTTACATGCTTTTCGTTGCGCGCGGCAAAATACATAAAGTAGATAATAAATAAAGTTTATCATAAAGAAAAAAGAGGATAACAAATGAACAACACATTCAAAACGACCATCGGCTCTCGCGAGCTGATGGTTGAAGTCGGCAAATATGCCGAGCAGGCGGGCGGCAGCGTACTTTTACGCTGTGGCGGCACCGTCGTTCTCACCTGCGCCACCGTCTCGAAAAATGCACGGGACGGCGTGGATTTCCTGCCGCTCTCGGTGGAGTTTGAGGAAAAACTCTATTCTGTCGGCAAAATACCCGGCGGCTTCATCAAGCGCGAAGGTCGACCCACGGAAAAGGCCGTACTCACCAGTCGCCTGATCGACCGCCCCTTGCGCCCGCTCTTCCCCAAGGGCTTCTACAACGATGTGCAGGTCGTCGCCACCGTGCTTTCCGTGGAGCAGGATATCACCCCCGACGTCCTCGGGATGATCGGTTCCAGCATCGCGCTCTCCGTATCTGATGCACCCTTCTCCGGCCCCACGGGCGCCGTGAACGTCGGCATGGTGGACGGGCAATACATCCTCAACCCCAGTTGCGAAGAGCGGGAAGCGAGCCGTCTCGTGCTGACGGTTGCAGGTACGAAGGATGCCGTGATGATGGTCGAAGCGGGGGCGCGTGAAATTTCCGAAGAGGAAATGCTGAACGCGATCCTGTTTGCCCACGAGGAGATCAAGAAGATCGTCGCCTTTATCGAGGAGATTCAGGCAGCCTGCGGCAAGCCCAAGATGGAAGTCAATATCCACAAGCCCGCGCCCGAGCTGGAAGCGCGCGTGCGCGAAGCCGCGGCGGACAAGGTGCATTGGCAGATGGATACCTTCGACCGTGCGGAGCGCGAATTGCGCACTCGCCAAGTAAAGGATGAAACAAAGGCAGCGCTCAGCGAGGAGTTCCCCGACGACGCGAAAGATATCGACGCCGTGCTGTATACCATGACGAAGGAAGTTATGCGCGACAAGATCACCAACAAAAAGGTACGACCCGACGGGCGCGGCATGGACGAAGTACGCCCCATTTGGTGCGAGACCGGTCTGTTGGAACGCACCCACGGCAGCGCGGTCTTCACGCGCGGGCAGACCCAGGTTCTGACCGTTGCGACCCTGGGTACCATCTCCGAAGCGCAGATGCTGGACGGGCTCTCTTTGGAGGACAGCAAGCGCTATATGCACCAGTACAATATGCCGCCCTATTCCGTGGGCGAAACGCGGCCCATGCGCGGCCCCGGTCGCCGCGAGATAGGCCACGGGGCCTTGGCGGAACGCGCACTCGAGCCCGTGCTGCCGAGCGAAGAGGAATTCCCCTACTGCATGCGTCTCGTCTCCGAAGTCATCAGCAGCAACGGGTCCACCTCGCAGGGCAGCATCTGCGCCAGCACCATGGCGTTGATGGACGCGGGCGTACCCATCAAAAAGCCCGTCGCGGGTGTTGCCATGGGTCTGATCAAGGACGCGGAGAGCGGCAACATCGCCATCTTGACAGACATTCAGGGTCTGGAAGATTTTCTGGGCGATATGGATTTCAAAGTCGCGGGTACGCCGGACGGCATCACCGCCATCCAAATGGATATCAAGATCAAGGGCATAGACCGCGAGATTTTGGTGCGCGCATTGGAACAGGCCCGCCTTGGCCGCCTGCACATCCTGGACAAGATGTTAGAGACCATCGCGGAACCGCGTGCGGAGCTCAGCAAGTACGCGCCGCGCATCATCAGCTTCACCATACACCCGGATAAGATCCGCGAAGTCATCGGCAAAGGCGGTTCCGTCATTCAGAAAATCACCGCCGATACAGGCGTGAAGATCGATATCGAGGACGACGGCACCGTATTCATCGCTTCCCCCGATCTGGACGCGGCGGCACGCGCCAAGAAGATGATCGACGATATCGTCAAGGAAATCGAGGTCGGACAGGTCTATCTGGGTACCGTGGTCGGCATTAAGGACTTCGGTGCGTTCATCAACCTGAAATCCGGGACCGACGGGCTCCTGCATATCTCCCGCATGGCCAACAAGCGCGTGGAGCGCGTGGAGGACGTCATGCAGATGGGCGATCAGGTACTGGTGCGCGTCATTGAGATTGATCCCAAGAGCGGCAAGATCAGCCTGACCCGCAAAGACCTGTTGCCGGCGGATGCACAGGAATAGGATCGTGCGAAAGGGCGCGGCGTTGCCGCGCCTTTTTGGTATACCAGCGCATGCTTTTTGGTTTATATCACATTTCTGTCGCATACTATACCTAAAATGAGAAAGTGAGGCAATGCATGCCCGAACAGAAGCAATTGAAAAACGGCATACGCGTGGTATATGAGCAAGTCCCGGCTACGCGCTCTGTCAGCATCGGTATTTGGATCGGCGCGGGTTCGCTGCATGAATACGCGGAGATCAACGGGATTACGCACTTTATTGAACATATGCTGTTCAAGGGTACGGCAACCCGTAGCGCGAAGCAGATTGCGGTGGAGATGGACAGCATAGGTGGCAGCATCAACGCCTTCACCGCCAAAGAGTGCACTTGCTATTATGCCAAAGTGTTGGATGAACACCTCGGCACAGCCGTGGATTTGCTCTGCGATATCGTGCTGCACAGCGAACTGAACCCTGCAGAGTTGGAGCGGGAAAAGGGTGTCATATGCGAAGAGATATATATGACGGAGGACAGTCCCGAGGATTTGGTGTTTGAAATGGGTGCGGCGCTCTTCTTTGCGGATACCACATTGGAACGCCCGATTTTGGGTACGGAGGAGACCGTGCAGCGTCTGCGGCGCGAGGATTTGATAGGCTATATGCGCACGCACTATACGAACGACAATATAGTCGTCGCCTGCGCGGGCAGCTTCGATCCCGCGCAACTGTTCGAACTGTTGGAAACGCGTTTGACCGTGGAGAGCGAGGTCGCCCTGCGCAACCCCCAGCCCTATGCCATCAAGCCGGGCTTCCGCACCGCGTTTGCGCAGAAGGATATAGAGCAGATTCATACCTGCATCAGCTTTCCCGCTTTCGCGCTGGAGACGGAAGAGTATTATGCCCTTTGCGTGTTGTCCAACATTCTCGGCGGCAGCATGAGCTCGCGGCTCTTTCAGAAGATACGCGAGGAAAAGGGGCTGGCCTATTCCGTATACACCTATCCCATGGCATATTGCGGGGTGGGCGCGCTCTGCGTATATGCGGGCAGCGGAGAGAAGCAGGCAAAGGAGGTATTGCGCCTGATGCTTGCGGAGTTTTCGGATATCGTGGAGAACGGCGTGACGGAGGAGGAATTTATCCGCTGCAAGGAGCAATTGAAGGGGAGCTATTTGTTGGGCTTAGAATCGGCGGGCAGCAAGATGAACGCGATTGGTAAGACCCTGCTCCTGCAAAACAAGCTGTATTCGCAGGAAAAAACCTTGTCAAGCATTGAAACTGTGAAAATACATGATATATTCCGCATCATCCCTCAGGTCTTTGGCGCAAACACCATGACTTGCGCCGCCGTGGGACGGGTGGGGAAGCTGCAAAAGCCCATGGAGAAAATGCTGGCGGATTGGTGGGAGACTTATGGACAAACTGGAGCAGATCTTTCAAATGCAGGACGCGCTGAACGCGGAACTTGCGCGCAGGCGTGACTATTCGTTTGACTACGAACGATGGATGGAGAAATTGATACTCGCCACGCAGGATGAATTGGCCGAGTTGTTGCGCGAACTCAACTATAAGTGGTGGAAAAACGAGAAGCCGCTGAACCACGCCGCCATTGCCGAAGAACTGGTGGATATACTCCACTTTTTCGTCAGCATGTGCCTGCGCAGCGGCATAAGCGCGGACGACCTTTACGAAGGATATATTCGCAAGAACCGGGAGAATTTTGACCGCCAGGATGGCAAATCCGAAAAGGAAGGATACTCCATTGGCTGAATCGCATCCTAAAAAAAAGAGATTCAAGGCACGCTTTTTCCTGCTGCTGATCGTCCTGATCGGGCTTCTCGTCGCGGGCATCGTTTACCTGGCCAAAAATCCCACGACGGGGCGTTTGGGCTTTTCGACCGTCGTCTTTGAATTGGAGACGAACGCCGTCATCATACGAAACGAAATGGCGATCAAACCCGATGACTACGCGCGTATACAGTTCACCGTGGATGAAGGCGCGCTGATATCAGATCACCAGCCCATTGCGGAGCTGTTCTCCCGCCGTTATGAGAGCACATATGACCAGCTGTTGCGCAAGGAGATAGATATCTACCGTCTGATGACGGAACAGGCGCTCGTGGAGGAGACCGGGGTGCTCACCGCCCTCAACGACCAGATCAATGAGGCTGTGGAGACGCTTTCCGCCATTGCTTCCGGCAAAACGGAAGGGGATTATCTTGCCACTGCCCGCGAATTGGAGAGGATGACTGTACTGCGCTGGGACTTGCTCCGCCAAGCTGTTGCACAGCCAAGCGAAGAGTTGCAGACCGCCATAGCGGAGTTGGAGGTTATGCGGCAGCAGCAGACGCCCTGGCTGAACACGGCGGGCAGCGGCTATATCAGCTTTATCGTAGACGGGTTTGAAAACAGTTTGGTTGTGGATCAGATCAGCGCTTCCCAGATAAACCAGTTCCTCGGTTCCACGGGGCTTGCGAGCTTTGCAACGGAGAATATTTACCGCATCGTTTCTCCCGACAGATGGCTGTTCGCCATCACGCTGCCCGCAAGCGCGCCACAGCGTTTGGTCAACGAACAGACCTATCCGCTCAGCGCGGACGGCGTGAATTATCAGGCGAAGGTCATCAAGGAGATCGTTGCGGCCAATTATGTCGCGTATATATTGGAAGTCTACGGCGAAGTCTTTCCCTATCTCTCCGTCCGTGCTACGAGGGTTAAGATTCAGACCAGCGAGAGCGGGGTTTCCATTCCGGTAGATGGCCTAACCTATGTGAACGGCATCCCGACCATATATATTTGGGCGCAGGACGGCAACTACTATCCGCTGCCGGTCAAAATTCTTGCGGCGGACGAAAAAACGGCCATCATCATTGCGCTGAATCCCAATGTAATCCTTACGCGCGGCTATCGATTCAGCTATCAGTTCCCCAATCCAACCGAAAAGCCGGGTGAAACAGCGTACTCCTTGGCTTCGGACACGCCGAAGCCTACCCCGAGCCTTACGCCAACGCCACCCGGGCTTCCCGAGGAGACGCCGACCCCAACGGAGAGCGCGGATCCGAGCGGCGCGGCACCATAGGAAGTCGGGGTTTGGGGGAGAGATGGAGAAGACAGCAGAGAATATAGCGCAAGTCCGTGCGGAGCTTGCCGCCGCCTGCAAAAAATGCGGGCGGGAAGCAGAAAGCGTCCGTCTGATTGCGGTCGCAAAATTTGTGGATACCGCGCGTATTCTGGTGGCGCGGCAAAACGGCATTACGGATTTTGGCGAAAATCGCGCGCAGGAACTGCACCAAAAGTTAAATTTCTATGAACTGCAGGATTGTATTTGCCATTATATTGGACAATTGCAGAGCAACAAGGTAAAATACGTTTGCGGGAATGTGCTGTATATCCATTCCGTGGACAGGCTTACGCTGGCGGAAGAAATTTCGAAGCGGGCGTTGCGCCTTGGTATTGTGCAAAAAGTATTGCTGCAAGTCAATATCGGCGACGAAGTACAAAAAGGCGGTGTGCCTGCAGCGCAGATTCGTTCCTTGTTGGACAAGGTTGCGATGCTCCCCGCGTTGTCCGTTTGTGGTTTGATGGGGATAGCGCCCATGGGAACGCCGGGGGAGAGCCGGATATATTACAGGGCCTTGCGCCGCTTGCTGGATGCCCTGCAAACTGAATATGCGGAATTGGCGCTGACGGAATGTTCGATGGGTATGAGCGGAGACTTCGCGGTCGCCATAGAGGAAGGCGCGACCTGTGTGCGCGTAGGCACGCGTATATTCGGAAATCGATAGAGGTCGGGATAAGAGATGGGTTTCAAGGAAAAATTTTTAAGCTGGATAGGGATAGAACCTGTGGACTCGGAGGAAGACGGATTCCTGCCGGATCCACAGGAAGACCCGCGTCCGTCCCGTGGTGCGCCGCGCAATGAAGGTCAAGGCGCGCCGAGACGGCAAGCGCAGGGCGGTCAGTATCAGCAACCCTCCCAAGCGCCGCAACAGGCGCGGCCACAGGCGAACGCCATATCCAAAGCGACGGTGATGATGCATCCCGTCAGCTTTACGGACGCGCAGATCATCGTCGACAACCTGAACGCGCAACGCACCGTCATTGTGAATGTCGAGGAATTGTCGACTGCCGACGCACAGCGCGTCATGGATTTCCTGTCCGGCGCGGTGTATTCCATGGATGCATCCCTGAAACTGAGTTCCAATTCGGTATTTGTTCTGACGCCGCCGCATCATCTCGTCATCCACGAGGGCGAGCCGATAGAAGAATCCCACTCATACGAGTATTGAGTTATGCTGTTATCCTCCGAAATCGCGAATAAGAATTTCAGACGCGCATTCATCGGCTATGATATGGAGCAGGTGGACGCCTTTTTGGATGAGATTTTGGCGGAGTTGGACAGGATGCAGCAGGAGCGCCACGAACTGCGCGAACGCTTGGATGCTATGCAGGATACGATGCAGACAAAGCTCTACCTCGCGCAGACGAATGAGAAGCCCAATGTCTGACAAATGCCCGCCCATAAGTCCCAAGGACGCGCAAGCCCGCTATAAGAACGGGCTTGATTTTATTTTGGTCAGCGGCGACGCGTATGTGGATCACCCGAGCTTCGGCGTGGCGATTATCGCGAGAACCCTGATGGCAGAGGGTTATGCCGTGGCCGTGCTGGCCCAACCCGATTGGCATGGTCCCGGGGCCTTCCGCGCCTTCGGGAAGCCCAAATTGGCCTTTCTGGTCACTTCGGGCAATATCGATTCCATGGTGAATCACTATACCGCAAGCAAGCGCAGGCGCGGCGAGGACGCGTATAGTGAGGGCGGCGTGGCGGGCAAACGCCCCGACAGGGCGGCCATCGTCTATTCCAATCTGTGTAAGCAGGCGTACTCGGACGTACCCGTGGTGTTGGGCGGGGTGGAGGCCTCCCTGCGCCGCTTTGCGCACTATGATTATTGGGATGACCGCGTGCGCCACTCCATTCTATACGATGCCGGCGCGGATTTGTTGGTCTATGGCATGGGCGAGCGGGCCATTTTGCAGATAGCGGACGCATTGCGCCGTGGCGCGCGCGCGAAGGATATCCGCGTATCCGGTACCTGCTTCCAAACGAACGATCTGTCCGATATCAAGAATTATCTGCTTCTGCCCTCCTATACCGAAGTGGCAAAGGACAGGAAGAAATATGCCGCCGCCTTTTTGGCACAGATGCGCGAGCAGGACGCGATAGCGGGCAAGACCCTGGTGCAGCCCCATGAGAAGGGCTATCTGGTCGCCCTGCCGCCGCAAAAGCCGCTCAGCGAGACGGAGATGGACGCCACCTATGCGCTGCCCTATACCCGCCGCGCCCACCCGGAATATACGGAGACGATCCCCGCGCTGGCCGAGGTGGAGTTTTCGCTCACAAGCGCGCGCGGTTGCTTCGGCGGATGCAGCTTCTGCGCCCTCACCTTTCATCAGGGGCGCGTAGTTTCTGCAAGAAGTCACGCTTCCTTGATACGCGAAGCGAAGATACTGACCGCAAGCAAGAATTTCAAGGGCTATATCCACGACGTGGGCGGCCCCACCGCGAACTTCCGCGAGTCCGCCTGCGAGAAGCAGTTGAAGAAGGGCGTCTGCCGCGGACAGCAGTGCATAGGCCATAAGCCCTGCAAAAACCTGCGCGTCAGCCACGCCGATTATCTCAGTCTGCTTCGCAAACTGCGCGCACTGCCGAAAGTAAAAAAGGTCTTTGTCCGCTCCGGCATACGCTATGACTATGTGCTGTTGGATCAGGACGACAGCTTCCTGCGCGAGCTGGTGCGCCATCATATCAGCGGCCAGCTGAAAATAGCGCCGGAGCATATCGCAGAGCGCACGCTCTTCTATATGAACAAGCCGCCGGCGGCGAGTTATGAGCGCTTCCTGCAAAAATACCAAGCCCTCTGCAAGCAGGAGGGGAAGGATCAATACGTCGTCCCCTATCTGATGAGCTCGCACCCGGGCTGCACATTACAGGACGCGGTCGAGCTGGCCATCTATCTGAAAAAACACAAGCACCGCCCCCAACAGGTGCAGGACTTCTATCCCACGCCCGGCACCCTCTCCACCTGCATGTACCATACGGGTATAGACCCGCGTAGCGGTGACCCGGTCCACATCCCCAAGACCGAAAAGGAAAAGCGCATGCAGCGCGCGCTGATGCAATACTATCTCCCGCAAAACTACGCCTTCTGCCGCGACGCATTGCGGGAATGCGGACGCGAAGACCTGATAGGTTATGGCGGAAACTGCCTGGTCCCGCCGGAGCGGAAGAAGCAATAGCGAGCTGGCCGGTTTCGCTTGCACCTTTCCCCGCGCAGTGCTATACTGCCACTTATGAAACAAGAAGTACATGGCAACACAGAGAACCTTAAGCAAACCCTCTTATCCGAAATAGCCAAGCTGTATGAATTGGATACGGGCGAAGATTTCATGAGTTTTGAGCTCATCGAGCGTATGGCCGCGCTTACGGGGGCGGTGGGGCGCGAAATTTCCGTCTATCTTTCCCGCGCGGGCAAGGTGGCGGATGTATCCGTGGGCGACGCCAAGAGCGTGTCCCTGCCCGAACTGCGCCTTGTGCGCAACACCGACAGGCTCTGCGGCGTGCGCTGCGTGCATACGCACCCCAACGGCAGCGGCATGCTTTCGGATGTGGATATAGGCACCCTGCACGCGCAACTGTTGGACGCGATGTGTGCCATCGGCGTGCGCGAGGGCAAGCCGGGCAGTTTTTATGCCGCGTTTGTAAACGACGTGGAATCGGGCGTGCCGCTCATTTATGGTCCCTTGCGTCCCTATAATCTCCCGCAAAAGATTTTACAGAACGCCATCACCGAGGCCGATGCGCGTTTGCGCGCCAGCACGGTCGCGGTTGCGGAGATCGCGCCGACCCGCGCCATACTCTGCGGCATTGAGAATAACGAAAGCTATGATACCCTTGAGGAGCTCGCAGAGCTCGCCAAAACGGCGGGCGCGGAGGTGGTACATGTGGAGAGCCAGCGGCGCCGTCCGCCCGACAACGCCACCTATATCGGTTCGGGCAAGGCGGAGGAACTGCGCTTTGCCGGGCAGGCACAGCGGGCGGAGTTGTTTATTTTCGATGATGAATTATCGGGCATACAGATACGCAATTTGGAACAGATACTCGGCGCGCCCGTGATTGACCGCACGATGCTCATTTTGGATATATTCGCCCTGCGCGCCACGACGCGGGAGGGCAAACTGCAAGTGGAGCTGGCACAGCTGAAATACCGCCTGCCGCGTCTCTTGGGGCAGGGGGTCATTCTGTCCCGCCAGGGCGCGTCCTGCGTGGGCATGCGCGGGCCGGGCGAGAAGAAATTGGAGATAGACAGGCGCCGCATCAAGCGCCGCGTTTTTGAGCTTGAACAGGAACTGCTCGAAGTGGAGAAGCAGCGCGACCTGCGCCGCGCCGCGCGGGCCAAGCGTGAGACGCTCCTTGTCGCGCTGGTGGGATATACCAACTCGGGCAAAAGTACGCTCCTGAACGCGCTTTCGGGCAGCGATGTTGTGGCGGCGGATATGCTCTTTGCCACGCTCGACCCCGTTGTGCGCCAGGTCACATTGCCGCAGGGTGCGCTCTGCCTGCTATCGGATACGGTCGGCTTTATCAACAAGCTGCCGCATCACCTTGTGGAAGCGTTCGCGTCCACTTTGGAGGAGGTGCGGGAAGCGGATTTGATTCTGCATGTGATCGATGTGAGCAACCCCGCCTATGGCGCACAGTTGCGCGTGGTGGAAAGCGTGCTGGAATCCCTGAACGCCATCGATACCCCGCGCCTGAACCTGTTTAACAAGATGGATAAATTAGAGGTCGGCACGCCGCGCCGCTCGGACGGCATCTATATCAGCGCGGGGACGGGGGAGGGGATACCCGCCTTGCAGGCGCGCATAGAGGAGTTCCTGGCCGGGCGCAAGCGCAGGGTCGAATTCTTTGTACCATA
>Ga0123353_10008813_pt1 | contig 13825 bp, 6 predicted proteins | sample TergutLab28metaG_3_FD_92763 | JGI IMG/M metagenome (GOLD analysis project Ga0123353, IMG submission 92763) | Labiotermes labralis P3 segment gut microbial communities from Petit-Saut dam, French Guiana - Lab288 P3 | ecosystem: Host-associated > Arthropoda: Insects > Digestive system > Gut ... | reverse complement strand
TTCCAAAATAATTACCAACAAGATGACACTTATGGACTATCCTTTATTTCACGGTTAGTCGTCCTTCACTCTACATGTTTCGAGCTTCAGGGAGCTCATCATCAGGAGTTCACTTTTTTTTCTTTACAGGCAGTCTCTGGCATACTGTGTAATCTTTTGCTGTATTCACGAGTCGGGAACAGAACACGTAGGAGAACGGGTGAATACAGCAAAAGATTACACAGTATGCCAGAGACTGCCTGTACAGAAAAAAGTGAACTTCTGATGATGAGCTCCCTGAAGCTCGAAACATGTAGAGTGAAGGAAGACTAACCGTGAAATAAAGGATAGTCCATAAGTGTCATCTTGTTGGTAATTTTTTGGAACTGGTTTGAATTTCATTGAAAGATTGCATTCAACAATAAGTGACCTACATTAAATAAGTAATATGTAGCTCACAACTGATAATTTATTTAGAGCACACATCCCCAATTTAATAACTATCGAGTTTTTATTGTTTATCAAGTTTCCTCAAAACGTCGTGTCCTGTACTTGAGCCAATGCACGCATGGACACGTCTGATCACGGGCTCGGACCCCTGGGTAATCGATTGACAAGCATAAAAAATGCTTTGTTTGTGTTTGTTCATTTTAAATTATTGCTCAGTGTACTGGGGTTTCAAGTGTACCCTCAGATAAAGATCAGAGGATTGAGGTCGGGCTGTACCGCAAATATTATTTGTGTATATGAAATTTTCTCCCTGTTTTGTGTGGGTAACTCGCTTTTGAAGTTTGTTCAAGCATTTAGATACGCTCGGTATATAGACGCAGATGCCAGTATTTACTTCCCTCTGTTGCAGGACATTATATATAAACAGATGCTGAACATTACTGCCCCGAATTATCGTTAGTGACGTTCCTAATGGTAACACACGTCATTCTTTTCGCCTGTAGTAACGCTTCAGTGGTCACCGTTGGTTGTCCGAAAACATTGCATTAGGGACATCGGTTGGATAATTCCGAAACAAACTTAGCTGGGTTATATCTCATGGCAATTCTACAGTAATTGCAATCGAGGGCGAAGGTAACAAAAACACTTGCTACTGTAGAAATGATAACACAAACTTACAGACAGGTGAACTGAATTCACGGCAGGAATTCTACATCACATTTCACTTTGTTTGAATAATTATTGACTTCCAGTGACCCGTTTGGGTGCAAGTTGTAATTTGATGAAATAATAACCTGGACATTTCCCACAGCTGAAAGTAAACATTAACTGTGTAAAACCTCTCAGCTGGCTCAGTTATGATATTCTGCTATTATTCCACTAAAATTATGAGATCTTCGTTCTTCTGAAGTGGACTGCATCAACTAAATTGCAATTCAGAATAAAAATGTTACAGGCTCCATAGAATATAGTCCTTCATAAGCTAATATTTGAATGTATATCAAAAGGCACAATCTGCAAGCTGTGCGTATTTTGCCAACGTCATTTTTTTTTTCAATTAAAGAAGCTAATGTTTCTAATGCGCCGATCCCCTAGCTGTGCTGTGTGAAGCGTAGGTCTGCGGCAGCTCAATTGTCGGGATCATTGATTCGAATTCCGATGAGGACATATATGTTATGAGTTGTGTGTGTGTGTGTGTGTTGTGTAGGTAGCGGCGTCTGTCATCAGCTGGTCACTCTTTCAGAGTAGTCCTACTGGTGTATGTCCGATTGCTTGTGATATAAAATCCTTTAAAACGACAAGGCCTAGGTCTTATTAGGGCTGCTGAGCCGCAAAATAAAAGCAGTTCTGCGACTAGTCAAGGATTCCCTATGTTGTATGTAACACGAAGTTTCATTACCTCGTTGACAACAGTCGACGGTTTCTCCATATCCTGAGATAATTAAAGCCGATCCGCGTCCTAACGTCTTGCTTCGTAATATCCATATACAAAATATATTAATTAAATCATAAACACACACGATGATATTCGTCACTCGGTCGAAGGAGAATGTGACCTGAACAGAAACCTTAAGGCTGAGATCGCGATTTCGCATCCTGCTAGACACATACATTTTCTTGTCTCAAGTTTTGTTGTCTTAACCTAGGAAGTGCCTCGATAAGAAATGTTCAAAACTTAATGTGGTTCGGATGGTTTGAAATTTCACGACAAATGCTGTACACTTGAAACTTTCAGATATCTTATTTGCAATTTGCAGCTGTAAATATTGCCTTTTGACTTTCTTTTGCATACAGCCTGATTATGGCTAATTTTAGTAGACGAAACGTGTAGCTGTCTGTTGATATCTGAGAATATGTACTGTGTTGTGTCTTGTTGTGTCGTGTCGTGTCGTATTGTCTTGTGTTGACCATTTTTTTGTTATATTGTAATACTGTTAGTTGTTAGAATATACTGTAATTACTAAACTCTATATTCGTATCAAGTTTAAGGTTAATTTTTCTTGTATTTTACTCGGTTGGACAGTATTCGACCAACATCAAAAGTTAAAAGTTTAACATTGTAACATCATGTGAGTTTATTACATCGTTATCAAATTAACCAATTTGATTATATATTGGCATTCCTATGAGAAACAGACAGCTGTTGAAACACTTTCAGTTGGAACACTGTGTGTGTGTGTGTGTGTGTGTGTGTGTGTGTGTGTTTATTGTAACGTTTGGCTTATACTGTTTAATAAATAGATGTGTAGCCATCAGTGAGTAATTTAAACAATAGGTCACTTGAAAAAATCGTTTAATGTAATAAACATATGCAGTTAATGTTGTGTTGAATACATATATTCTGTTCATAGTCGGTCTGCCGAAACATGTAGGAATTAAAAATAAATTAGTGACGTACAGAAGTGATTTTTTTACTTTAAAGGTTATATATGATAAATATCGCGCTTTACGTATACGTCACAGGACACTAAAAGTTAATATTTCAGTGAAGTAAAAGGGCAAAGTAAGTCAAAACACAACTAATTTATTGGTTGGGTTTTAAAGAAACGACATGTTTTGGCCTACTCAGAGCTCATCATCAGGTTTAAAAGTTCTAAGAGACCAAATATTGTTTGTGTGTGGCGGATGTTGAGATCTCATCATCAGGCCAATAACGGCAGAGCCAAGGGAGATGACCCCCGCCCAGGATACCACACACCAACGCACGTCCACCGCCTTACCTGCTCACACGCTGTTTATGTCTCATATATAATTTATTGGCCTGATAATGAGATCTCAACATCCACCACACACAAACAATATTTAGTCTCTTAGAACATTGTAAACCTGATGATGGCCTCTGAGTAGGCCGAAACATGTCGTTTCTTTAACACCCTACCGATAAATTAGTTGTGTTTTGACTTACTTTGCTCTTTTAATTTATTGTTACATACACAACGGCGATGCCTCACCTTAACAAGCCAATATTTCAGTCCTGAATGACAATCGTAACATTCTCGACATCTTGTGTTACTTCGTTTCGCGCTTTTTTAGCGCTGAGATGGGCATCTTTATGGTTGTCGAAATTTAGTGTGCTCGGATTTAGTTAGTTCACATCTGCGATTAAACATTATAAAATAAGCGTACTTGGTTCGATGTTAAACCATAGGAAGTAATCTGGGAACTACAAGTACTTTCCAAGTGCCATTGTATTGTCCGATATTGGCTTCATGTAAAGTTTGTTTAAAAAAATACGGAGCTTGAACTACACATCATTTCAGACCCATTCGTATCCCTGCAAAGCGCCTATTAAAATCGTTCCCAACGTCCGTCTGTAGGCCTACCTGAAATAACGCCAGATCCAGCGAAATGATTTTTATAAAGTTTTGTATTTAGGAGTAAAGCTAACGTTTTTAGAAGCGTTTCGACTTTTGTTAAAACCACATTATTAAAATAGACTTTTAAATGAAGACCTATGCACGTTTCTGCGCACATCGCCAGATTTAACTCGTGAGTACTTCGCTCAATATTTACCAGAGAAAAAAGTGTTTGAAACTAAAGCCACAGGGAAGAGTACAGTATACGTCTCGTATCTGACAGACATCTGTCCCGCATCTCCTGCAGTACGGTTTGCGCAATTATTTACCGGGGTGCTGATGAGTCCTTAGCCCGACCAGGAAGGAAACAAGCTCGGAAACATGTCAGGGACGCGCGCGATTTCAACAACATCGAGAAGCGAGCTGTCATCAAGTCCCCCCCCCCCCTGCAAGGCAAGGCGCCGAAGGAAATTCACGCCATGCTGACAGAAACATTAGTTTGTTTCCTTCCTGGTCGGGCTAAGGATTTATCAGCACCACTGTAAATAAAGGACGGGAACTGGCCAGAAATATTTTGCAGTTCTTATTCCTTCACTTTGAAATTTGCTAAATTCTCGAGTCTCATTTATCAGGCGAGGAATGTACTGCTAAAATTAATATATTTGTGACGTTATTGATAGGTTTTTGTGCCTTCATAGGCCTCTGTTGCACCTACGTGTGTTACACTCACATTTACCTGATTGTGTCTGTGTTTGTGGCGTGTTATTTTGTTTGTCATCTCTGTTAATGACGTAATTATCACACTTTTTCTGCCCCCCCCCCCCCAGAACATGTACAACTTGAAAGACCACGTCCAAAGAATTCCATCGTTAAGCCTGTACAGTGAATTTCATATAAATGTCGGTGTGTGACTCTAAATTAAGCTGGACATTTGTCATTATGTTTTTAATTTAATGATATTATATCGCCATATTGTTGTGTGTGGCTTAGCGCTGAGTCTGGTGGAAACAAAATGAAGGCATTTTATCAAACAGGTGTAAAAGACAGTGTTTAAATCTTCTTGACGCGATTTGAGAAAGAATATGCAGGTATAGGTCCAGGTACAAGTACAGGTACAGGTACAGGTATAGGTACCGCAGCGAAGGAAGCCAAATTTGACGTTCAGGTGACTGTGCATTGTGATAAATTCTTATAATAAATCCAACTAGATGCACTAATTTCTCGCATTTATTTTTGGAATAAATTCGAGAAATTAGTACATCTAGTTGGTTTTATTATAAGAATATATTTAAGATGTAAGCTCTTCTTTCGTTACGTCACTCATACCGTGCATATTCTTGCATGCACTGTATAAGTCAAAGCGTGCACTCAACAAAATACATTAAAACACAAATCATATAATGCAGTTCATAACAACTATCAAACCCCTACATATTTCAGCACAGAAGTGCAATCCTCAGGCAGTCTACTAGAACAAAGAAATATCCAAGTCCTTCAAGCCAGTCCATTGGTATGTTGGACTCATATTCCTTTATTCTAATAGAATCTCTGAAGATGGCATTTCGGTGCCGAAACATGTAGGAGTTTCACACTTGTCATGAATTGTATTACGTGATTTGTGTTTTATTGTATTTTGTTGTGCGCATTTGTCGGTTGGTACAATGCCTGTAAGCTGTTCTGTAATGAAGTTGTATGTTCCTTTTGACAAGGACAGTTAACTTACAACCCGCAAAAAAAGACTAAAAAATGCAAACATTGGAATGGTAATAAAAACTGATGTATTTATCGTTGATGTGCATTTTATTATATTAAATGAGAGTGTTTTTATTAAACGTGATATTATAGTTGAGAAGGAGGAGGAGGTCATTAGAACACCACATTCTTTACGCCGTACTCATTGGTAAATACTTACTGAGGCGTCGATGGCTAGTCAGGATCAAGCATTCCGAGAAGATGAACGTTTGACCATAGAGTCGAAGGCGCTGTCTTTCCTTAAAACGTCGGTATGTGTAGACCAATGGACGCGACGTCATAGCTTAGATTAAGGGTGTCGAAACTGCGGCCGTCCGTGTTGTGTCTTGCGGCTTATGGTCACATTTGTCAATAATATATAATGTATGTGCGTAAATACACACGCTGTATGTGGTTACGTGTACCACTTGGTGTGATCTTTACACGTGCTGCCTGCGAAACACACCAGTCCACAGTACTGGTGTGTTTCCCAGCCAGATGACGTGAACCCCATTGTCAAAGATCATATGCAGCAACACTCCTAAGAGAGCCTGAAATCTCGTATAACGCCAACTAGTTTTGTCCAGCGTTTTTGTGTAGGAAGGTGCAGTATCTACGTAGCTTTTTAGAAGCCTGCATGTTTGTGTTTATGTGACTTTTTTCGTTAAATGTTGACGAGTTTCTCTCCATCAAACCCCCCTCTCTCTCCCTCTCCCTCTTTCCCCCCTACATTTACACACACGTCCAGCTTGATGGAATATATTGTAGCAAGTCACAGTATATTAGTGCAATATCTGTTAAACATTTGAAGCATTAAATTTATCTGAATTTTGTGTAAAGATTCGGATGCCGCACATTAAATGCACTGCTGATCCACTACAAAATTCAAATCGGGTAATGCTATTCAGAGAAATAATCACTGTTTGTTGTGAGAATAAAGCAGAACGCATGAGAGCACTTTGTGGGAAAACGCGGTTCAATTAATGTGTGCAGTGCGGTGCAGTGCAGTGTAGTGCAGTGCGGTGCGGTGCAGTGCGGCGCGGCGCGGTGCGGTGCGGTGCAGTGCAGTGCGGTGCGGTGCGGTGCAGTGCAGTGCAGTGCAGTGAAGTGCGGTGCGGTGCAGTGCTGTGCAGTGCGGTGCAGTGCTGTGCAGTGCGGTCGGTGCGGTGCGGTGCAGTGCAGTGCGGTGCGGTGCGGTGCGGCGCAGTAATCATTGTGCTTTGAAGGCTTAGAACTCGGCATTGTGACTCACAAACACGAAACGGCTGATATGTTGTGTAATCTACACCGCAATGAAACACGCTTCAACTAAAACGAAATAAATGAAATCTTATTGTCCAAATTTTAGTAGTACAGACATTTGACGAGTAGTAGGTCAGCAGGCCTCTCACCGCGCAGGCGCCTTTTCTGTCTCGGCCCAATCAGCGTGGGGTTTGTGTTGTATGTAGTGACAGTTGAAGGTTTTATTCGAGTACTTCCATTTTACTCTGACAGTGTCATTCCACTTGCGCTCCATTATCATTCGTCCATCCATGCACTGACGCTGCGAAAACTTAGAATGTGATAAGTTCAATACAGTTAAACGTAGAGGATATCCCGAACTTTAGTCATTGCATGAAGTGTCTAGACCGATAATCCCACTTATGAAAAATACAGAAAGAAAAACAAGTTTCAGTCTTGTTTGGAAAACTGAAGTTGTTAACATCACTTATGGTATTATCTTCCCTTCAGCACTTAATCTCCCAGGTTGCGTCTTTCATTCAGGTGTTTGGCGCGTTCGCAGAATTGCGAAAACCGACTATTAGCTTCGTCATGTCGGTCTCTTAGTAGTTTCTTCCGCATGGAACAACTCGGTTCCACCTGACGAATTTTCATGAAATTTGGTGTTTGAGTGTTTTTCTAAATCTGTCGAGAAAATTCAAATTTGATCAGAATCAGATAAGAGTAATGTGTACTTTACGTGAAGACCAGACTACGTTTGTGATAGCATGTCGCTGCATTCTTCTGAGAATGAGAAACGCTTCGGACAAACGTTGTACAGAAAGTCGAAATTAATATTTTTTGTTTAATAAATTTTGTTCCGAAAATCGTTCCTTTAATGAGGTTATGTGGAAAAATATTATAGAACTAGACTGGCCACAGACGATAAAGTATTACGGTGCATGGACAGTGCATGCTGGTTAGCTAATGCTACAGGCACAGACTCAGTATATGTAACAATTATTGCTTCTCGGGGGTAAAAATAATTTTGCGAACGCCCCCCCGCCCTAAATCCCCATTCTTAAACGTTTATGCCCATATCGCTTATCTTGTTTAACCAAAACTTTGTTTGCACAATCTTAGTAATTAACCAACTTAATGCACAAATTCTTGTTTTATAATAAGTTTATTACATTCATCTACATGTTTCGAGCACTATGTGCTCATCATCAGGAGGTCAAAATTGTATTATACAGCATCTGATGTCATCACACCTGTAGGTGGCCGTTCCGTGCACAGGTTGAGAGAGGACTATGCATGTTTAGCTGTCTCAGGCGTGCCGTGTGTCCTCTGTTTATATCTGGTGAAGAGTAGAAATTTTTAAGTATCTTATTACATGGAAGTTTCTGAGTTCTTTTTAGTCTATTTCTTTTCGATCCTCACGTTTCTGTCGGCATTTTGTTGTCAAACGTCACACTAAAGGGATTTACGAGATTTGACTTCGAAGCGTTCTTGTAGTTGCATCTTTGTACGTGGGACAAGATTAAACTCCGAAAAGTCTTTCTGTTACAGACAACGGAATCATGTCGCGTAATGATACTTTAATGCTATTCGTGACGCAATCGTGAAGTGAGTTCATATCACAAAACAATGAAAGAAAAACCAAAATAAAAGCAGTGAAATATTTTGTTATGTACTTATTTCAGTTTCCGCAGGTACTTACTTCTTTAAGGCCCTTGTATTCAGAAAGTCAGCTTTGAGATTCAAATATTGTGAACTTTTTGTAAGTTCTTTTTAATATTTGTACTTCGTATTCGAGGTCCTGTTTCAGATTTCAGCCCTGAAACTGATTTACGTAGTTTTCTCAGACTCTCCACGAAACTTCCTTGATATTCCCTCACTTAGGTCACTACAGTTACCTTGACCGTACTTTCAGTTGATTATTCGCTAATTATCTTGTCTGTCGACGTTATTTGTCCCATTTCCTAAACAATGAACAAAGGAGACGTAAACATTTGTTCACCCTCCCTCTTCCCCTTTGTTTTTCTTCCTAAGAATGTCCACTGAACGAGGATGTAAACATACTTTCAGGCCCAGAAGGCTGAAGTAACGGTAATGGATAAAGCTACGAACGACACTGGTTTATGTTACGCAGAAATCTGGCAGTGATTCCCTCGCTAATGAACTAGAGGGAAGTGAGGGTTGTACGTTTCTTAAGTTAAGTATCTATATATTATTGATTTTAATTTGTGTTGAAACCTTAACAATAATTGTTAGTACAGTCTTGTATAATCTAAGAACGTAGGTTATAATACTAAAAATTTAAAATAGTTTATAACTTTGTTACCGGGTTGGGGCCTGCGGTAGCGCAGCTGGATGAGGCAACGCGCTACAAGCCGGAAGGTTGCGGGTTCGATTCTCGATGATGCCATTGGAATTTTCCATTGACATACTCCTTCCTGCTCCGCTATGGTTCTGGGATCGACTCACAATCTGACAGAAATGAGAGCCAGCAATATTTCCTGGAGGTTAAAGGCGGCCGGTGCGTAGGGCTGACAACCTTACCACCTTCGAGTGCCGATTGTCTTTATATCTGGAACACTCAAGGGATTACTTTACCTTTACTTTTGTTAACTTGGATAACCAGTGCCAAATAATTTATTATTGTAAGACTTTATTAATTTTATTATATTATTAAAATATTATTATTGTGATTATTATTACATTGTAGGAATATGCTTTCATTGGTATACTTATCATCGATAATTCTGAAAATAATATCTTTGCAGTATTGTGTGGATTTCCTTTAATTCCTTACGGTAAGTGGAGTGATGCAGCGAGCTTAGTAACCAAAGTCAGGTTATACGTAGGGGCAAGAAATTCACTGCCAACACGTCACGACGGATTCTGAGATCCACATCGCCTCCAGTTGGACTGTTAACGCATGAAATATGTTAGCGGTCGTTAATGCGCTTAGTTCACTTCTATGCACCCACATGCATTATTTTAGTTTTTTTGAAAATATGACTGTGTAATTTGATACACATACGAGGATTTGATGTTCAGGTGGCCGTGCAGCGTGATAAATTCTTGTAATAAAACCAACTAGATGCACTAATTTCTCAAATTTATTTTTGGAATGAAATTCTACATGTTTAGCACAGTTCCTCTGTCCGTCATCAGGAGTTTTTCACTGCACACACAGCAATGGTATATATCATAGAGGTTTCCTGACAGCTTGCGAGCAGGATCAGGACGGAACTGCAGTTCCATTCTGATCCTGCTTGCAAGCTGTCAGCAAACCTGTATAACATATACCATTGCTGTGTGTGCAGTGAAAAAGTCCTGATGACGGACAGAGGAACTGTGCTAAACATGTAGAGTTTTATTCCAAAAATAAATTTGAGAAATTAGTGCATCTAATGGGTTTTATTATACGAAATTATGAGGATGTTATCCATTAGTATGCAAATCTGAAAGGAAAATACGACTTGGTAGATAGAGAGGTACATTGAAGGTTAATATTGAAATGGAGAGTAAAGAGACAATATTGAATATTTGGATTTTATTCGAGAGGCTCGGTGAAATAATTTAATGGCAGTCCTTTCGAACACTTAAAAACATTCTGGTTTCAGAAAAGGGTGGTAATTTAGATCCGATCCTTAATTATTGATTCTTAGGTTGCACAAAGAGCCCGTTCGAACTGCAGAGATTGCTCACAGTCATTGCGGATAACTCCTGCTCAGACTTTTCAGTTAATACTTAACAGACGGAGCAGGAGTTATTAGCAGGCGTTTTAGGTAAGCACGGCAGTGCTGACTTGTGATTTGCTTTTACATGCTGAAAGAAGTGAAAATTTACAGCTGTAGTAGTCTGTAACCCTGTCGAGATTCGAACCGAGCTCTTCCGATTACAATTGTACAACGTCCTGTGAAACTGTGGCCAGCACTCCTGTTTCTTTTCCGGAAGATCCTGAGTTCATTTATGGAAACCAGCTGTCCTAACCGACGGGTATTCCGGTTTTTCCCCAGCCCCTCCAGACAAGTTCCTTAATATAAACTCAGATTACGCGTTGATAACTTTCTCAGACATCCTGTCGCTAATCATCCTGCCGTTCGACGCTGTAAGGCCATTGATGTCGTCGTTAGGTAAATCATAATATATGTAGTGAAATTATAAAATTATATTCAAACACAACTCTTAACTTGTTAGAAGTCTTAGTTTTATTTCTAGCTACATGTTTCGGCTGGTATACAGAGCCATCATCAGGCTAGTCTTCAGAGTGGTTTGTGTGTACAATTGTTGGTACTGGGATAGTTACGAGATCTCTTATCACAAATAGTAGTTAAAATATCCGTGGTAAATCATAAAGCACATGGAAACTTCCTGGGTCAAAAGACGAGAAGTTGATCTCTGCAATTGAACGTGTAAGAGTACAATCTTGACAAGGGCGCTCAAATTTTAGAACTTTGTCTCGTACATTTGTATCAGAATAAACTGATCTGTGTGAAATGCAAGAATTCGTATATTAATTTCTTCTAATGAAGCCAACGAGATGCACTATTTCTAAATTTTTTGATAAAGTACTCATGATGCAAGGTCCTCTGAATGTCAAATTCCTATATTAATGCTTAATTTTAAAAAAAGTGCTGTTACGTGAGGCAGGTGGCGGCTGTTTCTGGTGTGCCAGACTTTGAAGCAAAGTGGCTTGAGGGAGAGAGTTGGCGAAAACACTAACACTAACCTTCATTATGTAATGTGAGGAGAACTGCTTCATATCATTATTAAGAGCAGGCATTTTAAGTGATATGAGGACGATTGATTTCAGGCAGGTGCATTGTCGTTAATACGAATATGAATTTTTAATTGGAACGAAGAGATTTGAATGCCAGCAGATAGAATGTTTTTATCAAGAACGTGCTTCTTTAATTGACGTTAAGAGGTCTTGTTTCAGCCCGTGTGTCTTATTCAGCGAGTGAAAAACAGCAGGCTGCATTCATATGAATAAGCCGTTTCTCGTTCCCTGCTAGAGAACCATGTTAAAACCCTCCCGTATTCAGTTCGCATAAGGACTGATACTATGGACCACGTTTGCATATGAATTGTATACCGCTTTTGATACATTAACAAGAATATTATATGCTGCAGAGTTAAAATATCATTATATATTTAGTGAATATTTAACGAAATTTCAGTAAATTTGAATGCCTTGCGTCATGAATGGAGGAACATGAATAATGAATGGGGACAGACATAGTGGGGGAAGGCGTCGTGTCCTAATTTGTGGTAGTTTCCATGTATGTGTCTTGATAGATTGCGGAAAATCACGATACCAAATAGCATATTTCTTTTATATTTTAAGATATGTTTTATTTATAACTCTAATATAAAATTTCAGTCTATTTGTCTCTTATTTGTAACCAAAATTCCTCGCTGCCCACAAACGTAACTTTTTTTTTTGAAAATTAATCATTATTAAACGTGTGAGGATGTGGATTGGTTTCAGTAGGCTAAGGACAGGTTGTAGTTATCTGATACTGTGTTTATTTCCGTACCGTCGTAAGTTCCTGGGCCCTCAGACATTTTCGTTCCCTTCCGACTTTTCATTCGGTACGCTGCGAATTTCATCACAACTATTTCATATTTCTGGGTTTCGAGTTATCATGTATATTACTTTTGTAATAGTTGCAGGCCCTTCGCTACGCCCCCTTTAACCGTCCATTTCCTGAAGCATCTCTTTCTAGTACGAAATCTCTGTGGCATTTCGCATTGAAAGCACAACACACCGTCGTAAGTTATGCTAATGCGCGGAGCGTGAGTGTGCTGCGGGATGCGTTCTATCCCTCGGAACAGTGCCTGATCCGCTTCACCCCACAATCTTCTGCACTTGCGTGTTTTGAAAGATCCGGGATTTTTTTTGTGTGTACATCCCATACATAGTATCTTGACGCTGTATTCTGTACGAAGACGCAATAAACAACCTGTCTAGCTGAGGATCGAAACTGTACTTGGTGTTGGACGGTGATTGGCGAGAATATACAGCGCTGTTCTCTTTCAAGAACGAGATGCTGTGAATCACATGGCTCATAGTTGAAACGGCTTGTAATCCGTGACGATAAAGTTCTGAAGAAGTTTCGCTTAATGGGATTTAGATGTGTGCTTGAATATCTAACAGGGATGTAGAGGTACATACTAAATACACATAAAAAAAAACTTTTGATTTGTAATTTATGTCTGTGTCCTGGCCATTCATTTTCGATCACTGCACACACAACTATTCACCATAGCTTTCCTAATCTGTTCTTTGGAAAGTTTTTGTTTATATTCCTGGCTTCGAGGTTAGCTATCCTGAGATTTCACTAAGTTGTTCTCGGCCTATTCAGACAAATATAGCGCCTTATTGTTAGGAATAATTGGCCATCGTTCGATACACATTTAAAATTTTCACGGTCATTGGCTGGTTTACCGTACTCCATAAAAGCTCGAAACCAAAAGTCCTTGTGACAGAATCAGATAAAACTGCAAATCTGTCGGTTTTCATCGGTGTTTATGTCTATCCAGCCATTGTAAGAGCGGTGTAAGAACTTATCTCTGTTACCACCTACGCATACAGTGTTATAATTCGCGCGATTTGTTCCTTCTCATACTCGAGGTCCTGCTTCAATCCTGGAAGACGGTGTGTTTGCTTTCTGGTGGACGACGTAGCATTGCAACAAGTTTATCTCCGATTGTTTCGGTTTTCTCCTGTCTGCTGTCATCCCACCGATGGTCCGTTGTGTGCGCATGAGGTCCGTTCACAGTTCCACAGAGATACACTCGCTTCGTCACGAAAATGAAACAGGATTTCACGTACACACTGACTCTGGGATCCAGAAAGGACCAGCGGCTCTGTACAGACGAACACAGAAGCCGTCTTTTACGTCAGTCCGTTGAAGAAGGTAGAAAGAATACGTGAAGGTTTGAACTGCACATTTCCTCGCGTGTTGTTATTGCGGTGCGTAAGGATAAACAACAAGTTATTCGGTTTATCATTATAACAATTAGTAATAGTGATGGTAGTGGTAATGGTGTTGGTGGTGGTGGTGGTGGTGGTGGCCGTATTAGTAGTAGTAGTAGTAGTAGTAGTAGTAGTAGTAATGGTGATGGTAGTGGTAATGGTGTTGGTGGTG
>Ga0123353_10008812_pt1 | contig 13825 bp, 13 predicted proteins | sample TergutLab28metaG_3_FD_92763 | JGI IMG/M metagenome (GOLD analysis project Ga0123353, IMG submission 92763) | Labiotermes labralis P3 segment gut microbial communities from Petit-Saut dam, French Guiana - Lab288 P3 | ecosystem: Host-associated > Arthropoda: Insects > Digestive system > Gut ... | reverse complement strand
TAAAATTATGAAAGGCTACATTCCTCCGTTTTCCGGCAAAGCCGCCGATGATTTGGAAAAAGCCGGCGCCGTTATCGTCGGCAAGACCAATATGGCCGAATTCGGTCTCCTCGGCGCGCCGAGCGCTTACGGCCCCGTTAAAAATCCATGGGACAAATCCAAAAAAGGCGGCCCAAGCGGGTCTGCCGCTGCCGTTGCGGCCGGCATTGTCGCCGCTGCCGTCTGTTCTGATGCCGGCGGTCTGTTGAGAGCTTCCGCCTCCTATTGCGGAACCACCGCCTTTAAGCCCAGTTATGGCGCAGTTTCCAGATTCGGTCTGATCTACTACACAGGGTCGCTTGACCAAATCGGCGTGACCGCGGCAACCGTTTCAGATGTTGTCGCCGTTATGGACATCATTTCCGGAAACGACAACCGCGACACAACGTCTCTTCCCGGAAAAATGAATTATACCGGCAAAATCAAATCCGGCGACAAACCGCTTTTCGGATTCAAAATCGGAATTCCCGAAGAATATTTGAAAGGCGTCAGCGCCGGCGTCATGAAAACATTCGAAGAAGCCGTTGCAACTTTTGAAAAACTCGGCGCGACCTGCGAAAGATTCTCCTTAAAAACGGCAATATACGCGCAGCCTGTCCACGATATCATCGCCGCCGGCGAGAGCTCCGCCATGCTTGCCAAGTATGACGGCACCCGGTTCGGACCGCGCGCGGACGCAGGCAACTGGCATGAAATGGTTGCCAAGACCAGAGCGCTTTTCGGCCCCGTCGTTGAAAGAAGAATCATGCTCGGCATCTATCTTTTGATGGCCGGCCGGTACAATGATTATTACATGAAATCCATGCAGATAAGAACGCTCATCGTCGAGGAATTCGAATCTGTTTTCAAAGAATACGGCCTTTTGATTTCACCGACCACTCTGCTTGTCGCTCCGGATATCGGCGGCACTTGCAGTGGCGGCTGTGACGAAGAACTCAGTTCCTATTCCGCGGCAATGGCGGGCGCCGACTTAGCCGGCCTTCCGGCCGCAACCGTTCCTTGCGGATTTGTCGGCAAACTGCCGGCCGGTCTTCAAATCATCGGCGGTTATCAGAAAGACGCCGATGTTATTGCGGCGGCGGAAGCGTTTGAGAAAGCGACTGATTTTGTTCAGTCCCCGGAGGCGGTTTAAATGGTTTATGAAAATCCCGACGGCGTGATGATTGGTCTTGAAGTCCACGTTCAACTCAACAAAGCCGATACCAAAATGTTCTGCAGCTGCACTTCCGACTACACCGACAAGGACGCCAACACCTGCCTCTGCGCGGGCTGTCTGGCTCTTCCCGGAACAACGCCCGTTTTGAACGAAAAGTCAATCGAATACGCCATTCGCATCGGTTTGGCTTTGAATGCCGAAATCGAAGAAGAAACCGACTTCTTCATGAAGAGTTACTTCTACCCCGACCTCGGTAACGGTTATCAGGTCACTCAGTTTGACAGGCCGATCGTGAAGAACGGTTCCGTCATCATTGAAGGCGAAGACGGCGAATTAAAAGTCCGCATCCGGCGCGCTCACATGGAAGACGACCCCGGTAAAATGGCTCACTTCGGCTCCATCGAAAAATCCACCGGCAGCATTATCGATTTCAACCGATCCGGTATGCCTCTCGTTGAAATTGTCACCGAACCCGACATGAGGTCCTCAAAAGAAGCCCGCCGCTTCTTGGACAAACTCCGAAGCATTTTGGAATATCTTGATGTCTTTGACGGCTCCCGCGAAGGCGCCATGAAGGCCGACGCCAACATTTCCGTCAACATTTTCAACGGTCAGCGTATTAACGGCACCCGTGTCGAAGTGAAAAATATTTCCTCACATAAAGCCGTTGAAAAGGCGATCAATTATGAAATTATGAGACAGAAGGATGCGCTCAGAAAAAACAAAGCTTTGGTTCAGGAAACCCGTCACTACGATGAAGAACGCAATGTCACCATCAGTCTCCGTGTCAAGGAAACGGCGGATGACTACCGCTATTTCCCCGACTTTGATTTGGTACCGATGTTCGTCGGCGACCGCGTCGAGGGCATCCGCGCAAAACTGCCTGAGCTGCCCGACGCCAAACGCGACCGCTTTGTCCGGCAATACGGCATTTCCGATGCCCACGCCAAAAGTTTGGTCACGGAAAAAGCTTTTGCCGACCTTTTCGAAAGCGTTGCCGCAAAAACAGATATGAAACTTGCCGCGTCCTGGGTTGCCGACACCGTGAAAGGCGAGCTCAACTACCGCAACTTACCGGTAACGGCCATTGGCGCCGAAGACGTGATTGCCGTTATCGGCCTGGTCTCCAAAAAAGAAATCAGCGAGGAAAGCGGTATCATTGTGATCCGCGCCCTTTTAGACGAAGGCGGCAAACCTGCCGATATTGTCAAAGCCAAAAGTTTGTCCATGGTCGGCGATGACGTGATTGCAACCGCCGCTCGGGAAGCTATTGCGGAAAGTCCGGAAGCCGTCGCCGATTACAGAGCCGGCACGGAAAAAGCGCTTAACTTTATCGTCGGTAAAGTCATGCAAAAAGCCAAAGGAAAAGCCGATGCCAGACTGGCCCGTGAAATGGTTCTGAAAGAACTTGAGAAAATGTAATTGAAATTGGATTGAAATCGGATTGAAATCGGGTTGAAATCGGATGAACTCCGGTTTCCTTTTCTTCTTTTTCGTTTGTCATATCCGTTTTTGTTTTGTTTTCAATTCGGGACTCTGAATAAAAACGGTTAAGCTCTTTTCTTTTTTTCCTTTCGTTAAATTTATTTTTATTTTCAGATTATGGATTATATTATTTTGAATAAAAATTCGATAGTCATACTAGTATTTACGGTAAACCCACTTTTAATCTAAAAATTAAAATACACCTACCAACTTATTCATTATTATTCATTAACATGGTTACATTTAACTTTAATTCTAATGTTCATCTTTTTAAAAAATCGGCGCGGTCATGAATTTGAATGTAAAATACGGATTTTTCGCGATTGCGCTTCTTTTCGGGGCGCTTTTTTTCAGCGGGATTATTTTTCTGACTCTCCCCCGGCTTCCGAGCTCTCCGGTCGAGGCCGGCGATACGTCTTTGGTTTTATTAGTTGCTTTAGCCGCCGCGAGCGTTTACATCTACGTTGTCTGGAAACAGATACGGGACGAAAATGATGATGAATTTGATGATGAATTTTTGTACCATAACAGAAAATTCAAAAAATAAATTTCCCGTTACAAAAAGTCCGGTCTTCGGGTCACTTCTGTGATTTTTGCCGGTCCGTTTTTTCATTTTCCGCATCATCCGCCGGACCGGCCGTTCTTCGTACATTCAGTCTCCGAATCCTTTTTATCGGCAATATCGGTCTTAAATAGCGTGAGAAATCGTAATCGCGTATGTTCCTGATTTCTTTAATTTCTTCTTTTGAAACCTTTTTCCGGCCGAATTTTAAAGTCGTTCTGCCGTTTTCCGTTGCCCAGTAGAAGTATCTGGAAAAAATCAGATATATTCCGCCGGCGATCGGTGTCATAATGGCGCAGACGCAAAGGATAATCGCGTAGTAAGAAAGGACAGACTTGCGGTATGTCGATCTTGAATTCAGAATGATTTGGGCGCCGAGGTCATATTCCAGCTCCCCGGGAACCGCTTCCGAGTTAAAATAGGATTGATTAACGGCATCGATATATGATTTAGCGTCACTGAATTTGGCGATGTGCTCATAATAAATGTGGCTGTCCGTCAGAAGCGGATTTTTGGGTTTGTACAAATATTGAAGCTTGATGTTCGGCATAAATGATGTCAGCGCCGTAATAATTGCAAAAATCGCGAATAAGAGGAATGTCCAAAAATAAATCGTTGCAATAAGCGGCCGGTCCGGCGTTTCATCGTAAATGCGGAACGCGCCGATAATCAAAACACCGAGGAGAGTGAGAATAATCGTATTTTTAGCTTCCGCATACCGCAGCCGCTCAAGAATCATGTCATAAGTTTTGTACAAGAATTCCTTCATAACGATTCCTTCATTTTTTGCAAATAAAAATTTTGATTAAATTTCAGATGTCAAATATGTTTAAATCTTCACCGAATAAATGTTTAACTTATTTTTCGCCGAATAAATGTTATCGCTCATATGTCATCCAAACATCATCTAAACAACATCAAAACAACATCAAAACAAATGTTTTCTCTTATCTTATTATTCAATCTCCGATTGCCGTTTCTCCGCAAATTATATTCAAATCATATTGAAGCTATAAAAAAGTATAAATATTCTTTTAATAGTAATACCCCCCTCAAGAAAATCCGATTATCAAGTTTCAGACTCTCATCTTTTAATACTATGAAATTTTGCATTATATTTAACAGCAAAAAAAATAGTCAAATTTCATGAAACTGAAAAAGGATGTTTAAAAACGCTCAACTCCATTCGAAATCCAATTTACAATTAATCCGGAAAATAAAAAATGAAGATAGTCAAAGATTCCGCCGAAGCGTTAAAGAGTTTGGAAGCCGAAGTCGGTTATTCGTTTAGTGATGATTCGTTGCTTCAAAAAGCTCGGACACAGGCGAATAATAAAAAATCCGCTTTCTTTGGAGACGCCGTCTTGGATTTTGTTGTATCGGAATATTTGTTCAATAGTTTTGCGGAATTGGAACAGGGTCAGTTGACAACTTTGAAAGCCCATCTCGTTTGTGACGAGAAGCTGGAAAAAATTATTAAGAAAAATTGCTGGGACGACTATCTGATTGTTGAGAAAGGTATTGCCGGAATATCTAAGAAAATGAATTCAACCTTTTTAGAAGCAATCGTCGGCGCCATCTATTTGGACGGCGGTCTGGAACCTGCCAAAGACTTTATCTATAAATTTATCGTGAACCGGCGGGGCGCGGAAAAAGAAATGCGGGACATGATTTCTCCGAAAGTCCGGCTTTATGAGTTCTGTCAGCAGCACTACGGCGGTTTTCGTCCGGAATCTTATGTGGTTTCCGAGACAGGGCCTCCTCATGACAGAATTTTTGAAATGGGCTATACCCTCCCCAAAGAAATTACAAATCTCAGAACAGATATTTCCGCTTCCGGAATCGGCAAAACAAAGTCCGACGCCGAAACAAAAGCGACCGAAAAGATAAACCGCAAGCTGATTCGGATCGGTTTGATGGAAAAGTAATGAGATTTCGGAAGAACTTAAGACAAATTCAACATCTTGTGAAAAGCGCCGGATGTTTCCTTTTTTCATTTTATTTTTCATTTTAATGAGAGTAATAAATAATGAGAGCATTAAATGAGAGTACAATAGATGCCGGCGCAAAATGTAAATCAAATCAAAACGCTCATTATCTATTATAATGGATTGCATTCCCGCCAAAAAGATGATTCTGCCTGTCAAAAACGGAATTGATATTTTCGGCAGCACTCATATGATGAACATATACCGCGGCTGCGGCCACGGCTGTATTTATTGTGACTCCAGAAGCGAATGCTACCAAGGAGGACGGCCGGAGGGTGATTTCGGCTTGGTCCGCGCCAAAAAAGACGCGTTAAAGCTGATTGAAAGCGAGCTTCAGTTCCGGCGAAAAGCCAATGCCGCGGAAATGGTCGTCGGCACCGGGTCCATGAGCGACCCGTACAACAGTTTTGAAAAAGAAGAGGAATTGACCCGTGGCGCCCTTCTCCTTTTTGATAAGTATAAATGCGGCGTCGGCGTCATCACAAAATCAGCTCTCGTTTCAAGGGACGCCGGCCTTTACGCTCAAATCCAAACCCATTCGCCGGTCAACGTCGGGATAACGATTACGACAACCGATCAGGATTTGTGTCAAAAAATCGAGCCGAATGTTTCGCTGCCAAAAGACCGGTTCAAAGCCGTTTCAACGCTTGCCGGCGCCGGTGTTTTTACGGGCGTTCATATGAATCCGGTTCTGCCCTACATGACAGATACCGAAGAAAATATACGCTCCGTTGTTGAAAATGCCGCGGCGAACGATGCGAAGTATGTCCTTTGTTACGGATTCGGAATGACGCTTCGAAAAGGAAACCGTGAGTATTATTATGAGAACTTGGACAGCCTGTCTCCGGGCCTGAAAGAAAAATATATGAAAGTTTTCGGCCGGAAGTATGTCTGCACCTCTGAAAACGCAAAGGAATTGAGTTTGATTTTCAAAGACGAATGTGAAAAATACGGGCTCCTTCACCGCATCCAAGATATCAATGCGGCTTGGAAGAAAGAAAAACCGAAACAAAAAAATCTGTTCGAGTTTGAATAACCCGCAACCGCGTGACAGGCGGTGAGTGTGACAGGCGGCGCGTGTGATTGGTGGCGCGTGTGATTGACGGTGAGTGTGATTGGCGGCGCGTGTGATTGGTGGCGCGTGTGACAGGCGGCGTTTTTCCGTGTTCATCCAAATCGTAAAAGTGAGCGCGGCCATGAAGAGAATGAAAGATTTAAATTTAAATAACTGAAATCCGGTTTAATTCATTGAGGTTCCCCGAATGGAAATTACCGATAAAAAATATTTTATGAAATACAATGATGCCGCCGGCCGAAAACTCAGGCAGCAGACAGCGGATTTTGTGAAACGGGCGGGCGTTGATTTGTCCAAAACGGACGAAGATGTTTTCAGGCAGCTTTCGTTTTGGCTGGGGGAGGCTGAAAAGAAAACAATCGTTCCGACGGAAGATGAGATTGTCCGGGGGATGTTAGCCTATCAAACGGCTTTCCAAAAAGAGCTGACGGAACTGAATTTTCATGAAGCCGTTTTTTATTTATCGGAAATTCTGGAAGGGCCGAATAAAAAAACATTGACGGTTTCTTACCGCCGCACCGCCGTTGCGATTTTTAACGGGCGGGGACGGCGAATCTATAAACCGCCGGAGACCGAATATGTGACGGCTCTGATGACCTCGCTGTTTCAGCAAATCCGGCAGCTGCTGAGACAGGAAATGTCGCTTTCCGAAGTCTTTTATCACGCGTCGCTGATTCATCTGAAAATGTTTTTGATCCATCCTTTTGTGAAAAACAATATGAAAGCCGCCATACTTCTTGAAAAATGGTTTCTGGCGGAAAAACTCGGAAAAGTTTACATCAAGCTGCCGTCCGAGAAATATTATTGCCTGAACAAAGAGCAATATAATATGAACACTTTGATCGGCACGGTTTACAATAATGTTGATTATGACCGTTGTCTTCCCTTTTTGAGGATGCTTCCGGAAAGTTTGAAAATACGGGACATCGGAACAGATGAGGATATTTGATATTTGATATTTGAAGGCTCTTTCTCAAATCTGTCTTAAATTTCCGACAGCTTATAATATCAAACCTTCTTTTTTATTCCCATGGATATTCTGGTCGATGTCGGCGGGAATCCCGGTATAGACTGCCGCGGATTTTGTCAATATTGTTATTTTAAAAAGGTCGGAACGGTTGAACCGCTCGGCTGTAGGTATTGCCCGCCGTTTGCCAAAGGATGTGATTATTGTACGCGGGGCGTTCGGGAATCACACCACGGGTTCAAGCCGATGCGGCAGGTTTTGGACGAAACCGCCGGTAAACTTTATAATATGAAGGCATCGGACATCAGCGGATTCGTCATAACGGGCGGCGGCGACGTCAGTTGCTATCCCGAGCTTATACCGCTTTTGTCCTTTTTGGCCGATTTCGGTCTGCCCGTTAAGATCGGTTATACGAGCGGTAAAGGATTTGACGGTTCGGAAGCGCCGTTTTTAAAAGACGCTCATATCCGGGAGGTCAATTTTACGCTTTTCGCCTTTGATCCGGCGCTCCGCAAGGAGTATATGCGCGATCCGACACCCGAAATGTCTCTGAAAGTTTTTGAGGAATTGTGTACGTTTTGTGACGTTTACGCGGCGATCGTGCTCGTTCCCCATGTCAACGACGGCGCCGTTTTGGAAGAAACGCTTTTCCGGCTGGAGAAAGCCGGTGCGAAAGGCGCTCTTTTGATGCGTTTTGCCAACGGGGAAGAAAACGGCCTGATTCTCGGAAACGCGCCCGTCCTTCCCGGCGTCATTCCTCATACAATTGAACAATTCGCCGAAATCGTCGGAAATGCGGCAAAGAAGCATCCGAATCTCAGGATTTCCGGAACGCCTTTGGAAGACCCGCTTTTGGATTCGCCGTTTGCCATTCGCAATGTGCCGGAAGCTTTGGGAAAACTGCCGCCGGTTTTGAAAGACGCGACAATCATTACAGGAAGGGCTGCCGCCTCCCGCCTGTCGGAAATTTTTGAAAAACTCGGCGGTACCGTGAACGTTGTCCCGGTTGAGAAAGACATTGCCTGCCTGATAACGGCGGATGATTTGAAAAAGATTGATGCCGGCTGTCTCAAAGACACGGTTTTTATTCCCGGCCGCTGCTTCGTTCATGAAAAAGATGTCAAAGACATTCTGATTCCCGAAAAATCCAAACGGATTGTTCGCCGCGGTCCGGATACGTTATCCGTTGACGGTGAAATGTCGGCGAGTATGACCAAAGAAGAATTGCTGGAAATTGAAATCGCGGCGCTGACCGAATTGATTGAACAAATCAATGCTCTCGGGCTGCCGCCTGAAATACGGCGCCCCGCCGGCATTTTTTAAAAATACGTGTCGGTAACTCTTTTGAATCTTTGTCTTGTGAAATCGGGCAGGCATACATGAACATTCATTAAAAACCTTTTGATAGGTTTTTGTCCGTTCCTTCAAACAAAACGGTGAATTTTTGACTTTGTTTTCATCCGAGAAAAGAATAACACAATTTTAGTTGAAAATATTACCCTGTGCTAAAAAGAATGCATTGGAGTAATCTTTGAAAAATGAATTATAATTTTCATCATTCAGAACTCAAAACCTTTAAGTATCAATTTTGCAAATTGGATAGATTGGAATGATAAATCTGAGCAATCTGTAACTATTTATTATCAATATTCGATTGTTCGAAAATCGCGTACGTGTTTTTATCATCCCGATTTCGTTTTAAATATAAGGAGGATATATCCGTGTCTGACACAGTAGATATCTACAGCGATAGAGGAAAACTCTTAGAGAGCAACGTAAATATCAGAGACCTTGCTCCCGTCAAAAACAAGGCAATCCAAAAAATCATTATGGATACCAAACGTTCAGTTGCCATTAACCTCGCCGGTATTGAGAAATCACTCGCAACCGGTAAGATGGGTGGCGCTGCAAAACAAATTCTCGGCCGCAAGCTTGAGTACAACTTGGTTGAAAACTCAGGCGCCCTCATGGACGCAATCAAAAAATTGGTCCAGGTCGACGATGGTGACGACACCGTCGTTAAAGCATTGGCCGGCGGAAAACAAATCTTGGTTCAAATCCCGACTGCCAGATTGAACGCAGCCGCAGAATCAACCGCCTCCATGACTGTCAGTGCAGCAGCCGTGACACAAGCTATTCTTGACGCTTACAACACCGACATGTACGACTCCATGATCGTTAAAGCAGCCTGCTGGGGCAGCTACCCGATTACAGTCGGTATGTCCGGCAGTCCGATTCAAGGAATTCTCGACATCCCGCAGAACAATGAGGGTCTCGGCTATTCACTCAGAAACATTACAGCCAACCACCTTGCCGCTATCACCAGAAGAAATGCAGTGAATGCAGCCTCCTTGGCTTCAATCTATGAGCAGGCCGGCATCTTCGAAATGGGAGGCGCAGTCGGTGACTTTGAAAGACACCAGCTTCTCGGTCTTGCTTACCAGGGCTTAAACGCCAACAACATGGTCTGCGAAATGGTCGCACAGAACGGCAAAGATGGTACAATCGGAACCGTCGTCGAATCCACAGTCGCAAGAGCCATCGAAGACAAGGTCATCCATGTCGACAAGACAGGCGCGTCCGGCTACAAGTTCTACAAAGCGGACGATGTCGCAAAATGGAACGCATATGCAGCAGCCGGCACACTCGCGGCAACAATGGTTAACTGCGGTGCCTCCCGTGCAGCGCAAGACGTTGCGGCGACAATGCTCTACTTCAACGACATCCTCGAAAAGGAAACAGGCCTTCCGGGCTGTGACTACGGTAAAGTCCAGGGTGCTGCCGTTGGTTTCTCCTTCTTCAGCCACTCAATCTATGGCGGCGGCGGACCCGGTATCTTCAACGGTAACCACGTTGTTACGAGACACTCCAGAGGATTCGCTATCCCCTGTGTCGCAGCAGCAGTGTCACTTGACGCAGGTACCCAAATGTTCACAATCGAATCCACATCCGCTCTTATCGGTGATGTGTTCGGTACAATGGACGAGTTCAGAGAACCGATTAAAGCCGTTGCAGGAGCCCTCTAAATAACTAAAGATGAAGGTCTGATGAAATTATGACATGTCCCACCGAATCTGAATGTAACTATTCCGGCGCAGGCGAGATTGCTGAGACAATCCAAATCGAAATTGTCCCTCAGAGAATCCTCAGCCCCGAAACCTCAGAAAAACTTCTCGGAAGAGTCTATGATTTAGACGGGATTATCAGAGTGATGGTTCAAGGATCCAGACTTCCCGACGTTGTCGGATACGGTCCCGGAACCGGTCAGAAAGTCAACCACCCGCTCAAGAAAACAATTGACGTGGAAGGTCAGCAGATCAACATGCGTGTCAGCCTCGGCCGGCTCCTTGTTGAAGCGGACAGTGAAGAAACCGTTGAAGAAATCCGGAAAATCTGTGAAGAACTTTTCAAGTTCTCCTTTGAGTTCTATCAAGGCACGTTTTTCAAGAAATATTCAACCATCGTTGACTACGCCAAAATGGGTCCGAACGCCGATGAACGGCTGCTCGGAATGACCGATCCGAAAGGAAAGCTTGACCAGATTGTCTTTATTGAAAAGCCGAAAAATACGAAAGAAGAATAATTGCAAGAGATCCGGAAATTGCGGCCGAGAGGTCGAACCGGTCATAAGCGCACAGAACAATGGCGAAAACATGATGAATTTTGACCGAAGCACCCAAATCGTTGACTGCCGCCTCGGCATGAGCCACGGCAAAGGAGGAAGTCTCGCAAGAGCCGGAACCCTTTCACAAGCCGGTAAGCTTGAAGCGGTTGTCGTTGCAATGGGATCGGGCAGAAGACACGTGACAAAACCCATCTGTGAAATCACATACGCTATCCGCAGAGAAAATATCCAAACAAGCGTTTTGGTCCTTTACGCCGGAACCGGTTACCCCGATTCGGGAACAATGGGTTCCTTCGGTATCGACCCGAAAGAAATCGACCAAATCAATATGCACAAAATGGCAATCATTCACTTCGGTAATGTGAGAAACCATTTTGTCAGAAAAGCCAAAGACATTTTCAGCGGCGTTCGCATTCCCGCAATTATTATTACACAAGCTCTCGTTGATTTTGAAGACTTTGCAAAATCAGGCATTAAAACCCGCAATGTTAAACCCAAAGACAAAGACAGAATTTCTGACGGCGTTATCATGAACATTGTTACAGGCGTCTCAAGAGGAGACGCGGCTTCCCGTGAGAAGCTCAGTGAGATTATCGTCAAAACCAAAGAAACATTAGGCCAAATCCAATAAGGAGTTAAGAATATGGCATACAAAGCACAATATTATCCCGGTACAACCTCTGTTGCACAAAACAGAAGAAAACACATGGGTCACAACTTGGAAAAATTGAGAGAGATTTCCGACGAAGACTTGACCGCAATTCTCGGCCACCGCGCCCCCGGTCAGGACTACCCCAGCACACACCCGCCGTTGGCGGAAATGGAAGAGCCGCCGTGCCCGGTCAGAGAATTAGTCGAACCGACACCCGGCGCAAAAGCAGGCGACCGTATCAGATACGTTCAGTTCGTTGACTCAATGTACAACGCGCCGTCCGTTCCGTACGTCAGATCCTACTACGCAGCAATCAACTTCAGAGGCGTTGACCCCGGTACACTTTCCGGCCGTCAGATTGTCGAAGCCCGTGAAAGAGACATGGAACTTGTCGCAAAAGACCAGCTCGAAACTGAAATGACAGACCCGGCACGCTCCAGCATCCGCGGCGCAACCGTTCACGGTCACTCAGTCCGTCTTCAGGAAAACGGCGTTATGTTCGACATGCTCGACAGATCAAGACTGGAAGGCGATGTCATCATCATGGACAAAGACCAGGTCGCAATTCCTCTCGACAGAAAAGTCAACCTCGGCAAACCCATGTCCGAAGCAGAATTAGCCAAGAGAACCACCATCTACCGTGTGGACAATGTTCCGTTCAGGTCTGACGCGGAAACAGTTGAGTGGGTCCAGAGGGTCTACTTACAGAGAACTCAATACGGCTTCAGACCCGGTGTGGAGAAAGCACAGTAAGGAGTGACAAAAATGGCACAAGAAGATATTTTTGCAAGATTTAAGAGATCCATGGAAATCAAATTCGCTGAAGACTATGGTGACAACAGACAGGGCGGTACCGACATTACCTCAAAGACTGAGAAATTCCTCAGACTCGGTCCGGAACAGAGCCCCAGAAAGAGAGAAATGATTAAAGCCGGTAAAGAAATCTCCATGAAAAGAGGACTGGCCGGTTACAACCCCGCGATGCACTCCGGTAAACCGCTGGGTCAGAGAGCCATCACCCCGTACAGAATTTCAGGCACAGACCTCGTTTGTGACCCGGATGACTTACACTATGTCAACAACGCCGCTATGCAGCAGATGGTTGACGATATTAAGAGAACCAACATCGTCGGTCTCAACTTGGCTCACGACACACTCGAAAAGAGATTGGGTAAAGAAGTGACACCCGAAACCATCAACAACTATCTTGAAAACCTCAACCACTCCCTTCCGGGCGGCGCCGTTGTTCAGGAAATGATGGTCGAATGTCACCCCGGCTTGGTTGACGACTGTTACGTCAAGATGTTCACCGGTAACGATGACCTCGCAGACGAAATCGACAAGCAGTTCTTAATCGACATCAACAAGATGTTCCCCGCAGAACAGGCCGCGCAGTTGAAAGCAGTCATCGGAAACACATCCTGGCAGGCACTCCACATCCCGACGATCGTCATCAGATCCACGGACGGCGGTCAGACCAGCAGATGGTCCGCCATGCAGATCGGTATGTCCTTCATTTCCGCATACAACATGTGTGCCGGTGAAGCAGCCGTCGCTGACTTGTCCTATGCCGCAAAGCACGCAGGTTCCATCAACATGGGTGAAATGCTCCCCGCAAGACGTGTCAGAGCTCCCAACGAGCCCGGAGGCGTTTCCTTCGGTCACCTTTGTGACATTGTCCAGTCCAGCCGTGTCAACGTCGAAGACCCCGCAAAGGTCGCTCTCGAAGTTGTCGGCGCAGGCTGTGTCATGTACGACCAGATCTGGCTCGGTTCCTATATGTCCGGTGGTGTCGGTTTCACACAGTACGCAACCGCAGGATACACTGACGACATCTTGGACAACAACTTGTACTACACTGTTGACTACATCAACAAGAAGTACAACAACGCAGGCAAGACCGGAACCAACAACAACGTCAAAGCCACCAACGAAGTCATCAAAGACATCGCGACAGAATCCACGATCTTCGGTATCGAAGAATACGAGAGATTCCCGTCCGCGCTTGAAGACCACTTCGGCGGTTCCCAGAGAGCAACCTCCCTTGCAGCAGCAGCAGGCTGCGGTGTCTCCATCGCAACCGGCAACGGCAACGCAGGTCTCTCCGGCTGGTACCTCTCCATGTACCTCCACAAGGAAGCATGGGGCCGTCTCGGCTTCTACGGCTACGACTTGCAGGACCAGTGCGGTGCCTCCAACGTTTGTTCATACCAGGGCGACGAGGGTGCCCCCGCAGAACTCCGCGGTCCCAACTACCCCAACTACGCTATGAACGT
>Ga0123353_10008811_pt1 | contig 13826 bp, 11 predicted proteins | sample TergutLab28metaG_3_FD_92763 | JGI IMG/M metagenome (GOLD analysis project Ga0123353, IMG submission 92763) | Labiotermes labralis P3 segment gut microbial communities from Petit-Saut dam, French Guiana - Lab288 P3 | ecosystem: Host-associated > Arthropoda: Insects > Digestive system > Gut ... | reverse complement strand
AGCATACTTGAGATACTAAGAGTCAATTACGAAGATTTGCAAAGAATGAGAAAAACGCCCCAGCAGCTTGCGTTTTATTAGAGACGCAAGGGATATGGAAAAATTTTAACCGGACACTACTGAGATGAAATTACAGTGGAAAAACCTTGTTGCTCAGGAACGCGTAAAAAGCGTTCTTGAGAGCGCCTGTCAAAATAAAACTTTGGGTCACGCGTATCTTTTCTGCGGGGAGCGGGGAGTCGGCAAATTTGCGGCGGCGCTTGATATAGCAAAAATGCTTCTCTGTCAAAACACAGAAGTGAAACCGTGCGGTGAATGCTCTGCATGTAAAAAGGTTGAAAGTTATTCGCATCCCGATTTTCACGTAGTAATGCCGATGCTTCTTCAGGCAGAACATAAAAAAGAGAGCGCTTTAAGTGAATTAGGATGGCAGTTTGTTGCCGAATGCGCAAAGCAGCGAATTGATGACCCATACAGATTGCCCGAATACAGCGACATCCCCAATATTCCTGTTGACTGGATGAGAGAGGCAACTTCTGCGATACAGCGCGGAGCGGCCGCGGGCGGATACAATGTAACGATTATGGACGGCGTTGAGTCGATGAAAAAAGAGACCGCTAACGCGATACTTAAAACTCTTGAGGAACCGCCGCCGGGAACAGTTATCATCGCGTTAACAGACAGAATTAATTCCGTTTTACCTACGATAGTTTCAAGATGTCAGACTTTACGCTTTTCTTATCTGCCGCCGGAAGTTATCGGCGCGCAGTTATGCAGCCGGTTTGGTGTGGACAGTAATGATCCGAGGATAGATACTGCGGCTCACGGAGGATCGCTTGGGGCTGCTATAGCTGAGTTTGAGGCGGATGACGCACAGTGGTATGAGACTGCGGCAAGTATTTGGAAAAACTGCTGCGCGGGGGATTTTGGAGCTGTGAGCGAACGGGTTGACGCTCTTGGAGGCGGCTCAGAAGCGTATAGTGCGTGTCAAAAAATATTCAATTCTTTACTAAGATTGCTGCGCGCTGCTTTTTTAGAGAAATTCGGCGCTCCGTTAAACTATTTTAAATCTAATATAAATTTGAACCGCCAAATCGAACTCCCTGATACTGTCACTCCTGTTGACGCGGAAAAGTTCATCCGGTTGTGTCAAGAAGGGATCAGCGCTCTTGAGTCAAGGGGAAACAGTTCGTTAGTATTGGTAAATTTTTTATGTTCTCTTACGGAGATGTTAGATGTCAAAAAACAGCAAACTTGTTGAAGTAGCTTTTAAAGGCGAGCGTAAAGCGATATTTAAGGATCGGAACGATGTTGAGATTCATGAGGGCGAATATGTCGTCGTTGAGGCGGAGCGCGGATATGATCTTGGTAAAGCCTCATGCGTAGGCTCTCTTGTTAAACTCAAAAGAGGCAAGGGAGAGACGCGCAATATTATTCGCAAAGCTCAGGATACCGATCTTGAAAACCTCAAAAAAAATCAGGAAAAGGAGAAGGCCGCGTTTAAGGTATGCCGTGAAAAAATCAAACATTTTAAACTTGATATGAAACTTGTAGATGTTGAGATGCAGTTTGACGGCAGTAAAATAACCTTTTTCTTTACCGCGGCGCAGAGAGTTGATTTTAGAGAATTAGTAAAAGATTTGGCGGCAGTCTACCGCACCCGTATCGAACTGCGGCAGATCGGCGTGAGAGATGAAGCAAAGCGCATAGGCGGCTGCGGCGTTTGCGGCCGTAAACAGTGCTGTGACGCTTTTTTAAGTGAATTTGAGCAGATCACAACTCAAATGGCTAAAGATCAGCAGCTTGCGCTTAACCCAACAAAAATTTCCGGTAACTGCGGCAGGCTTCTCTGCTGCTTGCGTTATGAGAATGAGATGTACCTCCAAATTTTTTCTGATTTCCCCCCTATAGGGTCACGTGTAAATCACGGCGTCAAACAGGGGACGCTCTCTTATGTAAATATATTCCAGCTTAAGGGACTTGTCCACTTCTCCGATAACTCTCAGGAGTGGCTGACGCCCGAAGAGCTTAAAAAAGGAACTTTAGAATATGCCACATGATACTGCTATTGACCGTAAACAAATTCTCGTTACAAGCGCATTGCCATACGCAAACGGCGATATACATCTTGGACATCTTTTAGAAGCGGTGCAGACAGATATTTTTGTCCGCTTCAATAAACTAAGAGGGCACGATGTTCTTTATGTATGCGCCGATGATACGCACGGCACTCCGGTTGAACTCAGCGCTTTGCGTTTGGGTATAACACCGGAAGAACTCGTTGAGAAAGCGCGTGAGAATCATATCCGTGATTATTCGGGTTATAATATCTGTTTTGATATCTTCTATACAACTAACTCTGAAGAGAACCGCTATTACGCCGAGTTGATTTATGAGAATCTGCGTAAAAATGATCTTGTCATTGAGAAAGAGATAAATCAATATTACTGTGAACATGACAAACGATTTTTGCCGGACCGCTTTATTGTAGGGACGTGTCCGCGCTGTAAAGCGGAAAAACAGTACGGCGATGTTTGTGAGACGTGCGGCACTACTTATGAACCTACCGAGCTTGTTGATCCCAAATGCGGTATCTGTTCATGCACTCCGGTTATGCGCGCGTCAACTCATATATACGTAGAGCTTGCTAAGCGCGAAGAGTTTTTGAGAGAGTTTATAGAGCGTCCCGGAACACTTCAATCCGACATGAAAAATTTTGTGAAAACGTGGATTGACGAAGGGTTAAGAGAGTGGTGCATATCAAGAGACGGGCCCTATTTTGGTTTTAAGATTCCGGGTACCGAGAATAAATATTTTTATGTGTGGATGGATGCGCCTATAGGCTATCTCTCGTCTACCGATCGCTGGTGTAAGGATAACGGCGCGAATGTTTTGGATTACTGGAAAAAAGGAACGTCAACAGAGATAGTGCATTTTATTGGAAAAGATATCGTTTACTTTCACGCGCTCTTTTGGCCCGTAATGCTTGACACTGCAAACTTTGCCGTACCGTCAAGCATAAAGATACACGGTTTTCTAAATATCCAAGGCGAGAAGATGTCAAAGTCCCGCGGGACATTTATTTTAGCTAAAGAGTATCTCGAAAAAGTAAATCATCCTCAAGCAGCGGAGTTCTTGCGTTTTTATTACGGTTCAAAACTCTCTCTGACAACTGCTGATCTTGATCTTAACAAAGATGAGCTGATAAATCGTGTGAACACTACGCTTGCCAATAACATCGGCAACTTATATCACCGCGCTATGGTTTTCAGCGAGCGGTATTTCGAGGGTATGATTCCTGCAATTTCGTGGGATAAAAAGATCGCGGCTTTGGTTGAAGCGGCTGCTCCCGAGATAGCGCAGTGGTATGAGAATTGTGAATTTAAACTTGTTGTAGAAAAAGTGCAGAGCCTTGGAAGCGTCGGCAATAAATACTTTCAGGACACTAAGCCGTGGGAACTTATTAAAAGCGGCGATAAAGAGGCGGCAGGCGCGGTTGTAGTTACGTGTATCAATCTAATAAAAGCGCTTGCGGTATTCCTCAAGCCGATTGTTCCGCAGATCAGCGGCCGTGTTGAAAAACAGTTTTCTACTGATTTTAAATGGGATGATTACCGTTTCAGCCTTTCGGGATGCAAGATAAACGAAGTGGAAAAGCTTGTGATACCGCTTGAAAGCGCTCATCTAGATGCGCTTTTTACGACGACAGATACAGAAGCGTCGTCATCATGAGTTTTGCTGCGGTAAGAGAAAAAATATTATTGAGAGATGTTGACGCCGGTTTAGTTGAAAGACTTGCCGCGGAGCTTAATGTCTCTCAAACCGTAGCATCAATACTTGTTGGCCGCAAACTCACCACCTACGATGAGTGTAAGAAATTTTTCCGTCCTAATGTTGATGACTTCCGCGACCCTTTCTTATTTTGTGACATGGAAAAAGCGGTCTTGCGTATAAAGCAGGCGATTGCCGCCGGTGAGAAAATTATTATTTATGGTGATTACGATGTAGACGGTGTAACTTCAACAGTTCTGCTTATAACCGCGTTTAGGCGCTTAGGCGCTGTTTGTGATTATTATCTTCCCAATAGATTGACAGAAGGATACGGAGTATCCGACAGCGGGATAAATCATGCTGCCCAATGTAAAGCATCGCTTATTATCACCGTTGACTGCGGCATTACGTCATGTCCTCAGGTTGACCTTGCGTCATCACTTGGGATTGACGTTATAATCACCGATCATCACGAACCCAAAGACGAACTTCCTAAAGCGATTGCGATTATTAATCCAAAACTGCCGGATTGCGGCTATCCCGACAAATCGCTTGCGGGTGTTGGAGCTGCGCTGAAACTTTGTCAGGCGCTTGCTGAAGTCAGCGGACACGGTAATGATTTGTGGTATGATCTCTTAGAACTCGCCGCCCTTGGTACTGCCGCAGACATCGTTCCGTTAACAGGTGAGAATAGAGTTATTACCGCGCTTGGATTTGCTCAAATGCAGGAGTCAAAAAATTTAGGTATAAAAGCGCTCATAGAAGCGCAGAGCCTTACAAACAAAAAACTCTCTACAAGCGAAGTCGTTTTTCAAATCGCGCCCTGTATAAACGCGGTAGGCCGTTTGGGTGATCCTCAACGAGGTGTTGAGCTTTTACTTACTGATGATCCGGCCCTCGCTGCTCTTTACGCGAGAGAACTGCGTGAAGCAAATCTTGAGCGCCGCGCTCTTGATACAAGCGCGGCTGAGGAAGCAGTGCAATGGATAGAGATGAATTGCAGTCTCAAGAAAGATCTCTCTATAGTCGCAGCGAGCCCCGATTGGCATGTGGGAGTAATAGGAATTGTAGCGTCAAGAATGGTGGAAAAGTTTCACCGTCCATCCATAATGATTTCTATCGGCGAAGACGGCATGGCGAGAGGATCGGGCAGAAGCGGCGGGGGCTTGCATCTTTTAGACGCGCTCGATCAATGCTCTGATTTACTTGAATCCTACGGAGGCCACGCGTCAGCCGCGGGTCTTTCAATCCGCAGTGAAAAAATTGACGAATTCAGAGAGAAATTTAACTCCGTTGTAAAGACACGCCTAAGCGCGGACGACCTTGTTCCAAGAGTAACCGCAGACGCCGAAGTACCGGTAACCGTTATCACAAGTAAACTGCTGCGTATAATAAAACAGATGGAACCGTTTGGCCCGGGCAATATGCGTCCCATTCTTTTGTGCCGTGATTTCAAACATAAATACGCTCCAAAAACCGTGGGCCAAAATCAAAGCCACCTTAAACTGTCGCTGACTTCACAAGGGGTAACTTTGGACGCTATTGCTTTTAACTTCGGTGATCGTTTGACAGAGGTGAAATCGTCTACTAATATTGCTGAGGTAGCGTTTGCTCTTGAAGAAAATGAGTGGAACGGTAAAGTTACTCTTCAGATGAATGTTAAGGGGATATCTGTATAAAAAGACATGGCCGGCGGCAAAAAATAAGGGGCCGCATCTTTTGATACAGCCCCTTTGTCATACAGATATCTTTAAGTCAAATTGACAATTTGCAGTTAAAACTTGATTGAAAAGTCAACGCCGCCCCAAAGTCCTACAGAGTCGTCTCCGTCTTGGTTAGTCGCATCCAACCTAAGGCCAATCGTTGTTCCAACAGAGAGATTTCCTACGCTGAATACTGCGCCGAACATAGGTGTTAGTGCCTCTTTCATCTCTAAGTCAGCACGGTTTTCTTGATTTAGATTATCGTATTCAAAGTCGAGGCCTGCCCAAAGTGACACATTATCATTTAAAGCGAAATCAATCTCTAAGCCTAAACCCAAGTGCATCATTACACCGCGGTCATCAGGTTTTGACCCGTCAGTAACAGCGCCAAATTCCATACCCAAACCCATCCCAGCGCCAAAAGAGACCGCTTCGGTAAATTCTGTTGAGAATGTTACGCCGGGAACAAGACCCCAAGAACCTGCCGCACCTCTTGGATCATCGGCACTGCGAAAACCGAGATTCATGTAAACGCCAAGCATTTCGGGAATTACCTGATAGCGTCCGCCGATCCCATACGACTGACCCTCTCCTAAACCTAAAAGGTCAACATTGTTTGTAGAAAATATCTCCCAATTTTCTGTAATACCGTAACGAATCTTAATATTATGACCGCAGTTAATATTAGCCTCTACACTCCCTTCCTCAATAACCGGAAAATAATCCCAAGCGGCAAAACTTGAAGAGACAGCCAAAAGCAGCGCAGCCGCAGCTGCTGAAAAACGTTTCATAAGAACCCTTTCTTAAAATGTGTGATAGAACCTTAAACTTCAAATATTGTGAATCTTAGAAACCGTAAGAAACGTTTGCCCGGATAGTCATAGGCGTTTCGTTTTCGGATTCAAATTGAAGCGTTGTCATATTAATAGTCGTCGTTTTGTAACCGGCGATTCCAAGATCTAAAGACGCATCAATGGTGATTTTACCGATTGGAACCGCTGCGCCCATAATAAGGTGAAATGTTGTTTTACCGCCATTTTCAAATAAGTTATCCCACTCAATGCCGAAGAACGGGGTAAGCAGGCCGAGGTTTATGTTCATCTCTGAGCCAAGTCCCATATCCACGTCCGCTCCGTCTGTAACTAAATTTTCCAAACGAATTTCACTGGCGATTTTCAACAGCGGGGTAAAAGTTCTGAGATATTGCATACCGATGGTCATATCAAAGTCAGGATCCGCTTCAGGATTTTTCTTTTCGTCGCGGGTGTCAATCGGCAGTACAAAGTCACCGAAGAAACCGATGCCAACCAACGGTACCCAGTAACGTACTCCAAGTATAGGGCAAGCCAATCCGCCGACATTTTTCGCGCTTACGTCATTAACCTTGGCAGACATCGGCATCGGCAGAATCAATGAGGCTTCAAGCCCGGGAAGGATGGTGTACGCCGCGCCGAGCATAAGGCCGAAGTTAGATGATTTTTCTCTAGGCACGTGATGCTCCATGCCAACCTTAGCCACACCTTCTCCAGCGTCTTCAGGCGGAAAATAATCCCAAGAAGCAAAACTTGAAGAAGCTGCCAAAAGCAGCGCAGCCGCAGCTGCTGAAAAACGTTTCATAAAGAAACCCTTTCTTAAAATGTGAGAGATGTAAAGTATCTAAGGAAATTACACATTATGTGATGAACCTTACAGCAACTGTTCTTCATGATTTGGTTGTTAAAAAATACTCGTACAATAAAAATAAGTCATCTATATAAAAAGATCAATAGTAAATTAAAAACAGCGGCTCAAAGAGGTAAATATTATTTTATTTATATACTAAACCACGGCATAAATTTACACTGTGCCGCTAAGCAGCAGAGCCGGCCCTGCGTGCAGCTGCGTGCGGTGCAGTGTCAATTTATGCCGTTCACCAGTATAGCTCAGCGGAATTTTAAAACAAGGAGTAATACGCGGATGCGCCAAAAAACAAAAAAACAGGTTAACGTTACTGATTTCGTTGATAACCCAATAGAAGTAATAAAAGGCGGAGTTACGGCTGCCGGCGGATTTCATGCCGCGGGTATTAGAGCCGGTATAAAAGCGTCTAAAAACGCCGACCTCGCTCTCATATACAGCGAAAATCCATGCAGCGCGGCAGGAACGTTTACAACAAACGCAATCCGCGCGTCAAGTGTTGACTGGTGCAGCTCGATACTGCCAAGCGCCGGGATTCACGCAATCATCTGCAATTCCGGCAACGCTAACGCGTGTACGGGTGATCAGGGCGTTAAAGATAACGCGGCTATGGCGCTTCTCGCCGCGTCCGCCTTGGGCGCTGCGCATAAGAGTGTACTTACAGCCTCCACCGGAGTCATAGGAAAAGTTTTGCCTATGACCCGCATCGCCGTAGCTGTTCCGCAATTAGTATCGTCACTCTCACCCGACGGCGGATTGAGTTTTGCAAAAGCTATAATGACTACCGACCTTGTCAAAAAAGAGTCAGCTGTATGCGTATCTACAGATAGGGGGCACTTTACAATCGGAGGCGCGGTAAAGGGTTCCGGTATGATTCATCCCAACATGGCGACGATGCTCTGTTTTATAACTTCAGACGCCCTAATCGATAATAAATTATTGAATGATATCGTTAAAAGAGTGGTGAACCGCACGTTCAATAATCTAACGGTTGACGGAGATACATCAACAAACGACATGGTGCTTGTGCTTGCAAACGGCGTCAGCGGAACGCCTGTAAAAACTAAAGCTGCGCAGAAAGTTTTTGAGGATGGATTATTTACAGTTTGTAATGACCTTTGCAAACAGATAGCGGCAGACGGCGAGGGTGCGACAAAGCGGGTGGAGATCAACGTAAAAGGCGCCAAAACAGAAGAGGACGCGCGCAAAGCCGCCAAGGCAGTAGCGAACTCAAATCTGACAAAGTGCGCTCTTTTTGGCAACGATCCCAACTGGGGGCGTATAGCTTGCGCGGTAGGTTACAGCGGCGCTAAATTTTCTAAGCAAAAGATGTCGATTCATCTTTGCGGTATAGAAGTTTTTAAAAACTTGCAGCCAATAGCTTTTGATCAGAAACAGGCGCACGCCTTAATGAAAAAGAGAGTTGTAGCGATAGATATAAATTTAGGATTGGGAGATAAGGAAGCGATAGCGCATACGTGCGATTTCAGTTATGATTATGTTAAGATTAACGCCGAATACAGAACTTAATACATGGTTAACGTAAGCGGCAGTGATTTTAAAATCTGTGCCGTATTTGTATAATTATTACTTCGGCAGTTAAAGGCCGCAGCTCCCGGTACAGCGGCCTCACGATGGTTCGTGCAGTCGATGTGCCGGGAGTTACGGCCTTTAACTGCCACCTTAATACTTAGGCCAACGCATATGTTCCCTTAAGCTGATAACTCTCTTCGCGGAAATAATAACATGATCCATAAGCGGAACGTCTAAAAGTCTTCCCGCTGCAAAGATTCGCTCTGTAATTTCCCAGTCCTCTTCCGAAGGCTCTGTATTGCCTGAAGGGTGATTGTGAGCGAGAATGATATACGAGGCGGCGCATTTTAAAGCGCGGCCTATAATGTCCCGCGGATAAACATTACAGTGAGTTACTGTTCCTTCAGATATGACCTCTGCGCTTATCACATGATAAGCGTTATCCAAAAAAATAACCGCGATATATTCTATTCGGCGGTAACCAAAAGTAAACCGCAAATACTCTTCTATATCTTTACGGTGGGTAATGAGAGGTTTTTTTACACAATTCTCATTTAAACAATATGTCATAGTATCTCTCATCAGCGAAAACAGACTTGCGCTGCGCTTACTGATTCCGTCAAAAGTGCATAGTTCTTCAATAGGCGCGTTGATAACTGCGCCTATCGTACCATAGCGGGCAAGGAGGCTTTTGGCAAGCGGCTTGGTGTCTCTTCTTGGAATTACATACGTAAGGAGGAGTTCGATGATTTCGTAATCGTGGAATGAGTCAATACCGCCTCTGACATATTTGTCGGCAAGACGGCCCCGGTGTCCGATATGATCGGGCAGTTGAGGCGTTTGAGAATCGTGAATTTCTGCGACTCCCGTGTTCATTTTTGACGTCTCTCTGCTAAAAACGCATGGCTTAATCAGCGCTGCAACACTCTTTTATAAAGAGTATGATTTCGGTTTTAGATATTACGGACTGCTTTAAATGTGAAATACGAAATTTGGAATAATTGAGAAGAAAAATACAGCTAAAAATTGAATTTAATGCAATTAACAGATTTCAATTATGAATATACAACATGGGGTAATAACAATCAATAAATAAATACAAGCTTTCGCGAGAAGCGTTCGCTGTTGATTGATTATACCCGTACATACCTATTATTTTATACGTGTGCAGGGCGCTGCGCAGAAAATGTGGAGTTTGATATGAAAATTAAGGCATGTATGAAAATTATCGCGGCTTTAACAGTGACAATTGTTATGGTGATTATCTCTCTGTCATGCGAAAAAAAATCATCGCCCGAAACTCGTGATAAATTTTACAATCAAGATAACGACTCGCTTATCAATCTTGACGAACGCATAATAGGATATTACGAGGATGAACCGCTGCCAAAACCGGAAGGGGAAGTTAACGCCCTGCATATTGATCAGCATGACAGAGTTTACATAGGGTCAGGTAAAGCGCTGTTTATTGTTGATACTTTGGGAAGACATCTCAACGCTGTTGCGATGGATGATACAGTAAGGGGTATTACTACCCACGAAAACGGCGATATCTACATCGCTTCACAAAAGCGAATAAGCGTACTTGATTCTGCCGGAGTAAAAAAGCACTCATGGGATATGGAAAATGAGCGTACATTTTTTACATCGGCTGCCGTAAGCGGCAAATACATTTTTATAGCCGACGCAGGGGAGAGAATCATACTGATTTCCGACACTGCAGGCAAGCCCCTTGGCCGCATCGGTGACAAAGATAGCGCAAGAGGGATATCGGGTTTTGTGATTCCAAGCGCAAATTTTGGCCTCGCCATAGGTCAGGACGGGTCTTTGTGGGCTGCAAATACCGGGCGTCACAAACTGCAAAACTTTCGTGTCAATGGAGATTTAATCACAGAATGGGGCGAAGCCGGAGCCCAGACAGCGGCGTTTTGCGGATGCTGTAATCCGGTTAGTTTTACGATTCTTGGCGACGGCAGCTTTGTCACAGGAGAAAAAGGTTTCAGCCGTGTTAAGATCTATAATCAGGCCGGTATATTTGTAACTGTTGTCGCGCCGCCCTCTATATTTTTAGGGCCTAAGGCAATAACTGCCTTAGCGGCGGATTCTCAGGGAACCATTTACATAGCAGATTCATATGAAAAAACAATCAGACGATTCAAAAGAAAACAGAGCTGAAAGCAACAGTAAAAATCACGCTCCTGTTAACAGAAGAGATTTTCTGAAAACAGCGGGCAGGTTTTTGGCGCTTTCTGTTCTAGGAGCTACTTTTTTAAAGTTTATTAAATTAAAAAGTCCTGTCACTGTGTGGCAGATCGACCCCAAAAAGTGCATTCACTGCGGACTGTGCGCTACGGAGTGCGTGCTTAATCAATCGGCAGTGCGGTGTGTGCATGATAAAGACGTTTGCGGATTTTGCAAGTTATGCGGCGGGTATCACCGCCCTAACGCAAGCCGGCTTGATACCGCTGCCGAAAGTCAACTGTGTCCTACAGGGGCTATACAGCGCACATTTATAGAAGATCCCTATTATGAATATAGTATAAATGAGGATTTGTGCAACGGCTGCGCCAAATGCGTTAAGGGGTGCGCCTCATTTGGCAACGGTTCTCTTTATTTACAGGTGCGTCATCATATCTGTGCGGGATGCAATGAGTGCAGGCTCGCAATGAAATGTCCCGCTCAGGCTATAACTCTTGTTACAACAGATAACGCTTACTGGAAAGAAGAAGGATGAAAAACGGTTTTCAATCAATCATATTATCTCTCCGCAAGTACGCTGTTTTTCTCATTCTGCTAAGTATAACGGCAGCGGCTACCGACGCGGAAGCAAGCCGTTTTCCACGTCCTGAATTTGAGAGCGGATATGAGACGCCTGTAACTGATTTTGGCCGTGCGAGAGCAGTTGCTTTGTATTATATGGACGCCGCCGTTCTTTTTATCGCGCTCTGCGCAGCATCTTTTTTAATCTTCAAGAAGCGATCACGAAAAGGCATAGCTGCGCTTGCTGTTTTTTGCGTTGCGTATTTTGGATTTTACGCTAAGGGATGTACTTGCTCTATCGGAGCGATTCAAAATGTCACGGCAAGCATATTTACCGGTTACGCGATACCTCTCACAGCTGCGCTTTTCTTTCTGCTGCCGCTCCTGTTTTCGCTTTTTTTCGGCAGAGCTTTCTGTTCATCGGTGTGTCCTCTTGGAGCTGTTCAGGAGTTTGTCATCCTAAAACCAAAACGTATCCCTCAGCCTGTTGCCGCTGTGCTTGGATTTATACCTCATTTATATCTTGGGATGGCAATTTTATTTGCCGCGACAGGTGCAGGATTTATTATATGCCGCTATGATCCTTTTGTTGGGATTTTTCGTTTTGGCGCCCCTTTGGGGATGATAATTTTCGGCGGAGCATTGCTCGCTGTCAGCACAATTATAGCGCGTCCTTATTGTAGATTTTTGTGCCCTTACGGAGTGCTTCTTGGTTTGACGTCGCGTCTTTCAAAATGGAATGTAAGCATTAGTCCAACTACGTGTATAAATTGCAGACTGTGCGAAAATGCCTGTCCTGTTGACGCAATTAACGCGCCGTCAACCGAACCTGTAAAAGAGCCGCGCAGCCGCTCTATGAAGCGTCTTAAAACGTATCTGTTGATTTTTCCGCTGTGGATTATCGCTGGAGCTATGGTTGGATGGATTTTATCAGACTCTGTCTCTATGCGTCATCCTCAGGTAAAACTTTTACGTATCGTTGAGCTGGATGAAAATACAGGACGGCGCGGGCTTGAAAGCGAAGGGCTGCGGGTCAATTCAGAAGTCATCGCACAGCTTAGAGAGCAGTCTGTGAATGTAAAGAAAAATGTCGCGGTTGGGATGATTATTCTCGGTGTGTATATGGGATTAGCAACAGGCATTTATCTCATCAGACAATCAACCCATAAAAAACAAACGGAGTACAGCGCCGATTATGCCAAATGTATTGGCTGCGGCCGTTGTTATAGGTATTGTCCGCAGGGGAAAACGATAGAGTTAAAAGAAGCAAAACATACAGCAAAAGTAAAGTGATGAAAGTTTATGAAACTTGACAAAGAAAACTTGAAGCAGATTGTTAAAGGGGTCCAGTGGTCATCCGGTATTGCCGCATTGATAATTGGCATTTTACTTATGGCAACGCTCATCCAAACCCAAATACACGATCCTGTAAACAACCAAACACTATCTGCTTTAATGCAGCGCATTGAGAGCGAGCCCTCTAATCAACAATTAAGAGATGAGATCAGAACGCTTGATCTTCTCTCCCGTAAAGCCTACTTCACTTCTATAGAACAGTTGAGGACAGGAAGCGTTCTGTTTTTTACAGCGCTGGCTATTTTTCTAATAATGTGGAGAACCCACGCGGCTCTTTCTCCTGTCAAAATCATTATCGCTGATAAAAAACTTTCATGGCGGCAGTCACAAACCCGCTCTGCAAAAACGGTAGCGTTTGCGGGAGTGTTTTTTATTGCAGCGGTGATTTTTAGCAGTGTGTTTTTACAACATATTTTTACCGCGTCAAACACTTTCAGATGGACGTCTAAGTCTAATGACAGATCAGCAGCACAATGGGCGAATTTCAGAGGTCCGGGCGGAATAGGAATTTCGTCAAGTGAAACTGCACCGGTAAATTTTAACGTAGAGACAATGGAAGGGGTACGGTGGAAAACAAAGGTTCCTCTTGAGGGATTCAATTCGCCTGTGATTTATGATGGCCGTATTTTTTTGACCGGCGCTACAAAAGACGCGCGGCAGGTTTTTTGTTTTGATGTTAATGACGGGAAATTATTATGGACATATGACGTCAAAGTAAAGGGAAGCGAAAACCGGCCTCTTCCAAAGGTTGACCGCGAGACCGGTTTTGCCGCTCCCACAGTCGCGGCCGACGGTAAACGTGTGTACGCAATTTTTGCCACAGGCGAACTTGTCAGCCTCACAGTAAAGGGGAAACATGTCTGGTCGCGGCTTTTGGATATACCGGATAATCACTACGGACACTCATCGTCACTCATCGAAAGCAACGGACTTCTTTTTGTACAGTTGGATGAGTATGACAAGGGTAAACTTCTTGCGCTCAACAGCAGAACAGGCAAAACCGTCTGGGAAGCTCCGCGCACGATT
>Ga0123353_10008808_pt1 | contig 13829 bp, 10 predicted proteins | sample TergutLab28metaG_3_FD_92763 | JGI IMG/M metagenome (GOLD analysis project Ga0123353, IMG submission 92763) | Labiotermes labralis P3 segment gut microbial communities from Petit-Saut dam, French Guiana - Lab288 P3 | ecosystem: Host-associated > Arthropoda: Insects > Digestive system > Gut ... | reverse complement strand
GGTTGGCGGAGGCGAATGCGGAACGGGAAATGAGGACTTCGACGTTTTGCAACTGGCGGGCGGGGTCGGGATTTGCGTCGCGTTGGAAGGCGCGCGTGTAGGCGTCGGCGGCCTGCTCGATGAAGCCTTCGTTGATGTAGATGTCGCCAAGCGTGTGGAGGGCGGGGACGGGGGCGCGAAGGGAGGCGTCGAGGATTTCGTAAATTTCGGCGGCGCGCATGGGTTGCCTCATGCCGAGGTGGGCGTTGGCTTGGAGGAGGAGGTAGTCGCTTTTGCCGGGGTCGAGGCGCAGGAGTTCGTCGCACATGGCGATTGCCTCGCCGTATTTTTGCTGCTTGAAGAGGGAGCGGCAGAGGCCGAGTTTCCAATCGAGGGTTTTGGGTTGGAGGAGGATGGCGAGGCGGTAGGCGCTTTCGGCTGAGAGGTGTTGTTCGGTCATGGCGTAGGCGTAGCCGAGGAGGCCGTAGGTGAGGCCGTCGTTGGCGCCAAGCTCGATGCATTGCGCGAGGGGGTCGAGGGCGGACTCGAAGTTTCCCTGGCGGACGTGGATGAGGGCGGAGTTTTTGAGGGCGCGCTGGAAGGAGGGGAATTTTTCGATGGCGGAGGCGTAGTGGCGGAGCGCGTCGTCGAGTTTGTCGTCTTGGAAGCAGAGGTTGGCGAGGGTGAAGTCGAACACGGCGGAGGAGGAGGGCCGGGTGTTTTTTAGGAGCAGTTCGACGGCCTTTTTTTCCTCGTCGGCGGCGAGGTGCTTGAGGACTTTTTCCATGACCTCTTTTTCGAGGACGGTGACGCGCGGCTCGATTTCGGCGCGGAAACCGTAGCTTCCCATGAAGGATTTTTGGAAGGCGGGGTCTTTCCAGAAGGTGGCGGGTTGTTCAATCCATTCTTGGGCGAACGTGGCAAAAGGGACATAAAAGACACAAAGGACACAAGGGACGAGGCTCATTGTTTTGGGGATTTTCATTTTTTCTCCTTACAGGGCAAACGTGACGGGGACGCGCATTCGGAATTGGACGGACTGGCCGCCGACTTTTCCGGGTTCGAACCGCCATTTTTTGACGGCGTTCAGCGCGGGCGCGTCGAACCCCGCGTTGTCGGATTTTTGCACGCGCGGGTTTTGCACGCGGCCATCCTTGTCAACGATGAAGAGGACGTGGACGGTGCCCTGAATTTTTTTCTTTTTCAGGTCAGGCGGGTATTGCGGCGCGGGCTGGAACATGACGCGCGGTGACTGGTCCAAATCCGCGAGCGCGAAAATGTCGTCGCCCGCGCCGGCGATTCCCGCGTCCCCTCCGGCGAGGCTCAGCTTCACGGCGAAGTCGCCGCCAAACCCGGCGTCGCCAACGCCCACGTTAAGGGCAAGTTCAAGTTGCGACAAATCCAGTGGCGGCGCGGTTTCGGTGAGTTCGGGCGGCGCCTCCTCTTCCGCGGCTTGCTCCTCTTTTGGTTCTTCAATCACGGGCGGAGGGGGCGGGGCCTCGACGGTGTCAATGGAGACGAGTTGCAGGTCGGTTTTTATTGTTTGCTGGGCGATGTTTTCGAGCATTGGCAGGAGGAGGAACAGCGCGGCTGTCAGCGCGAGGCCGAGGAGGAACGCGGCGCCCGACGCAAGGAGGCGGAGGCCTTTTCCGGCGCGGTGAGTGTGTTGCCCGAACCTCATGTGCCCGACGCCTCCTTGCGCGTGGCGATGCTCACTTTCTTGGCGCCGCCGAGTTTCGCCTCGTCAATCACGCGAACGAGAATCCCGGACGGGACGTTTTGGTCGGCCTGGACGATGACGGGCAGGTCTTCTTTTTCGAGCAGGCGCCGGACAATGGTCTGCACGCCGCCGACGCCGATTTCCTGGCCCGCGTAAACGATTTCGCCCTTTGCGGTAATCGCGAGGAAGATGCTGGTTTTTTCGAGGTTGACGGAGGACGCGGCCTGCGGCTTGTCCACCTCCACGCCCGTCTCGTCAACAAACGTCGTGGTGACGATGAAGAAGAGCAGCAGGATGAAAATGCAGTCAATGAGCGGCGACATGTCAATGCCCGCGGACTCGCCGTCGTCCGAACCAATGCTTCTAAAACGGCTCATGCCGCCTCCTTTTCGCCTTGTCGCAGGCGTTTTTGAAACTCCGCCATGCACAGCGTTTCGATGTGGGCCACGGCGGTCTCGTAGCGTTGCTGCTGCCGGGCCAGAAAAAACAAAATGAACGCGCCGGTCAGCGCGACGACAAGCCCGGTCTCCGTGGTGACGAGCGCCTCTGAAATGCCCTTTGAGATGATGCCCATGGTCTGGTCGCTGCCGCCGCCCTTGGCGAGGCCGTTGAAGGTCGTCAACATTCCGGTGACCGTGCCGAGCAAGCCCAGCAGGGGCGCGGTGGCGACGCACACTTTCATCACCCGCAGGCGGTGCGCGAAGGGGGCGACGCCCTCGCTGGCGAGGAGTTGGAAGAACGCCTCCATTTCGTGGAGCGAGCGGCATTGCATGGCGTCGGCGATGACGCGGCGAAGCGGGTTGCGTGTTTTCGCCGCGGGGTTTTCGAGCCACGCCTGCCATGCCTTGTCCGGCGCGCGCCTGGCGCCGAGCATGATCAATTCGAAAAGCGAGCCGAGGCCCAGCGCGTACATGATGAACCCCGTCACCGCCAGCGGAATCATCGCCCAGCCGCCGCTGATCCAAACGGCGAGCGCCTGCCTCACGATGTCGGGAAGATCCGCCACGAGGGCTTCGATGTGTTCCAACACGCCCATCAAATTTTTCCCACCTCGCCCATGAAGCGTATCGCGATTTGTTCAAGGCGGTCGGCGATGTCCTTGGCCTTGCGCGAAAGGAAGGCGTGCAGGAGCACGGCGGGAATCGCGATGTACAGCCCGAACTCCGTGGTGATAAGCGCCTCGGAAATCCCGGAGGACAAGACCTTGACGTCGCCGGAGCCGAAGATGGTCATCAACTTGAACGTGGTGATGATGCCCGTCACGGTGCCGAGCAAACCGAGGAGCGGCGCGCACGCCGCGGTGACGCCGACAAACGGAATGAAGCGGTTCAGGCCGAATTTTATTTTCAACAACTTTTCAAACATCGCCTCCTCGACGAGTTCGCGCGGCTGGTTGATGACCGCGCAACCGGCGCGCAGCATGACGCCGGCGGGCCCGCGGATTTTCGCCAGCACCGCCTCCATGCCCGCGGTGTCCTTGACCGACGCGGCGTCCAGGAACGCCGCCAGCGCCCGCTGGCCGGGCATCCTGACAAAAGACAGGTGGAGCCATTTGGAAAACGCGACCAACAACGCGAAGCCCGCCAGCGTGAGCATGGGCCACATGACCGCGCCGCCTTTCAGGAAATGCTCGCGCAGCGTCTCCTTCGTCTCGGCCACTTTCCGCGCGTTGCCGAGCGACGCGTCGAACGGAATCGTCCCCTTGCCTTCGTTGACGACCTCGCGCGTCATGTCGGTCATTGCGCGGTCGGGGAACGTTTCAATCACGGGCACCAGCGAGCCGACGCGCTGGTTTGCGACGCCCGCGAGCGTGCCGTCGTCCGACGCAAAATAAGCGACGGGGCCGAACAGCAGGAATTTTCCGTCCTTCAACACGCCCTCCTCGCTGCTGGCGCGCCCGCCGAACACAAGGCCGCCCGCGAGTTCCTCCAGGCGCACGAGGGAAACGAACATCATGCGGAGCTGGTTTTCAAACGCCAGCGCCGGGTTGTCGAACATGAGTTCCTGCGCCATTTTGGAGCCCTCGAAAACATCGCGGTACAACTCCAATTCCGCGATGTGGAGGCGGGACTCCACGTTGCGGCCGTACTCGCCGAGCAGGCTGACGAGGTAGTTGCGCTCGGCTTCGCGCTGGCGGATTTCGTTTCGCAGGGCGGAGAGTTCCAAGGTGTCGGTGTCGGCCTGGCGCTTGACGGCGTCGTATTCTTTCCTCAGCGCGCCCACGGCCTCCTCCTCTTGGGACAGTGTTTGCGCGAGGGGGATTTTTTCGGCGGCAATTTTCTGGCGCACTTCCGCGAGGCGTTGCGTCTCCGCGTCGAGCCGGATGGCGAATTTTTCCGCGGCGGTTGTTTGCAAATTTTCCGCAAACGCGGTTGCCGTGAGCAATGCGGCGGAAACGCCTGTTATAAAAATTTGTTTTTTCATCCTGTTTTTCGTTCGTTGTTATTGGGGGATGGCGACGTGAATCGGCACATAAACGGCGGGGCGCTCCCCGCGGTAAACGCCGAGGATGGCGGCAATCGCGTCAACGGAGTCGTTGTGCTCCTCCCACGCCCATTGCCCGTAGTCGCCGAGCTTTCCGATGCCCGCGACGCGGCTGCGCTCGTTCAAGTAGTACGCCTGCGAGAGGCCGATGTAAAACACGGTGACCTCGACTTGGCGGCCGTCCAGCAACGTGCGAATCTCGCTGGCGACCGACACTTCGCGCGCGGTTTTGTTGAGCTCGTTCAACACGCCGACCACGTTCTGGTAGCGCTCCGAAAGCCCCGCCTTTGTCTCGACCATGATGCGTTGCGACAATGGGGCGACGCGCTGGCGGACAGACTCCGGCGTGCGCGGCAACAAACCGCGAACACGGGATTCCAGTTTGCGGATGTCGTCCTGGAGCGGTTTGGCCCCTTGTTTCAACGCCTCGTTTTGCGCGCGCAATTCCGCGAGCTTGGCCTCGGTCTCCGCCCTGTCACGGTTGGTCTGCTCAATGCGCTCCCTCAGCGTCTCGGACTCGCGGCGGAGGAGGTCAACGCGGCCCTGCATCAATTCGCGCCCGACCAGCCAGTCGTTCCCTTCCTTGGAGACCAGCCGCTGTGTTTCCAAAAGTTTTTCCAGCGATTGCCGCGCGTCCTCCTGCGCCTGCGCGGCGTGAAGCGCGGCGAGCGCGAGCGTTGTGAGCAATAATTTTTTCATGTTTTTTTTCCTGTGTTTTTTCACCATGTGCAACCCAGCGAGACGGAGTAGGTGCGCCCCTGCCTGTAAGAGCTTCTCGAAAAATCCTCGCGGGGCGCGCGGTAGCTGCTTGAAAATTCGGCGTCGAGCAGGTTCTTGCATTCCACGGCCATGCGCCACTTGGGGCTGAGGCTGCTGGCGCCAAACTTGAACTCGTAACCGAGCGTGGCGTCGAGCGTGCCGACAGGGTTTTCGACAATCGCGGGGTAGTAGCGCGACGGCGTCGCGCTGTCGCCGGAGACGTACATCTCGCCGCGCCAGTTGTAAAAAACGCCGAGGCTGAGGCCCGTGTTCTTGTTGTCGTAAATGATGTTCGCGTTGGCCAGCACGTCGGACTGGCCGTCCATGGGGCGTGTTTTTTTGTTGACGCCCGCGCGCTCCAAATTGTCCGTCATGTCCTCGCGGTACTTCACCTCCGATCTTTGCAGGGTGAGGTTTCCGCCGACGGAAAGCGGGCTGAGGTAACTCGAAATGAAGCCGAGCTCCTTGCGCGCCTCGAACTCCACGCCGCGGATGGTGGCCGGGCTGTAGTTTTCCGGAAGGACGAAATCCTGGTCAAAGCCCACGGGCCCCTCGCGCGTGGAATACTGGATGGGGTCTCTTATTTTTTTGTAGAACACGCCGGCGGAAAAATTGTCCACGCTCCGCTTGTCGGGACGGAATTCAATGCGCGCGTCGTAGTTTTGAAGGCGTGAAATTTTGAGTTCCGGGTTGCCGACGAACACGCGCGAGCTGTCGAGGTCGGGGTATAAAATCGGCGTGATTTCCTTGAAGATGGGCCGCGCGATGGTCTCCGCGTAGGAAAGGCGGAGGCTGAGTTGCTCGACGGGTTTGAGGTTGAACATGATGGCGGGCAGGACATCAACCTGGTCGATCTCCGTGTCGCCCGCCTTCAAGTTGCCGGTGTTGTTCCAGCCAATCGCGCCCATGAGTTGTTTGAGCGAGTCGGCCTGCTCCGAGGTGAGGTCGTATTCCGCGGTGGCGCGCCGGATGTATCCTTCATCCACCAACCGGAAAAGGCGGAGCGTGGTGGCGCTGTTGGGGATGCCGGGGGCGTTGAAAACGCGGGTGCTCAAATACGTTTTCTCCACGCGTGCGCCGCCCACCACGTCGAGCCATTCCGGCAATGGGAGCCGTCCCATCATATAGTGGGCGCTGATTTTTTGGCGGCCGTCGTACTGGATGCTGTCCTGCCCGGGGGCTCCGAGCGACAAGGCGTCCAGTTTGCCGAATTTTGCGAAATCGTGCTCGTTTTTTGCCTTGACGGGCTCCATCACCGAAAATGAATAAATCCGGTTGCGGTACGCGCGCTCGACATAATCCTTGAACCAGCCGGTTTTTAGCCAGCCTTCCCATCCCTCGGCAACCACAAAGGGCTGCTTGTAGTTGAATTGCCACTGGAAACTGGTTTCGCGCGTGTCCTGCCAGCGCCGCCTGCGGCTGCCATCCTCCAATAAAAACGCGCTGCTTTCCTCGAGCGTGTCCGTCTCCCAAACGGGCGTCGAGTCGGGGTCGTCTCGGTTGGGGTCGTTGTTGGCTTGTTTGTCAACCTGCCGGCGCATGTACACGCCGGAAAAATCGCGGCGGTCGGGTTCGACGCTTTCGGCCACGTTGTACGAAACGCCCCAGTCAAACACGGCGTCGTTCAAGAAGGAAAACGTGTGGTCACCCGCAAGCTGCACGGACGCATTGGCGTTTTCAACATAGTGCATGAGCGTCCGCCAGTCGCGAAGATAGGTGTCCGTGACGGTGCGCCGGGCGGGGTACATGGGCTGCACAATCATCGGAATCCCCCACTCGTTAAACTCCAGCCGGGGCGGACCCGACGCCTCCATCATGACCGGGCCCTCGTCGAGCAATTCCCTTGGGGGGCCGTGCCGGATTTCCACCGTGTCGCGGGACTGGTGGGTGTAGAGCGTCGTCAGCCGCACGTTGTTGTGCTCGTTCTGCGCGCCGAGCGTCAGGCCCGCGGACCACAGCAAGTCGTCGGAGGACGTTTCCGTTGACCACGTTTCCCGGATGCCCGTCGGCACGTCAAAATTCTTTTTGTTCGGGGTGATGTTCAGGATGCCCTGCTCCCCCTGGCGGTATTTGTATTTGTGGCTGTGGGAGCCCAGCGCGATCCCGCCGAACTTCCAATCCCCGGCCTCCACATAGTCGCCGAGGGTGAATTTGAACCCCTGGTTCATGGGCGGGGCTTTGTTTTCAATGGCCGTGCCAAACTGCCGGCGCGCAAACACGATGTCCGACACATTTCCGTCGTCGTCCTTCACCTTCCGAACGCGCTCCTCGCTTCCGCGCGGGAAATCGCCTTCGGGCGTGTCCCAAAAGTTTCGCTTTGTCACGCCGCGCATCCCCCAAAAGTCGTGCCCGCCGCCCTCGTAGGTTTTGAAATCCCGGTTGCGCGTGGCCATCGTGTCGTACTCCATGGAAAAACTCGCCTGGATGACCGTCTTGTCCGGCACGCCCTTGGTCGTGATGTTGATGCCGCCCGTCGCGTCGCCCTGCTGGTCGGGCATGAACGTCTTGTTGACTTGGATGCTCTCAATCATCGCCGACGGAAACTGGTCGAGCGACACCGCGCGCCGGTCGCGGTCCGCGTTGGGCAGGCGCACGTTGTTGATGGAGGTTGACGTGTAGCGGTCGCCGAGGCCGCGGATGACCGCGTACTTCCCGTCCTGCACGGTCGCGCCCGACACCATTTTCAACGCCGCCGCCGCCGTGCCCGCGCCCGCCTTGGACATCATGTCCGCGCCCACCGCGTCCACCACGCTCATGCTCTGGGCTTGAAGGTTCAAAAGTTGAAGGTCGCTGCCCGCCGCGTCGAAATCCATTTCCTTGACCACAAACTCGTCCATCTCCGTGTACGAGGCCGCGAGGACGCCGCTTTCATGCCGCACCTGCCCGCCCAGCACCGTGACGTCCCGCAACACCTTGCGTTCAAAACCCGTTGCGGAAACGGAGAGGCTGTACGCGCCCGGCGCAAGATCCTCAAACAACACCTGCCCGTCCTCGCCCGTGGTCATCCTCGCGTCCGTCTCCAGCAGGTAAACCGTCGCCTCGGAAATGGGCGCCTCCCAATCCTGGTCCGTCACAGTCACGCGGAGCGCGCCCTTCTCCTGCGCCGCGGCTGAAAACACCGCGAGCGCCGCGGCCAGCGCGAGCAAACGCCGGGGGAATGCCCCGCCCGGTGAAAAAGCGCCTGCAATCCAAAAAGACGTCCCATCGGGACGCTCCCCTGCCGAGGTTGCATCCCCGGCAAAGGGATGCGTGGATTTGGGACGCCGGTTTGCCTCCGGGCGGGGCTTCGGCGCGCTACTCATCCACACCGTCCCCGTAATGTGCCCAAGCCGCCCAGGTCAACGCCTCGGCGACGCCTTTCAAATAGCCGGGCCGGTCGCCTGCGCGCGCAATGCCCGTTTCAAATGTTTTGACAATTTCCCCGTGGCTTCGCCCCGCGGCGATTTTCGCCTCCGCCAGCCGCGCCCACGGCGCGAGGCTCTCGCCCGTCTCCCCGGCTTCAATCATCTGCTCCGCGCGCGCAATCCGCGCGTCGGCCTTTTCGAGGTTGCCAAGCCCCGCCTCAATGCGGCTGAAGTCCAGCAACGCCTCAAACGGGATTTCCCCCTCCATCGCATCAAGTTCGTTGGAAAGCGGCACCGCCCATTTCGTTGACGCGAGCAGCGGCGCGATCCGCGCCAGCACTGTAAGGCGCTCGTGCGGCGAAAACTTGTGGACGTTTTCCATCGCGAGGCCGAGGATGTCGGAAATTGGGACGTTGTTAAAAATGCCGTCAGCCTCCGTTTTCTTTTCATGTGACCCGTCACATATTTTCTTTTCCAATAACCCGTCACAGAAAAAATGGATGGCTGCCGGCATTCGATTGATTTCATCCTCGGCAATCCATGTTGTGAGGCGCTCAAAATCCTTGTCCTTCTGCCAGTCGCCAGCCACCAGCGCCTTCAACGCGGGCCTGGCCAGGCGGGTCTGGTCCCACTCGTCAACCGCCTTTGCCCGCCCGGACGCGCCGCGCAAAAGCGCGAGGTGCCGCCCGTGGGAGCCGTGCAACGCCTCGCAATAAGATTCCATGATTTCGCAATAAATGCCGACCCACGGCGCGGCCTCGGTTTCGCGCCAGTGCCGCAGCAGGGTCTTTTGGTTGTTCAGCGCGGCGAGCGCGCTGATGCTTGCCTTGGCGCTGCCCGCGTCATGCGGACTTGAAATCGCGCCCGCGGCCTCCCATGCCTTCGTCCAGCGCGAGGCTGTACTCTCCGCTTCCCGGCGCGGGCTCGCCTGCCCCGCCGCTTGAAGGCACCCCGCCGCGAGCGCGCAACCTATCCATAGTGTTTTCTTCAATGTGATGTTCATTGTGGCTTTCAATTTTTGTTTTCAAAATCACCAACACCCCGCGGCCCGGTAAAAAACCGCGGGATGTTGGCGTGTTCAGCATGTTATTGCATCAGCAGCCTGTAAAAACCCCTGTCCGCCGCGGTTTCGGGGAACACGATGTCCGTGACGTTGACCGTCAACGGCAGCACCGCGGTCGCCGGCACGGTGAACGTGCGGACAATTTGCCAGTCTTGATACAGCAGGTCGTCGCAGGTTTGCAACTGGTAGACGCCGGGCACGGTGATCGTGTACGTCATCTGCGGGGTGACCTTGATGTTGATCGCGGGCACGCCACCCACCATCGGGTCGTTCTCGTCAAAGAGTTCGTTGGTTTCCTCGAAGATGATCCCGTGCACGCCGTTGGTGATGAAAATCTCCCTGTCAACATAGATGATTTCCGTGCCGCCTTCGCCGGGCTCCATCTCCATCGCGAGCGAGCGCATTCCGCCAACCGCCGTGACAAGCGCGTTGTTCTCAACCATCAACGCGTCGGTCTGGCTGGTCGCGCCGAACACGCCCACAATGTCAGTGGTTCCATCCTTCGACTTCAACGTGCCGATGGTCGTCCAACCCTTCGCCCAGTTGTTCACCGGGTCAAACGCGCCGACAAAGCGCACCGGCGTCAGCCACACGTCAGGCACGGCGATCGCCCATGTCCGCGGATCTTGAATTCCCCCCGGCAACGTGCTCGGCGCCGGGCGCGGGTCAATCATCGTGATGTCATAAGACGCGATGCCGGTCTTCGTGTTTTGAACGCGGGTGCGCTTGGTGATGGGCATGTAGGGTGCCATCACCGAGGCCGTGTAATCCACATTCCGTTCCGTCACCGCCGCCCAGCCGTCATACGACTTCAAGCCCGGCGACATAAAGGGACCGCCGCCCGCCCAGTTAAACCTGTTGAGGTAGGCGTTGTTCCCGCCGGCCGTGGTGTCCGTCCCGCCAAACTCCGTCGCGTTCATGCCAAGGAAAATATTGTAGAAAAAGTTTCCGCGGATGCACGCCTGGCGGTCGTCCGCCATCGCGCCGTCCCCGTACAGGTGTTCGGTGGTGATGGCCGCGCCGCCCGGCAGCGTGGTTTTGTTCAAGGAGGCCAGGTTCGGGAAGTCCGACGCCTTCGTTCCGGACGTGAAACGGTCGGTCGCGTTCAGGCCGCCGCGGTCAATGCGGTTTTCAATCAACGCCGCCACGCTGCCGAAGTCCATGAAAATGGAGTTGTAAATGCGCGGCGAGGCGTTGTCGCGGATCGAGATGGCCACGTTGCGGTAGTTTTGGGAGCCGTTTTGCGTGTACTCAATGCCCACGAGCGTGATGTTCGCCCAAAGCGAGGCCGAATAGAGGTACGCGCCGGAGGCCCACTGCGTCTCATAGCCGTCAATTTCCATGCCCTTGTCAGAGATGCCGGACTCCACGCCGTTGCCGCCCATGTTGCGCTGCACGCCGAAGAGGAACTGGCTTTTGCCGCGGAAGCCCGCGTCGCTGTCAAACACGTCGTCGCCCACGCCCCACGCCACGAGATACTTGGAGTTGACCGTGCCGCCAAACCACTCAAAGGTGTCGTCAAGGTTGTTGTAAACCTCGATATGGCTGATTTTCGTGCCGCGGCCCACGCCGTACATGGTCAGACCGTTGATTTCCTTGCCCACCGCCACCGCCGAGCCGCCATAGCGGATTTGCACAAACGAGAGCTCGCCGCTGGAGTCGTCATCGTCATTGCCGCCGCCGCCGATGCTGAGGTTGGTGTCCATGCCTTCCACGAAAATGGTCGTGTTGCCGAGCGTCGTCATGTCGTCCCAGTTCACAAACGCCCTGCCGCACAGCACGATGCCGCCCCACGCGCCGTGGTGGTCGCCAATCGAGCCGTAATCATAGTTGGCCGTCACGCCTACGGGCGTTGCCAGGTTGCCGCTCGTGTCGCGGTACGTCCACTGCCTGCCGGTGACCGTCGTCCCCCAAACATTGCGCCACGGGAAATGGTTGTCCCACTCGTCCGTGAAAACGATGGGGTTGGTCGCCGTGCCGTTCGCATAGATTTTTCCGCCACGCTCCACGACCAACATGCCGCCGCGGAAAGGGACGCCCGTCCTCATTTCATTCACGCCGCGCACGATCGTGCCCGGCTCGATTGTGAGCACCGCGCCATTGCCCACGAGGATAATGCCGTACATGTGCCATTCCCTGTCAGCGTCCCAAAGATGCTCGCCGGCCGAGAGGCGGTAGACCGCCGACCCCGACCCCACTTCGTTGATTGCGCCGCCCGGATAATTCGCGCCCGAGCGCACGCTCACCGGCGTTCCCGCCGGCATGGCCGCCTGCGCGGCGAACGCGAACGCGAACCCCGCGGTCAATGCCGCCATTATTTTTGTTGAACAGTTCATCAAATAACCCCTTGATTGGTTTTAACCTGCGTTCTTCCCGGCCCCGGTGGGTCGTAAAAAACAGCGGCAAGGATAAACGTCCTGTGCAAGGGCGGTGTGCGGTGAACATTTTTTTTGCGCTAATTTGCCGCAAGCGGCGCGTATGGCAAATGTTGTCTTTCCGTTAAAAGCGACCCGGCAAAAAACATGGGGCCCGTTCAAAAACCTCGTCTTTTGCGTCCTTTGCAAAACCTTATATAAAAATTCACACAAAGTTTATAAATGGGACAAAGTTAAAATCATCGCGGCCATCGCGCCGGGCATTACGTTGACCGTGGGCATGATGGTTGTGCTCAACGGCGGGTAAAATGCGGGGTTAGTTTTCATTCCGGCGAGCCAAGCCAGCCCTCCAATTTCTACCACGTCCCGACATTCCGACGTTGCCGCCCGTGGTTAGGTTTTTTGTTATGTACGCTTCCAAAACGCGCTCAGGGATTTTACAAAAACCGTTTTGGGGATTTGTGTATTCCAACACGCCTTTCCGCATCAGGGCATAGACCGTCCATGTGCTCACCCTCAGCCGTTTCGCGGCTTCGATGACGCTGAGCAAGCGCAGATTTTCGCCGCTGTCCCTTGCCCTGCCGTCCAAGGTTTGCCCGACCGCCGCCAACTCTTCGGGCGTGGCGGTGACGAGCCGGCGAAGTAGGGCGTCCAGCGTGGGCGGTGGTGATGGGTGTTGTTGCGTTGCTTTCATGTTTTTAATTTTCTCCCTTGGTGTTGCGGCGGGTGATGGCGTCTATCACGGTGTCCCACGGTATTCCCTCGGCGGTGATTTTTTGTTTGATGGCGCACTTTGCTTTTTCGTCGCCGTTCTCGCAAGCGAGGATGAATAATCCGGCGTATTCCTCGACGAGCGCGGCGGCGTGGCCGCGTGCCGCGTCCTCGGTTGCGCGGTTGGCGTTCGTGGTTTTCAAGTATGACTTCCAATTTCGGATTTCGTTTCCTTCGCAATCCTGCCAGTTGTTTTTTTCGAGTTGCGCCCACAACTTTTGAGCGTCGAGGCCGTACTGTTTTTCTTGGATGTGTTTTTCAAAATCCAAAAAGGACGGACGACGACCCGCCGGAGGCGGTGACGACGACGACTTTTCCGCGTCAACTTTTTTGGACGTAGTCTTTTTTATATCTTTGTCTTTGTCTTGGTCGTTGTCTTTGTCTTGGCTTTTTTGGGTTTTCAAAATAAGGCTTGGGTTTTTTGGGTTTTGTGGCCTTCCTCCCTTTGCGCCGTTTTCCCTTTGTTTTTCAAGGAAAACATCGTAGGCGTCGTTGTCCCTGTCAATGTCCAGTTTCATGCCGTCCCACAAAAGTTCCTCGCGCTCGGTGAGTTTGACTTCCTCGCCCGTGGCTTTGTAGGTGAGGGCGGCTCGCATCAAACGACCGTATTCGGCGTCGCTGAGTTTTCGGTAGCGTTCGAGGCTGTCAACGAAGATTTTGAGGTACTTGGTTTTCACTTGGTTTTCGTGTTGGTTAGAGGGTTTTCTTTCACGTCGCCAACATAACACGAAAGCGCGGCGGCGCGTAAGGTGACAGTTGCGAAGTTTGAGTGTACAGTTGTGCAGAAAAGTGAACTGTTGACGCGGGGCGTTCCCCGATGGTTGGCGGAGGGGCGGCTGGGATGTTTTTTTTCACACCGCCAACATAGCACGAAAACGCGGCGGCGCGTAAGATAGGTCTTTCGCGTTTTAGGCAAAGGTTGTGCGGAAAAGCGAATAGTTGCAATCCGCAACGTCCCGCCTTTGCCGTTTGGCTTCGGGTGTTCCCCGAAGTCGGGCGGCTGGCGGTGGTGTGGCTGGTATGTTTTTCTTTCACGCCGCCAAACATAGCACAGAAACGCGATGGCGCGAAAGGTACTTTATGCGCGGGTAACGTTACTTTCGCGCGGTTTGCATCCCTTTGGCGCAGGGAAGGAGAGACTTGCGCCGTGAGCATCGCGCAAAATGTTTTCGCCGTCCGGCGTCGGGTACTCCCCGAAGTCGGGCGGCTGGCGGTGAGGCTGCTGGCATGGTTTTCTTTCACGCCGCCCAATGTAGCACGGGAACGCGACGGCGCGAAAGTGGGACACCTTGCACGTTACCCCGATTCCTTGCACGTTAGGTCGAAACGGTGCC
>Ga0123353_10008807_pt1 | contig 13829 bp, 12 predicted proteins | sample TergutLab28metaG_3_FD_92763 | JGI IMG/M metagenome (GOLD analysis project Ga0123353, IMG submission 92763) | Labiotermes labralis P3 segment gut microbial communities from Petit-Saut dam, French Guiana - Lab288 P3 | ecosystem: Host-associated > Arthropoda: Insects > Digestive system > Gut ... | reverse complement strand
GTTGGATAAGGACAATCGGGTAGTATTGGTAGGTAATCCGTTGCATAACCCTCCGCTATGGGAACTGTACAAACGCACCATACAAAAGATGATCGACAATGATGGAGTATTTCCGGAACAATCAGGGACGTAAAAATGCCGCACGATTTTCGTGCGGCATCCGTCAGAGGGGTGTGCCGTGTCCGCCGCTGACGGAGGCAGATGGTTTTGAAGTTCAGAACTCCTGACCTTATCTTTGTTATTCAATAGATTATCTTTTTGAGGGGTAAAATGTTATTCTTTATCTTTATGTGCCTTATGGAAATTTTTCTTGATATTAGCACCCAATGGGCGCTTCATTGGTTTGAATAAACGCCCTGATATACCTTTCTAATAAATCATCTCGCAAGGTAGGAGCGTGAGACCGCGCCTACCTGCACAGCACCACAGGTATATGCCTCGTGGTGGGCGAACGGCGACTCTTCAATATCATCCGACTGAAACTTTTTTTCTGTAAACATAAAAAATAAATTAATGATAGATAGATAGATAGATAGATAGAAGTGAGAAAAAGTTTTAATTAACTTGTCTTATAATAGAAAAATTCTTAGTATCTTTGCAGTCACCATAAGATTAATTATAAACAACGAAAATAGATATTACAATGAAAAAGAAAGTTTTAAAAATTACAGCGATGCTCATCATGATGAGTTGTGTTTTCGCTTGTTCAAAAAAAGGGGAAGTTGAGGATATAGAAGGGGCTTTGGAACTTGCGACAAAGGCCGAGTATGCACCGTACTTTGAGTACCTTGATAACTCATTCCTTGATATGCCTTGGTTTAAAGAGAAAGTTGAAGAATCAAGGGCCTTAATAGTTGCCGGATACCCTCTTCTGCATGAAAGAATATACCAATGTACCTATAGGGATGGCATTGGTTTTATGTTAGAATTCTGTGTAGATTGCCCTGATGCCGGCTTTACGTTTGTTAATGCCAATGGAGTAGAGATATGCTACTCTAATGGTTGGGTTGATACATGCAAGGAGTTTACTATTGATTTGGAAGGCAAAAAGATCATTTGGGAAATACAGCCCGACCCTCCCCTCACTATTGAAAACTTCTACGAACAACCTCTTTCCATGATAAATAAGTGTGTGCAAGGAAAATGGAAACTACATAAATTATGGGATGGGCTTGATCACTACTATTTTGAAACGTTTGTTGAAATTTCAGAAAAAGGAGTTACTGTGTCGGGAAGCGAGGGATTGAATTTCACCTTTACGTACGGCTGGAAAAATATGGAAGTGTCACCTCCCTATCCGGACATGAATTCTTACACGACTTACGTTATGTGGAACGATAAACAGAACAAGGGTGAGTGGTCTTTCTATTCCCTTAGAGGCGATATGTTGGTAGTTAATATGTTCAACTCCGGCGCATATACCCTTATTCGTATTAGAGATGACAAAGGGGTAAGGTAAGATACGTGTGGTATCGGCCACAATGATGATATTAAAGCAGCACCTTTCTTGCATACGGGATCACCTCAGACGCGGTTTTGCGCGCGCGAATCAGGTCACTCATGTACTTCATGAAAGGTGCCGTGTGTGTATAAAAGGTCTTCAGTCCATCGCAAAGCGATGATTTATATTGATTTTCCGCTGTTTTGAGGTGTCGATGCGCGGGACATGCGCCTCTGCACGCAAAGTAGTAATCACAATGCAGGCACTCGTTGGAGAGGGTATTCCGCTTGTTCAGGCCAAAATCAATCTGTTGTAGGGATTCAAGCATCTCTTTTAACGAGCGGCTTTGGATGTTCCCCAGCAGATGTTCGGGATAGACAAAGTGATCGCAGGAATAGACATCGCCATTATGCTCTACGGCGATGCTGTTTCCGCACGTTTCACAGCAGGAGCACAGTGAGGGTTCAATCCCGTGCCATACACACAGGGTGTTGTCGAACAGTTGAACAAAGATTGATCCGACATCCCCAACCACCCACTCATTGAACACATCTATCAAAAAAGTGCCATAGCCGGTTCCCGAAACTGACCACGGCGCCAATTCAGCCTCAAGTGACCACGGCGCCAATTCAGCCTCAGCAGCTTTGAGCGGTGATACCATAACAGGCCTCAAACTTCCTCCTATAGGTGGTACGTCAACAGGCCTCAAACTTCCTTCAAAGGACGATACGGTAACGGGCCTCAAACTTCCTTCAAAGGGCTTTATGTAATCGACACTCGGCAAAAATTGCATGAATTTCACGCCATTATCTTTTAAAAAAGTATAGATCTCCTTGCCTCTGCCTTGAGCGTGTGCACTAACCACGGTCAGGGAGTTAAAATCAACTTTGTGGTGTTTAAGCATTTCTAACCCACACATCGTTCTGTCGAAAGAGCCTTCTCCCGATCGATTCTTTCTGTAGGTGTCATGAATCTCTTTTGGCCCGTCAATCGAGATTCCCACCAAAAAGCGGTGTTCTTTAAAGAAGCGGCACCACGCCTCATTCAGGAGGGTACCGTTTGTCTGAATTAAATTTTCGATAACCTTCCGCTTTGGATTGTGCTTTTGCTGAAGACGTACCACTTTTTCAAAAAACGCCAATCCGGCAAGCAAAGGCTCTCCGCCGTGCCACACAAAAGAGAGCGTAGGCACTTCATTGGTTTGAATATACGCCCTGATATACCTTTCCAATAGATCATCAGCCATCACTTTCGGACTGTTTCCGTAGAGCCTTTGCTTATCCAAGTAGTAGCAATAGACACAATCTAAGTTACATAGCGCACCAACAGGCTTAGTTAAAGCCACAAAGGATTTTGGAGCCATAAGGTGTATGGCGTCTTGTAAACTAAAAAAGGGCAATTTACTCATCTTTGAAAATTTTGCGGTAAAAATACAACTAAAATTTTTTAACTTTGCACATTCAATCAAAGGATAATTATGAATCAATCAAAAATTGTGGTTATCGGTAGCTGTAATACCGACATGGTGATCAAATCTGAGCGACTTCCCGCTCCCGGCGAAACGATCATTGGGGGCGTCTTTTTGATGAACCCCGGCGGAAAAGGCGCCAATCAGGCTGTTGCTGCAGCCCGTATGGGTGGGAACGTCACTTTTATCACCAAAACAGGAAACGATCACTTTGGTAAACAATCTATTGAGTTGTATCAAGCCGAAAAGATCAACACGGATTATATCCGCTCTGACCCCGAACATCCGTCCGGTATCGCCTTGATTACTGTCGATGCAAAGGGAGAAAATTGTATTGTGGTGGCCTCAGGCGCAAACGCCACATTGAGCCCGGCTGATATTGATAATGCTAAGGATGAGATAGAAAGTGCCGGAATTGTGTTGATGCAATTGGAGATCCCCATGGAGACGGTGGAGTACGCTGCCCAAATTGCCCACCAAAAGGGGGTGAAGGTGATCCTCAATCCGGCGCCGGCGCAACCGCTATCGGATCAATTGCTGAAATCTGTTCACATCATCATCCCAAATATGACTGAAGCTGAGATGCTTTCGGGGGTAAAGGTTACCGATTGGGCCTCTGCAAAAGAGGCCGCGGACGTAATCAGCAAACGAGGCGTCAAGGTTGTTGTCCTCACCTTAGGGGCGCTGGGTGCTTTAGTCAAAGAGGGTGATCAAATCCACCAAATTGACGCAATCCCCGTAACGGCTGTCGATACCACTGCGGCAGGCGACACCTTCTGCGGAACGCTATGCGTTGGACTTTCCGAGGGACTCTCCGAGGGACTTCCCGAGGAACTTACCGTAGGACTTTCCGAGGGATTCTCCAATGGACTTCCTATTGTAGATGCCGTAAAATTGGCTTGTTCTGCCTCTGCCATCTCCGTCACCCGAATGGGCGCACAGGCATCTATCCCCTATCGGAAAGACATTCAATTCTAACAGTAATAACTATGTACATAAAAAAATATTCAATTCTAATGCGTATAAAAAACGTCTGTTCATTAATGTGTCTCATGGCGCTGGTTGCCTCTTGCGGCAAACAGGCATCCCTCGATACGGTGAACCTTCGCTGTGAATTGCTGCACAATCCACGGGGTATTGACGATGCGGCGCCTCGCCTTTCGTGGGAGGTCGTTTGGAACGGTCGGGAGGGGCACACCACCACCAATGAACGGGGGATTCATCAGAAGGCTTACCGGATATTGGTAGCCTCGTCTCTCGAAAAACTCAATGCCGGAAAAGGCGACTTATGGGATTCTAAAAAGGTGAAGTCCAATGCTTCGGTAAATGTACCCTACGGCGGCACTGCGCTCGAAAGTCGCGCCGAGTGCTACTGGAAAGTAAAGGTAACCACCAACCGTGGACGTTTGGCCTGGAGCAAATCAGCAACGTGGAGTATGGGGCTGTTGGATTCCACCGAGTGGCAGGCGAAGTGGACCGGATTGGACAAAAGTTTCCCGAACGATGTGTTAGAAGCCAAATCGCGGTTAGCGGCGCGTTACTTCAGAAAGGAGTTTGACGTGACGCAAAAGCCGGTCAAAGCCACAGTCTATATCTGCGGTCTTGGTTTGTACAAACTCTTTATCAACGGAACCACCATTGGCGAACAAGAACTTGCACCAACGCCCACCGACTATACAAAGGTGGTCAAATACAATACCTTTGATGTAATTGACGAAATAACCCGCGGAATCAACGCCATTGGAGTTACGTTGGGCAACGGACGCTTTTTTTCTGTGCGTCCCACCCGCACGAATGTTCCGACTTTGCGCCATTTCGGTTTCCCCAAGATGATTGTGCAGTTGGAGTTGACCTTTGCCGATGGCAGCCGCCAAACCGTTGTAAGCGACGATTCGTGGAGGGTGACCGCTGATGGCCCCATTCGTGCCAATAACGAATTTGACGGCGAAGAGTACGACGCTACCATGGAGATGCCCGGTTGGAACGCCAAAGGATTCGACGACAGCGCTTGGATGCAAGCAGAGTTGGTAGAGGCGCCCGAAGGAGCGCTCGAAGCACAGCGCAACCTCAACATCAAGGTGATGGAGACGATTCGTCCTGTGGGTATTACACAGCCCCAACCCGACACGTATATATTGGATATGGGGCAAAATATGGTGGGATGGCTCGCCATGAGGGTGAAAGGAAAGGCGGGCGATCAGGTTAAACTGCGCTTTGCCGAAGTGTTGCAGGAGGATGGGACCCTCTTTCTTGCCAACCTGCGCGGCGCTTTGGTCACCGACCTCTATACCCTCAAAGGCGGAGATGCCGAACTGTTTGAGCCTGTATTTACCTACCATGGTTTTCGTTTTGTAGAGGTCACCGGCTATCCGGGGACGCCCACCCTTGACGATTTTGTGGGGAAAGTGCTCTACGACGAAATGGAGGTGACGGGCACGTTTGAGACCTCCAACGAAACTTTGAATCAAATCTATCAGAACGCCTGCTGGGGCATTCTCGGCAACTATCGCGGAATGCCTACCGACTGTCCGCAACGAGACGAGCGTATGGGCTGGTTAGGCGACCGCGCTGTTGGCTTGCATGGCGAAAGTTTTCTCTTTGGCGTCCATAACCTCTATGCCAAGTGGCTCGACGACATTGCGCAGTCACAACGCGAAGATGGCTGCATCCCCGATGTGGCACCCAACTACTGGAGGGCATACACCAACAATATGACGTGGCCGGGCGCTTTCATCATCATGGCCAACACCCTTTACGAGCAATACGGCAACATAGAACCCATTGTAAAACACTACGGCTCAATGAAGAAGTGGCTCGCCTATATGCGTGAAACCTTTATGAAAGACCACATTATGCCCAAAGACACCTACGGTGACTGGTGTATGCCCCCCGAATCACCCAAACTGATTCACTCCCAAGACCCCACACGCAAGACAGAAGCGGCGGTACTCGGCACCACGTTCTATTACCGTATGTTGTTTCTCCTCGAAAAGTTCGCCCACCTGCTCAACCTCCCCGATGAAGCAGCCGACTTTGCCCGAGAAGCCGTTGCCGTAAAAGATGCCTATAATGAAAAGTATTTTGACCCCGAAACCGCACAATACAGCAACAACACCGTTACCGCCAACCTGTTGTCCCTTTGCTTCGATATGGTTCCCCAAGGATATGAGCAACAGGTATTCCATAACATTGTGGACAAAACCGAACAGGAGTTTGACGGTCATGTAAGCACCGGATTGGTTGGCATCCAGTGGTTGATGCGCGGATTGTCGGACAGGGGACGCCCTGACCTCGCTTTTAGAATTGCCACCAACCGCACCTACCCCAGTTGGGGCTATATGGTCGAAAGCGGAGCCACCACCATCTGGGAGCTCTGGAACGGCAACACCGCCGCCCCCTCCATGAACTCCCACAACCACGTGATGCTGCTTGGAGATCTTCTTGTGTGGTTTTATGAATACCTCGCAGCCATTCAAAACGCCCCGGGCAGCATTGCTTTTGAAAAGATGGTCATGCGCCCCTACCCTGTCGATGGATTAGAATGGGTAAACGCATCCTACCACTCTCTGCACGGGATGATTAAAAGCCATTGGAGAAAGAGTGGCAACACCTTCCAATGGGAAATCACCATCCCCCCCAACACCACCGCCACTGTCTATATTCCCACTACCGACCCTACCCTTGTGACCGAAAGCGGGAAAAAAGCCTCCTCAGCCAAAAGCGTAAAATTTTTATATATGGATAATGACCTTGCTGTATATGAAATAAAATCAGGTGATTATTCCTTTGCAGCCCCAATCGCAACCCTTAGAAAACTATAAAACCATTAAACCAATACAAAATGTTTATCGTCAACAACTATTCATTAGCCATCCTCTTCTGCTTCATCACCATGCTGTGCTGGGGCTCATGGGGTAACACCCAAAAGTTAGCCGGAAAGACTTGGCGCTACGAACTATTCTACTGGGATTATGTGATTGGCATTCTCCTCTTTTCACTCATCTCAGCCTTTACGCTGGGCAGCTTCGGCTCTGAGGGGCGCAGTTTTATCGCCGACCTCAGTCAGGCTGAATGGGGCAACATCGGAAGCGCCTTTCTGGGAGGCGTCGTCTTTAACGCCGCCAACATTCTGCTCTCGGCAGCCATTGCCATTGCCGGATTATCAGTCGCTTTTCCCGTTGGCATTGGATTAGCCCTCGTGCTTGGCGTATTAATCAACTACTTAGGATCAGCCAAAGGAGATCCCGTACTCCTCTTCGGCGGGGTAGCGTTAGTTGCCGTCGCTATTGTTGTCAATGCTTTAGCATACAGAAAAATGGCCAAATCAGCCAAGAAGGTCTCCTCAAAAGGCATCATCATCTCCCTGATTGCCGGCGTATTGATGTCTTTCTTCTATCGCTTTATTGCCGCCTCTATGGACTTGGACAACTTCATCACTCCGGCAGCAGGTAAAATGACCCCCTACACCGCCATGTTCATCTTCGCCTGCGGTATCTTTGTGAGCAACTTTGTCTTCAACACGCTCGTGATGAAAAAACCCTTTGAAGGGGCCCCCGTGAACTATCGCCAATACTTCTCCGGAAAGTGCAAAATACACTTTGTAGGCATCCTCGGCGGCCTCATCTGGGGCTTGGGGAACGCCTTTAACCTCATTGCCGCAGGGAAAGCGGGAGCTGCCATCTCCTACGGTTTGGGACAGGGCGCCACCTTAGTATCAGCCCTTTGGGGCGTATTTGTTTGGAAAGAGTTTAAAGCAGCCCCCAAAGGCACCAATGCCTACCTTTACGCCATGTTCCTCCTCTTCCTCCTTGGTATTGCAATCATCATAGTCGCAGGGGCTTAACCTTACACCCGCCAGAAGATTCCCTTGCGGCTCAAATTAGAGACTAAGTAGATAATCAGAAGCCCGAATATAAAAGCGCTACATGCGCCAATCCACGGACTTTCAGGAGGAAAGGCGGCTTTGTAGATGTCAATCAGGAAGGTAAGGTTGAGAAGGGGCACGAAACAAGAGCCGACGAGCAGGTAACTGATGAGGGGATTGGCTCCGGCGCGGGATAGGGTGCGAACAAAAAAGGAACCGGGGAGTAACCGGCATATATAGTGGAAAAAGAGGAGCAGGATCATGCTTATGCCCCCCATCGTTAGACAATAGGAGAAGGTGGCGGGTACTTTCTTAATTCCGCCCTCGTAGGGATCCATGAGCAAACCAATCAACAGTAGGGTTGCCGCCAAAACAATCAATGGAAAGAGGTTTCTGGAACTATTTCGGGAGATGATCAGGCACAACAACAGGACGCTTAGAGATACGCCAACCAAAATCCATTCGTTCCAGCGCAGGTAAAGACCAAGACAGAGAAATACAAGGAGCATTCCCAACAAGATGTAGAAGAGGTGTCCCACAGGCGGACTCTCCGTTATGGTATCTTTCTGGCCCCTCCATCCTAAATAGCCGCCCATGTAGTCTCCGACCCAGGTGGCAGGTATGAGCAACAGCAAGTAGTAGATCTCCTCCATATTAAAAATCCAACTTGCTGATTTATGAGCATTTAGCCACAAATCAAAACCGGTCTCTTTCGAAAGAAAGGAGATACCGATCACACCTGCTAAAAAGACAAGCCTCCCCCACGTGCAGTCTCGGGTGACATACCAGATCAAGGAGCCAAAGAGGTAGAGAAATGCGAGGAGCAGGATGATGAAATCTCGTCTGTGCAAATCAAATGGCACTCCGTAGCCAAAATGAAAGAGGGCAATGATACCCAAGATGACACAAACACCCGCCGCTCGAATCCAAATCCTCTTGGACGAGGGTTTTACATAGTGGAAAAGGGCAAACAACGCGAGAAATCCGATCAATACAATTGCCTGAACATCATAGCTGGAAACATGAACTTCATAGAATGAGAACGGGATCATCAAATCCAATTTTCCCCTCACCTGCGAAGGGTCAAGCAGCGTGACTAAATAGGCAAAGGCCCAGAGTAAAAGAAAACGTTTCAACAGACGGGAGAAGAATTGCCCCCTCTTCTCAACCCTCCTGCGACCGGCCAAAGGAATGGCCGCGCCCATACAGAAGATGAAGAGGGGAAAGACCCAATCCACCCATGAAATGCCGGGGATTGCGGAGTTGAGTGTATGCAGGGGTGCGGGATTCTGTACATGGTACATCCATCCCGGCAATATGCCGGTGGGTACAATGGCCGAAAAGAGCATACCAAAAATAGAGAGGCCGCGCAACACATCTAACGCGAGCCATCTATTGGCTGTGTTTTCAATTGTTTTAGGTGGATATGTATCCATAGTTTTATTGTTAATTCCATAGTTTTTCGCTTGTTACACATCTTCCATTGACTTGATGAGGTTGTCCACAATTTGCAGCTTCTCCCGCAACAACTCCGCGTTACCTGCCTCGGCAATAAAACGAAGATAAGGCTCCGTGTTGGAGGGACGAATGTTGAACCACCAATCAGCAAATTCTAACCGATAGCCGTCAAAATCGTAAGACGCTGTCGGCTCCTCTCGTGACGTAAAATAATCCCGCACAGCATCCATCGCCTCGCGTTTTTTCTCAATCTTATAGTTGATTTCACCCGAATTTTGGTAGCGGGCAATCCTGCCGATCAGTTGTGAAACCGAAATGCCCCTATCCTTCATCTTGCTCACCACATTCAGGACGATCAGCGCAGCCATAATCCCACTGTCGGAGTAGAAAAACTCTTTGAAGTAGTAGTGCCCCGCCAACTCTCCGCCATATATACCGTCTATTTCAAGCAATTTGGGAGCGGCGTATGCGCGCCCGACCCGCCAGGTGTGCACCTCGGCGCCGAAAGAGGAGAGGTATTCGCCCACCGCCTTGGAAGATCGTATATCTTGCAAAACTGCCCCGCTAAGTCCTTTTTCTTCAAAGAAATAGTGTCCCAATACTGCTATTATCAAATCGGGCGAAATAAATTGTCCCCCTTCGTCCACAAACATCACCCGATCGGCATCTCCATCAAAAATCACCCCGATATCGCACGCCTCCTTCACCACCAAATCTTTCAGCGCCTTTACATTCTCAGGCACAAGCGGGTTAGGCTCATGGTTGGGAAAAGAGCCGTCAAGTTCATCAAAAATATAGAGGGGGGTATCTCCCATTAAATCCCTCATAAAGAGCGCTGCCATACCGTTTGAGAGGTCCATACCAATCTTCAGGTTGGTGTAGTCGCCCAAATAACCCCTCAGAAAGGCCAAATATTCGTCCCGCACAGAGAATGGGATGACCTGCCCCCGATTCGCCGAGGGCGAGATGGGGCGCTCCGCAGCCGGATTTCCGGCGCCAATCCACACTTCCAGCAAATTAAGGCCACTATCGTAGCCAACCGGCATAGCCTGTGCCCGCGAAATCTTTAGCCCGTTGTACGCCGCCGGATTGTGCGATGCCGTGATTTGAACCGATGCCCCAAAGCCATGTTTTGCAGTGGCGTAATATACTTGAGGCGTGGTACTTAGTCCAATATCATACACATCTGCCCCCGATTCGCAAATTCCCCGGAGCAATGCTTTGTGAATCTCCGGCGAGGAGTCACGGACATCGCGCCCGACCAATACTTTTTTAACTCCCAATAGTTTAGGGAGAAAAAATCCGATTTTATAAACATCCGAACAGGTAAAATCGGTTCCGTATATGCCGCGAATGTCGTAGGCGTGAAAAGCGTTCATAGTTTCATAGTATGCAGGGTTTAGTCGAGAACGGTTCGGTAGGAGGTTTTTCCTCTTCCTTTGGCGATCGTCTGTAGTTTAGATTGCAGCATTTTTTTGCGGATAGCGGAGGCTTTATCTGTAAACAACACCCCTTCTAAGTGGTCATATTCATGCTGCACCATTCGGCAGGCAAATCCGGTCAAGCGCTCTCTCTTCAGCTCCAAGTTTTCATCATAATACGCTACCTCAATCCAAGAGGGCCTGTCGATGTCCACATGTATATCGGGAAGGCTTAAACAACCCTCATTATAAGAGCAATATGAATCGCTCTGTTCTACTATTCGGGGATTGATCATCACGCGCTTAAAATCTTTGAGTTCGGGTCGGTCATCGCTAATTGAGGCGCCATCGACTACAAAGAGGCGGATGGGTTTCCCCAACTGAGGCGCTGCCAGACCCACCCCGTCGGCATGGTGCATGGTTGCCCACATATCGGTAATCAACTGCTTCAAATCGGGATAGTCAAAAGGCACCTCCATTGCCTTTTTTCTCAACACATTTGACCCATATACGTAAATCGGTAATACCATTCTGTTACAATTTGTGGGTAGAATCTAAATAGCCCTGCAAAATGAGCGCTGCGCTCACTTTATCAATCGTCTCTTTATCTCTGCGTTGCATCTTTTTTAGCCCGCCGTCTATCATGGCGCGGAACGCCAACTTTGAAGTGTATCGCTCATCTTCCAACGAAACCGGTACAGCAGGAAAGAGGTTTTTCAACTCCTTGACAAAGCGCTCTACGTTTGGGGCATTCTCAGACGGCGTGTTGTCTAAATTTTTGGGATAGCCCACCACAAAACGCGACACACTTTGCCGTGCGGCATAACCCCGAAGATAGGTCATTACCTTGGTAGCGGGAATGGTATCCAACGCAGAAGCAAAAATCCCCAACGGATCACTCACCGCCAAACCAACCCTTTTTGGCCCAAAATCGATACCTATAATTCGTTCCATCCTGCAAAATTAACACTTTTTCTTCACATACCACAATCTTTGTTCAAAAAGCAAGAAGAGAATCCCGCCAAACGCATCGCTGACCGAAAAATGCCTATCTTTGCGCGATATCCCAAATACGATTATGGCAGCAAAATATCAGGAAAGAAAGAATAGGTTACTAAGTAAGTATCGGTTTTCTATTTATAACGATTCTTCTCATTACGAATTATTTGTAGTTAGAATTACGGGGTTGGGACTGTTGATTTCCACCCTCCTTACCATTATATTCATTATCGCTTCGGTCACATTGATCATTGCATTGACCTCATTAAAGGAGTTGATTCCCGGCTATCCTGACACGCAGACGCGCAGAAAAATTGTCTCCACAGCGCTAAAGGCTGATTCGTTGGAGCAGGCGATGACGCGATGGGATTTGTACCTGTCTAATGTGCAACGCATTTTGGATAATGAAACGCCCATTGATTTGGAAGCCATCTTTATTACGCCCACCGACTCGCTGAATGTCGCTCCCAAAACGAGGTTGGCTCCCTCCCGCGAGGACTCACTGTTGCGTCGAGAGGTGCAACAACAGGAGCAATTTAGCACTCATCAGCGCAATCCGTTGCAACAACTTGAGGGCGTGCTCTTTTTTACTCCGGTAAAAGGGGTGGTATCGGATGAGTTTAATGCGGCTAAAAAACACTTTGCCATAGACATTGCAGCGCCTCCAAATACGGCTGTCCACGCTGTGTTGGATGGAACGGTCACCTTTGCCCAATGGACACAGGATACGGGGTTTGTTATTCAGATTCAACACAGCAATAATCTGATTTCCAACTATAAACACAATGCAAAGTTGCTAAAAACTACGGGAGAGCGCGTCAAGGCGGGAGAGGCTATTGCGTTGGTGGGAAACTCCGGATCAAAAACGACCGGCCCCCACCTCCACTTCGAACTGTGGCACAACGGAACCCCTATCGACCCTGCCAAATATATCAGCTTCTGACAAACTGCACCTTACCCTTAACTACTTCTTCATGGACAAAAAACGCATTGCTATTTTAGGTTCCACCGGCTCCATCGGACGCCAATGTTTGGAAGTCATCTCCAAACATCCCGACCACTTTGAAGCCGAGATTCTTACCGCCTTAGACAACAGTGATGCACTCATCCAACAGGCGCTCAAGATTCAGCCAAATGCCGTGGTTATTGCCGACCCTGCTCATTACAGCAAGGTGAATCGGGCGCTGTCGCCCCACTCCATTAAAGTATTCAGCGGCGAGGAGTCTCTCTGCGAGGTGGTTTCTTGGGAAAGTGTTAACTTGGTTCTCAATGCATTGGTCGGCTTTTCGGGCTTGGCGCCCACACTTGCGGCCATCAAAGCAGGCAAAAGTGTTGCGTTGGCCAATAAGGAGAGTTTGGTGGCGGGAGGTCATTTGGTGATGAATGCGGCGATTGCGGGCAACATTCCTATCATTCCTGTTGATTCTGAGCACTCTGCAATCTTTCAGTGTTTGTGTGGCGAAAAGAGCCCCATTGAAAAGTTGATCCTTACCGCTTCGGGAGGTCCTTTCTTCCGCACTCCTGCACACGAACTCCCCTATATTCGTAAAGAGCAAGCGCTCAATCATCCTAATTGGACTATGGGCGAAAAGGTGACGATCGATTCTGCCACCATGATGAACAAGGGTCTGGAGGTTATTGAAGCGCACCGGCTTTTTGGACTTCCCACTTCAAAAATAGACGTACTTGTTCATCCTCAATCTATTATACACTCAATGGTGCAATTTGAAGATGGCGCAGTAAAGGCGCAAATGAGTCATCCCGATATGCGTATCCCCATTCAGTATGCCCTCTCCTTTCCCCGTCGCTTGCCGCTTGACACCCCCCGACTCCAATTTGAAGCGTTGAGACACCTCGATTTCTTTCCGCTTGAACCCGAAAAATTCCCCTCTCTTGCCTTGGCCTACTATGCTTTGGAACAGGGCGGAAATATGCCTTGCGCCCTCAACGCCGCCAACGAAATAGCGGTAAAAGCATTTTTAGAAGAGCGCATCCCTTTCCACCACATTCCCCAAGTGATTGAAAAGACACTACATACCCACCCCCTCCTACCCCCCCCCCCCCCCCCCCCCCCCCCCCCCCCCCACCCCCCCCCCCCCCCCCCCACCCCCCTTATCAAAAAAAGGAAAAAATTTTCTATTTAATTTTTAAACAATAATTGACAACCTATTTAAAAAT
>Ga0123353_10008806_pt1 | contig 13830 bp, 9 predicted proteins | sample TergutLab28metaG_3_FD_92763 | JGI IMG/M metagenome (GOLD analysis project Ga0123353, IMG submission 92763) | Labiotermes labralis P3 segment gut microbial communities from Petit-Saut dam, French Guiana - Lab288 P3 | ecosystem: Host-associated > Arthropoda: Insects > Digestive system > Gut ... | reverse complement strand
TTGACGAATCTGTTGCACCAAGGAGAGAGAACCCTGCGAGAGGTACGAGAAAAATGTTCCCATAATCCAATGCCAACAGCAAGAAAACTCGGATGGAAAAACTAAACTTGTCGACGGACTGTCACCAAATCATAGACACTTGAAAATCTCGTCATTTTCGGTTATCCTACCGGTTATTCTGGGAACGATTCACGGTGAAAACTTTCCAATATGCAGTCTCCCGTATGCAGCAGGTTCCGACAACTTATGCCGAGCGTCAACGGATCAGGTCGCTCATTGATACTCTGCCATTGGAGGGATCACCCGTTCGGAATCAACTCGAACTCTGGGCAAGATCAATCATTGACACCGATGAACACCTTGCCTGGACGATGGTTCTCATCGGAAGCAAACTCTGGATGCGCCGAGTCGTTGCCGTTCCCATTTCGCAACGGCTTTTGCTGTTGCCCCACTGCTTACGGAGTGTGGGGCAATGTCCCGCTACCCACGATGCCGACGGACTACACTGCCAACAATGCGGAGCATGCGAACTTGGTCGCTTGAAGTCCACCGCCGAAACGCTCGGCTATCATGTTCTCATAGCCGAAGGTTCTCCCATCGTGATGCAGTGGATTCTCGCTGGAAAAACCAGCGCGATTCTCGGTGTCGGCTGTCTCCGGTCACTGGAAAAAGCTTTTGAAAAATTACAACTTTCCGGCATTCCCGCACTGGCGGTGCCGCTTCATACTACCGCGTGCAAGGATTCGACCACCGATATTGACTGGGTGCTCGAAATGATTCAAACGCCTTATGAACCTACCGATTCGCAAGAGGTTCCGCCGTCCTACGTTCATCTCCTTCGAGGAGCGGCACGACTTTTTTCGGCTACTCCGCCGGGGGGCTTATCCTCCCGGCTTTTACCGGATGCCCCTGCCCAACTAACCGAGTCGCTTGCCTTCGATTTTTTGAGCCGGGGTGGAAAGTTTTACCGACCGTTCATCACATTGGCGGTGTACGATGCACTCACGGGTTCACGTTGCACCGCCGCCGAGGGAGAACAGCATATTGAGCAGTTACCCTCGTGGGTCAAGAGTGCGGCAAAGACCGTCGAGATTTTTCACAAAGCGTCGCTCATTCATGACGACATTGAGGACAACGATCTTTACCGCTACGGTAAACCGACGCTCCACCAATCGCACGGGACGGCAACGGCGATCAACGTCGGTGATTACTTGCTCGGTTACGGCTACCACCTGATTGCGGAACTGCGGAAGGAGATACCGGGCGAATTCGTTGCCGAAATGTTGGCGGTATTGACTTCGGCGCATTGTAAGTTGAGTGTCGGACAAGGAACGGAATTGGCTTGGCAAGCAAAGGGAGTCATTCCGGCGGCGGAAGACATTTTGCGGTTCTATGTCGGCAAAACGTCGCCTGCATTTGAGGCGGCACTCAATATCGGCGTTTTGTCCGCAGTCGCTGCCAAGGGAATCGACGAAGAGTTTTACCATCGTATAAAGGACGAACTTGCTCGGTTTTCCCGGCACTTGGGGGCAGCATTTCAGATCAAAAATGATTTGGACGATTGGTTTCCCGACGCGGGCAACAAAAAAATTGCGGGCACCGACATCACGAATCAACGTCCGACATTACTTCACGCTTGGGCACTCAAGAGCGGGGAGAGTACGTTCCCCGGCGATGCCGCTACACCTGCGGCGTGGTTTGACCGCTTCCAGAAGGCGGGACTGTTCGAGCAGGCGCGACGGCTTGCCGCCAAGTATTCGGATAAGGCACGAGAGGCGGCGCATCACATCGATCATCCACCGTTCCGGGCGTTGTTGCTCCATTTCGTCGAAGCATTGGGTATGGGGTGATGTGTTCCCTCAAAACAACTCCATCAGGGCATCCGCAAAGAGTTTCATGCCGTCTTTGTTCGGGTGGTTGATGTCGTTGACCATCAGTGTCGAATAGGGGATTCCCTGCCGCCAGAGTCTGCCGTATCGTTTGGCACCATCGGCAAGGGCAACGTTGTTTTTAGAGCAGAATTCACGTACCGATTGTGTGTAGGGACGTGGATCGTCGTCGATGTTCTTCTCCGATTCGAGATTCATCCAATCGGCACGGACGTAGTGCGGGGTCAGAATGATCCACTCTGCACCGATCTCCTTGAAATCGGCAAGGATTTCGGAATACCGCTTGTCGAGGTAATCGCCATGCATACCGGCATCGTTGACAAACTCGGAAACGATCAAGTCGGGCTTCATCGCGAGGACTTTTTCCGCGTAATTCTTGGGACTTCCCGGCGACTCATTGCGGTAAGTGTCGGTATTCCGTCCCCCCCACGCTTCGGTCAGAAGTTCGATGTCCGCATTCGGGAACTTTGCACGGAGCCGAACGACGAACTGTTCCTGCCAACGTTCCGCACTCGTTAGATAACCGGCATCGGTTACACTGTCGCCCCAAGCGAGTATCCGCACTTTGTGCCCGCTCTGGATTTTATGCATCGTCTTGGGTATCAACCGCTCTGCAACGGTCGGTTTGACTGGCGGTGATTCGGGATACGCTGTTTCTGTTATCGGATACAGGTTTTCCGAAGTCAATTTCTCAATTCGACCATTGACGAAGACGTTTGCCAACCGAACATCGCCATCCGGTAGCGTCGGCGGCACGGGAGTTGTAACGTGCGTCTCTCCACGGCGCAAGACGAGTTTGCCGTCCTTCGTCTTGACCACGGAATCGAGACGCTTTTGGGCGTAAATGTAGTCGATGAACACCGGCTGCCCTTCGGCAATCCGACCGCCTTCGACTCGACCGATGCTTCCCCAGAATGGATCGAGTTGATAATCCTTGCCGAGTTCGTAAATTGTTGCGTTCGGCGATTCCAATTCTCGGACCACAACGGTCTCCGGTTGCAGAACGCCGGTCGTCGAACACTCTTCCGCCTTGACACCGTTGAGTGATTGCCCTTTCTGCCACGGAGCGGTTTTCGGGTTGAACAACGGTAGATTACCGTACTTTTCTGCTTTGACGGAAACGAAGTCCGGCGGAGCGACCGTCAACACGGCAGTCGCTTGCCCGTGTTCAGCGCGGAGCGTCCAAGCGTCCGTCAACTCCAAAGAAACAGCGTGGACAGCGGAGCCCCAAGACAGCACAACAGCAGGAAGTAGAATACTATGGAATCGCATAACGTTACTCCTCAAGCGAATGATCGACACCATCAGTCAGTGTACAATAGATTCATTGGCGTTGCAAGGCGATGACCAGCGTTGCCACTCCGTGCCATCATGTGTAAATTTCCTATTCTGTGGATTGTAACGGATAGGTAATTGATTGTTGGTCAAAATCTGTCCGTTTTTATTTGTTTTTTCCACTCCCGCAGATTATCATGTTATTCCGACGGCATGTTTGCCCCCCTGAGCCGCCATGTTCGACAATCAGCGCACCTTACCCTCTGATATTGTTGACAAACTCGTGAAAGACACGATGCCGCTCGGGTACATACTTTGGGACATCGAAGGCAACGGAATTGATTGTAGCCCCAGTGTATTGCAACTTTTTGGTCTCTCGATGCCCCTGGAAGTTTTTGACAAATGGTGGCAACTCTCTCCACCGGTTCAGCCGAACGGTCGTGATTCCAAAGAATTTTTTTCTGAACTCGTTTCATCAGCAAATACCAGCGGCAAAGTCGTTTTAGAATGGTGGCATACAACCATCGATGGAGAACCATTGCCCGTCGAAGTTACACTCGTTCAGCATAGCCACGAGGGCAATGTATTTCTCATTGCCTATCTCCGAGACCTCCGAGACCACCAGGAAACACGGCACGACCAACAAGACGTTGACACAGGACATGTTCGAATGGCAACGATTCTTCGTTCTTGCCCGATATGTTGTGCCATTGTACTGGATGATCGCCTTGCCTTTGCAACGCCCTTTATGCGCCAGTTTCTTGGTGTCAAACCCGGCGATACATTCAGTTCGCTTTTTACCGATCCTGCAATGGGTGCAAAGATATGCAGAGGTTCCCCTGGCGACAGCGAAGTTTCTTGGATTCCTGTGACAATTCAGAGTCCTTCCGGCGAATTCAAGGAGATGCTTGCGTATTCCATTTGTCTTGGATATACAGAGAATTCTGAAAAAATCATTTGGCTGGTGGACGTAACACAAAGCCGACAGTTGGAAAACGAATTGAAAGCCGCCAAAGCACAAGCCGAAACCACTACGAAAGCGAAGAGTGAGTTTCTTGCCAATATGAGTCACGAAATTCGGACACCGATGAATGCCATTATCGGATTGTCTGATGTACTGCTCCATTCTGAGTTACAGCCAAAAGATCGGAGTCATGTCAAATTGCTCCGTTCTTCCAGCGACACGCTCATGTTCCTCATCAATGATGTTCTCGATTTCTCCAAAATTGAGGCAGGCAAACAGGAACTTGCTCACGAGTTGTTTGATTTGCACCAGATGGTTGAAAGTGCATTGGGAATGCTTGTTTCCCACGCTGCTCCAAAAGGACTCGAACTCTGTTATACCTGTGATGAACCGACCCCCCGAAAGTTAATCGGTGACGGTAATCGGTTGCGTCAAGTGATCATTAATCTGCTCAGTAATGCTACCAAATTCACTCAATCGGGCGGTGTTCGGGTTCACATCAAGACTATCGAGCGTGAAGACAGGAAAGTCGTCTTGCATTTTGATGTGGTCGATACGGGAACGGGAATCCCCGAAGACAAAATGGTTTGCCTTTTCAAAAACTTTTCGCAAACAGAAGCCTCTTCGCGCTCCTTTGGCGGTTCGGGTCTTGGCTTGGTGATTTCACAAAACCTCGTTCAAATGATGGGGGGAATCATTGAAGTCGAGAGTGTCCTAAATCGAGGGACTCGGTTTTATTTTGATGTTCACCTAGAATACGAGAGCAGAATTCCTAAGGAAGTGGACTGGTCGAGCAAAGCAGGTCGCCAGAGTCTTCCGTTCATGGATCTCTATGAACTCACCGGACATTTTTCGCTGGAAAAGAAAAATGTTCTGGTCATCGATGCCGTCGAAATGCATCGACACGCCCTTGTCGAACAGTTAACGAACTGGAAAATGAGCGTCCGAGAAGCCGACTCTGTGTCGCTTGCCATGCAGATTGCCCATGAAGCCCAAAAAACGAACAATCCCTTTGATCTCTTGATTGTTAATTGGGCTTTGAAGGGAAACAATGGCTCTGAACTGCACACGCTCCTTTCTGTTAACAAGGAACTACCAGAAGCCCCCATGTTACTGATGGTCCCTCTCAACATAGAACAGTCTCACCTCGATGACGAGTCTATTCCGCAAACGCAAAAATTGTTACACAAGCCGATTTCGTGTTCGACATTGTACGATGCTATTCTGGAATTACTGTTTCCCGAAGATATTGAGTCCGCCATGAAGAGTGCTATTCCGGTCCGTCGGCACTTCGATGCACATGCTGCTGGACACAAGGTTCGAGTGCTAGTAGCGGAAGATAACAAGGCGAACCAGATTGTTGCCAGTGCTATCTTGGGCGGGGCAAACTTGGATTGTGTGATTGCCCCAAACGGTCAACATGCGTACACCAGTTTCCTTGAAGGCGGATTCGATTTGATTCTTATGGACTGCCAAATGCCGGAAATCGATGGATATGAGGCAACTATCATGATCCGAAAATGGGAAAAAGAAAATGGCTCGCCCCGGATCCCGATCATTGCTCTGACAGCAAATGCGTTCACGGGCAACATTCAAAAGTGTCTCGATGTCGGTATGGATGCCTATTGTAGTAAGCCTATCAATCCAACTCAACTACTAGAAATGATTGACCGGTTTCTCGAAACAAAACAGATACAACCTAACAAGTAACCGCATGTCGGTTTCCTGTTTTCCTTGTTTACGCGGCGGGTTCGGCAGTCGGGTTTTCATAAGAGCATCTCCGTTGTCAGGACGGCTACCATAGTACAACAGGTCAGGTCAAACGCAACTCGTTTTCTGCCCACGGACGATTCGCAAATTCCCCACCGAATCGGGCAAAATTTGCACGCCGTCCCAGCCGGACAAGAGATCGGCAACCGATTCTGCGATCATGGGGCTTACCTCCATCAAAAGATGTCCACCCGACCGAAGTCGCTCCGCCGATTGCGAAACCAAACGTTCAATCACTTCGGTGCCTCTCGTGCCAGCGAGGAGAGACTGTTCCGGTTCAAAATCCTTAATATCTGTTGGCAACGACTCATATTCCGCTTGGCTGATATACGGCGGATTGCTCAATCACATCCAGCGTTTCCGGGATTTGTTCGAGCAAATCGGATTGCCGAAATTCGATGCGTTCGGCAACACCATTCACCTCGGTATTGGATCGGGCGAGGTGCAACGCCTCCGTTGAAATATCGACGGCAATGATTTTTGCTTCCGATAGATGTTTCGGCAAATTCTTGGCAATCGCAACGGCAATGATTCCACTGCCCGTTCCGACATCGGCAATGACAGGACTGTTGGCAAACGTTTTGATTGTGTCCAGAGTTTGCAGCACTAAATCCTCGGTCTCGGGTCGAGGAATCAACACATTGCGATCAACCTTGAATGGTAGCGAAAAGAATTCTTTGGAGCCGACAAGATAGGCGGCGGGTTCGCCGTTTCCTCGCCGTTTGACGAAGTCGCGAAAAATCGTCCGCTGGGCATCGGTCGGTTCGGATTCAAAGGCAGTGTAGAGTTCGATCCGCTTGATTTTCATGGCGTGTGCCAGCAGGATTTCCGCTTCCAACTGCGGTTTTTCAATTCCTTTTTTCTTGAAAAAGTCGCGTGTCCACGCCAGTAGGCGATTGACCGTCCATGTTTCTTCCACTGTCATGAGCGATGAGTGGGTGGGTTTGTAAGATTAGCATTATACCATGCGAAGAGTTGAAACATGGTAATGGACTGAGCCCTCTCCCAGAGCGACAGGGGACGGACATCTCGCCACCTCGTGTCCCACTTTCCCAATGGATTCCGTTTATGGTACAATGAGTCATCGGGTCCAATCCGATATGAATCCCTTAACCCCCTTTGAATAGCAATGTCAGAAACATTGGCAAAAATGGAGCAACATCAAGATACCACGATGGCTACTCGTGACGGTGTCTTTTCGGAAGACACGGAAGATACCTTGAAAGACATGTACCTGTCGTTCCGGCTCGGCGACGAAGATTACTGCCTTGAAATCAGGCACGTCACTGAAATCGTCGGTATCCAAAAAGTTACGGAAGTGCCGGATATGCCGCACTACGTAAAAGGGGTGGTCAACCTTCGCGGTCAGGTAATTCCTGTAATCGATATGCGTCTCCGATTCAACATGATGGGTCGGGACTACGACGAACGGACTTGTATCGTGGTGATCAACCTTCGTAATGGTCAAGTACAGGTCGGCTTGGTGGTGGACACAGTGAACGAAGTACGTTCGATTGAGGAAGCGAATGTTTCTCCTCCGCCGAAGAGTGGGACGGGACAGTGTGCCCAGTACATCCGCGGACTTGGTAAAGTCGGCGACGACGTGAAGATCATTTTAGACGCTAATAAACTCCTCTTTGAAGGCGAACTCGCCTCATTTGCTGGGGGGTAGGCTTTCGCTATTAGTACCAACACGCCCTATTTTTTTCACGCCGCCTTCTCCTTTTCCACTTGTGGCGACTCGGCATCAAAGCCGAATTCTTCTTGTGTGACGAACAGTGGTCGGTGTTTTGTCTCCATGTAGATTCGACCGACGTACTCGCCAACAATACCGAGTGCCGTCAACTGCATTCCGCCGAGAAACAGAATCGTAACGATCAACGTGGGCCAACCGGGCGATGTAATTCCCGATACCCACACTTCGCCTAAAATATAAACCGCATAGCAGAGACTCATTGCCGCCACTGTAAGTCCGCAAGCCGTGATCCAGCGAAGCGGCTGCACCGAAAAACTGGTAATGCTGTCCAGCGAAAGACGAAACAATTTCATGAAGGAAAATTTCGTGGTCCCCGCAATTCGCGGTTTGGTTTTGAAAGGAATTCCTATTTGTCGAAAACCAAGCCAAGAGATCATCGCCCTCAAAAATCGGGCATTTTCTCCCATCGAGTTAATGGAATCGACTACTTTTCGATCCAATAACCGGTAGTCCGAAATGCCCTCTTGCAAAGGCACGTGGGAGAGCAAATTCATGGTCTTGGTGAAAAGCGATGACATTAAACGTTTGAAAAAACCTGTGTCTTCGGAATAGGTTCGGATTGTAAAAACGCTGTGAAAACCGTTGCGCCAGTGTTGTAACATTTCGTGAATCAATTCCGGCGGATGTTGCAAATCGGAGTCCATGGTGATGATGGCATCGCCATGAGCAAGTCTCAAACCCGCTGAAACGGCTGCTTGGTTGCCGAAGTTCCGAGAAAACCGCAGAATTTTGATTCGGGAGTCTTCGGCATGGAGGACTTGTAGAGTTTCCCAAGTAGGATCGGTACTTCCATCGTCCACGAGAACGATTTCCCACGTATAGGGCAATCGGTTGAGTTCGGTAACGACGGCATCGACAAAGGCACGGATACCTTCGGATTCATTGAATACCGGCGCAACAATAGAAATAGTTTTACGTTCGTCTGAAGGGTGCCGAGGATAAAATTTCATGAGGAAGATCGTTGCAGGAGTTGGTGGAGATGGTAACGATAACCTCGAAACGATGCAAGAGAAAAGTGTCGAAAAAGAGCCGGAATACCTAGTACCGGAATACCGGGCTAAATGGCTAAATGCGTTTCCCGACGTGTAACAATGCTTCAGACTTCTTGCCGAGTGGTTCGCCGAGAAACTCGCCGTAAACCGCCTTGATCTGCGGATTATCGCAACTCAAACGAATTTCCTGGTTTGCATCTCGTTGAAACAAAGCACCCAGTCGAAGTTGTTGGATAAACGTGGTATCTCCGGCAGGATACGGCTGTCCGCCGCCGCCGATACAACCGCCGGGACACGCCATCACTTCGACAAAATCGAATTTTTGTTCGCCGCTCTGGATCGCATCAATGAACGGTCGTGTTTTGCCGATGCCGTGAACCACCGCCACGTTCAGAGTACGTTTGCCTAGATCGACAGTGGCATGTCGAACGCTTTCCCAGCCGCGAATGGGACGTAGATCAAAGAAATCAGCAGGGGGATTCTTATCGTTCAACAACTTGTATGCCGTGCGAAGTGCCGCCTCCATCACGCCACCGGTATTGCCAAAAATCATACTGGCACCGCTGCCCGCACCCATCAGTGAACTGTACGTGGCATCTTGTACCTGTAGGAAATCAATCTCACTTGCTTTGAGCAGATAAGCAATTTCCCGGCACGTAAGGGCAATGTCCACATCTCGTATTTCCGGCTTGCCGAGCGAAATACCGGCAGAATTCATATCGGGCAACATAATTTCCGCCTTCTTTGCCGTACAGGGAGTCAAAGCAATGTGGACAATTTTTTCTGGGTCGATTCCCATTTTTTGGGCAAAATAGGTTTTAACCATCGTTCCTTGCATCAAAACCGGGCTTTTGGCTGTCGAAAGATTTGGTAAGAGCATCGGATAGAACAATTTAACAAACCGCACCCAGCTGGGACAGCAACTCGTGAACATCGGTAGCGGATTTTCCGTGTCGCTTTTTTGGAGACGACGCAACAGTTCCGATGCTTCTTCCATAATAGCCAAATCGGCGGCAAATGTCGTGTCGAGAACGTGATCCACGCCGAGTTTTTTCATCGCACCAACGGTTTTTCCCTCAACGTTCGTACCGGGATCAAGGCGGTACATCTCGCCGAGAGACACACGAATTGCCGGTGACGTTGATGCAACAACGATTTTGTTTGGGGCGGCAATCGCAGTTGCTACTGCCGGAAAGTGGAATTTTTCCGTAAGTGCCACACGGCAGTACATTATGCATTGACCACAGTGGATGCAAGCATCCTCGCCCTGGGGGACTTGTTGTCCGAGCACGGTCGTTACTGAACGGCAGAATTCCCGGCAATCTCCACAGAATCGGCAGCGCCCCATATGATGTTGAATTGACGGATTATTCGGAGCGATGGGTAAGGGACCCCAACCCAGTTGAGCACAGCCCATTTGTTTGTTGCAGATCAGCAATCCCGCTCCGAGCGAAGCGGCTTTAAGAAATTCGCGCCGTGTCGATTGGTCCTTCATTCTCATGATCCCCCCAATTGTTAATGTGAGAGCCGGATTATCCCAAAGAATTGATGAAAAAGCAAGCAGACTCACTTCCCGCTAACACCTACATCTCTCGCCATGTATGGTACTTGCACCCCCGAATCTTTTCGGTACAATGGGGCGAGTGGTTTCATTAGGTATTTCCCAGAAGGAAACAAACAAGAAAGAGGATTATTATGCACATTCCCGATATGATGTTACTAGGGGCGATTTGTCCCGCCACCGCCGTCGCCGCTTCGCTCGGCTTGGCAGGCACCGCGTATGCTGCTTACAAAACCAAAATCAAACCGGCGGCTACGTTCTTTGCAGGGGTTACCGCTCTGGTTTTTGCCGCTCAAATGGCAAACTTTCCCATCCAACTCGGCACGTCAGGACATCTGCTCGGTGCCACGCTTGCCGTTGCCTTGCTCGGGTCCGCCTTCGGAATCATGGCAATGTCGTTGGTCGTGATCGCACAATGTCTTGTGTTTGCCGACGGCGGAATCAGTGTTCTCGGAGCGAATTTGCTAAACATGGCACTGCTCGCTTCGCTCCCCGCCGTGTTCGTTAGGGAATTGATGACATCAGAATCGTACCATAAGACTGCCTATTGCATTGCCGCGTTTGTTTCGACGCTCCTTGCCGCCGGTGCATGTGCCGTTCAACTGGGCGTGAGCGGTGTTGCCCCTTTGCCAAGTGTGCTGACCGCGATGCTTTCTGTACATGCGTTGATCGGACTCGCCGAAGCAGGGTTGACCGTTGCGCTGCTCGTCGTGTTGTCTCAAGCCATCACGAAAGTTGCTCCTCACCGGGCATGGATGGTGCCGCTCGGCGTTGCCGCTGTGATTGCGGTGGTCATTAGTCCATTTGCCGTAACGACACCGGACGGCTTAGAGTGGGTCGCCCAGTCGCTTGGTTTTGCGCATCTGTCGGGTTCGTTGTTTGCCGCTCCTTTTGCAGAATACACAGCCCTAACGGGTTTCGTGGGAGTTGCTTTGCTGTTCGCGGTGGCTTACGGAACAGGACGAGTGCTCGTTCGGTCGAAGTAGATTCCGAACACAATGAGCCGGAAAGATCCGGGGATGGGGCATAGCGCAATCCCCGGATCGACTTACGGTTTTCACAGGTCTAGTAAAGGGATAAATCCCTAAAAAATTTTACGCACTCAGTGAAACGAGCAACCGGGCACCGCCCTTTACATTGTCCAGTCTTCGGATAGAATGGAGGGAGCAGAAACGATTTCTCTCCATTCCTAATTTGAATCATGTCGAAGCCACAACATCCGAAAAAGAAGGCAAATCATGGCAAACGTCCCGCCAATTCTAAAATGCGCAAAACCAAAAGGCAACAGGTGAAGACCTAGTGCGACAGTGCAATGACGGCACTTATTGCGCATCGGGAGTCGGCAACCACCTCGCACGTAAGACATTGCCGGGTCCCGATAAAGATGAGGCCGTATTGCCGTAGTGCCGCCGGGCATCGTCGTATCGCTTTTCACGTTCAGAAATTCGTCCCAGGAGATACTCCGTGCCGCTTTGCCAAGTGTTCAACCGATTCAAACGTATTCCCATCAGGCAATCCTTTGCGGCACCGATGGAATCAACCTCGAACAGTGCCGCACCGAGCCAATAACTCGCTTGAACCGAAAGCCATTGCAGTTGCAAGGCGAGTGCTGGTGTATTGCGGAACTGGGGATCGCCACGGTATTCAATCAGTTCCTTATCCGACACTCTGGTATTCTGATATTTTGTGAGGGCATTTTCTTGACCGCTGATGGCTCCCTTGAAATAGAGGATTCGTCCCGACCACAGCGGATAGTGATACCGGGCTGCCGAATCGTCCAGATTGAGCCGAGGACGCTGAATTAAAAACACCTCCATCGCCTCGTTCGTTACGTCCGGCTCAAACCGCTGTTCAAAGGCGGTGCGAAGCGGATACTTCCAAAACTCAACGCTAGTGATTCCCTGCACGGCAAGGAAGCGGCGGCGGAGTTCGTTGGAATCGGTGTAGAGCACCATATTTTGTTCACCGCTCAATTCGGCTTCCAGCACTTTCATCCGCATGGAGACGCTCTCCGGCAAGACGAAAAGATGGGCGGTCGTTTGTTGGAGCATCTCGGCAGATATTGGATACCTTTGGGATTCAGAAAGGTCAAGGCGACGGAATGACGAATCGTCTTGCTGAAGTTGCGACATTGTCGCAACGCCGGAAAAATACAGCGAACCATCGTCGCCCACATTGACCCCTTCAGTATGGGGCATGGGGAAACCGTAATCCAGCAGAAAGACATAAACTTCGCCGTCCAACAGTACACCGATTGCCCAAAAGATCGAAGCGTTGGGATTTGTCGGATGCGGAACAGAAAGCAGTGCTGCATCAATGCGACGCTGCCGTAAAAGTTCCAGAAAAACCGTCATTCGGTCTTGGAGGGTTCCATAACCGAGCAAGATTGTTTGCCAAGGATGTTTTTGCGGCATCTCGTAGGCTTCCTGTTGATTGATTGGAACGAATTTACTCCGCAGTTCGATATTGCAGACGACCCAGTCGCAAAGATGGACGACTTGATCCAAAAGAACATTCTTGTCGCCGCACGCCCACTGGGAAAGATCACGTATCCAAGCCGACTGTTTGAGATACTCAATATCCGAAGTGGTGATGAACAGATCGTCGGTTTTCAGTTGCAGGGCATATGCCTCAAACATTGCCGCATAAACTGCGAATACTCCGGCTTCAAATTCGAGTTGCTTTGCAAAAGCGCGAAGAGCACCGGCGTTGAGATTGGGAATATCGTCGAGAGCAGCAAATTTTTTCTGCAAACCGGACACGGCACCCGAAAATCGTCCCATAGACGGCAAGTCGGCAAGGGTTGCAAGCGTTTGGGTTTGCGTTACGAGTTGCTCCAAACCGGCGGTAATGGCTTGCCGCTCCGTTTGTAATGTTTCCGAGGCGGTGATCGGATTTCCGTCATCGTCCCGGACGTTCACACCTTGTAAGAGGGCAAGAGTTCGAACAACATTTTTGGTCGTTTCGGCGGCATCGATCGCGACTCGTTCGACATCTTGAAAGGCGGTGGCGGGTTTCCATGTGTCGTCCGGTTTTTGAGTACGAATCCATTTATTGAGCCGGTCGGCAATGCTGACCAATTTTTCATAGCCGGGTGTGTTCGGCAGAGAGGGGGATTCACCGAGGCTGTTGATGAGTTCGATGGAGCGGTCAAAGTCTTCCTTTTGGTGTCGGGTATCGCCGAATTCGACATTACCGGCATTGCCAAGTACGTGAACTGCTTCGCTCCGATCAGAACGTTTGCAACCGACAAGGAAAAGACCCAACAATAGAAACAAGAAAACAGAGCAAGGGCAACGTCGCATTAGGAAAAACTGTAAGCAGTCCACATCGAGCGGTGATTCTACGCTATTTTTGGTCTTTCGACAAGCCGAGCGCAATAACATACAAAACATCGGGTGTATAAATGTTTTGTGGTTGCCTTCTCCGCTGCGGTAAAAGCCACCCGTGTCGGTTTATTGGGCGTTTTAGGTCTTTGGACAGTCCGTGGACAAGTTTAGGTTTTCCATCTGAGTTTTCTAGCGGTGGGCATTGGATTATGCGAACATTTTTCGCGCACTTCCCGGAGCGTTCGCTCTCCCTGGTGCAATATATTTGTCAACGACACTGCCATATTCGTCAGC
>Ga0123353_10008804_pt1 | contig 13832 bp, 10 predicted proteins | sample TergutLab28metaG_3_FD_92763 | JGI IMG/M metagenome (GOLD analysis project Ga0123353, IMG submission 92763) | Labiotermes labralis P3 segment gut microbial communities from Petit-Saut dam, French Guiana - Lab288 P3 | ecosystem: Host-associated > Arthropoda: Insects > Digestive system > Gut ... | reverse complement strand
TCGAAAAAGAAACCAACACGATGGATAAGAAGCGCCGCGAGGTCTTGCAGGACCTCAGTTATATGGCGTATGCACCCGTACTGTTTATATCTGCGCTTACCGGTCAGAGAGTCGGGCGGTTGTTTGAACTGATCAACTATGTCAACGATCAGGCGGCGATGAGAATAACAACCGGCATGCTCAACGATATGCTTGCGGACGCGGTGGCGCGAGTACAGCCACCAACAGACAAAGGGCGAAGGCTGAAGATCTACTACATGACGCAGGCGGGGGTGCGGCCGCCTACATTCGTTTGTTTCTGCAACGACGCGGAGTTGTTCCACTTTTCGTACCAGAGGTATTTGGAAAACAAAATAAGAAGCGTGTTTGGTCTGGAAGGAACGCCGGTGAGGATGGTAATCAGGGAGAGAGACGGATAGCAGACAGCAGTTGAACATGGCGGAGAGACCCGCGGGGTCGAGCCGTTTTAGTCATCCTGGGAGGCGAAAATGAGATTCCTTTTATTGACGATCGTATCAGCAATACCGGCGTACTTGCTCGGAAGCGTAAATGGAGCGATTATCACTTCAAAGTATTTCTACCGTAAGGATATCCGTAAGTACGGAAGCGGTAACCCGGGGCTTACTAACTTTTACCGTGTTTTCGGTAAAGGCGGGTTTATGCTGGTTGTTGCGATCGACGTTATAAAGACAGTGGCTCCCGTAATTTTCGGAGGGTGGTTGTTCGGGCGTTTTACCGATATGACACTGTCCGATGGCTGGTTGTTTAAACAGTTTTTCGAAGTCTCTCTTTTCGGACAGACAATATCGGGCTTCTTTGTGATGCTTGGGCACTGTTTCCCCATTTTTTATAAGTTCAAAGGCGGCAGGGGAGTCATGGCGACGGGGGCGATACTGATCGTTCTGGACTGGCGGCTGGCGCTCATATCATGGGGGATCTTTGTTATCCTGACCGCGTTGACACGCTTTGTCTCGCTTGGCGCCATCGTTGGCGCAGCGGCGTTCCCTGTGTCACAGTACTTGCTTGAACATGGTGGTGTTTGGGAAGTCATGGCTGCGGTTGTATGTGCGCTGCTCGTCATAACGCGGCACCATCCAAATATCAAACGACTGATAAAAGGCGAGGAGTCGAGACTCACTTTTCGGCGAAGCAAAGATAAAGCTTGATCTGCCTGAGACAGGTTTTTGAGATATGGGAACCGGCAGGAAAATCTGCAAAGAGTAAATCGCTGAGAGGATAAAGACAGTGAACATTTCAATTTTCGGCAGCGGCGCATGGGGAACGGCTATAGCGCTGCTTTTGCGTGATAACGGGCACAAGGTGACGCTTTGGTCGAAATTCGAAGATGAAATCAACGGGCTTTGCCGGACACGCGAAAACCCACTGCTAAAAGGAGTCAGCATTCCTGAAGATGTATTGATGACTTCCGACCTGAGCGAGGCGGTCAGCGGAGCCGGCGCGGCGGTGCTGGCTGTGCCGTCGTATGCGGTGCGGGAGACTGTTGAGGCTCTCAAGGGTAAAATCGGAGACGATTGTGTTATCGTTTGTATGTCAAAGGGCATAGAAAAAGACACTTCCAGCCTGTTTACCGGCATTATCAAGGAGACGCTCGGTGCTGGAACACCGGTAGCGGCGGTGTCTGGCCCGACCCACGCGGAAGAGGTCTCCAGACGTGTTCCAACAGCATGTGTCGCCGCTTCAAAGGATATATCTGTGGCCGAGCATGTGCAGGGTCTGCTCATGAATGAGAATTTTCGCGTTTACACATCAACGGACGTCGTCGGCGTGGAACTTGGCGCTGCGTTGAAAAACGTCATAGCGCTCAGCGCGGGTGTATGCGACGGTTTGGGTTTCGGCGACAACACTACCGCGACGCTTATGACGCGCGGACTTGCGGAGATGGCTGAGTTGTGCGTCAGGATGGGCGGAAGAAAAGAAACTCTCGCAGGGCTCGCGGGCCTTGGCGATCTTATAGTGACATGCATGTCGCGCCACTCGCGCAACCGTCGGGCGGGTGTTCTGATCGGGAAAGGGACGCCGGTATTGGAGGCGATGCGTGAGGTCGGGGCGGTAGTCGAGGGATATTACGCGGCAAAAGCGGCATATGAACTGTCCGCGTCAATGGACGTTGAAATGCCTATCTGCTGTGAATCATACAGAGTATTGTACGAAGGAAAACCGCCGCTTACCGCGATGAAAGACCTTATGAGCAGGCGCAGGAAAAGCGAGCAGACCACCGGCGAGGAGATTTGGGTCACCTGAGTAATACAGTTGAAAGTTGGAAGCTGAAAGTTGAAAGTTGACAGCTGCGAGTTGAATGTTGAAAGTAATTGAGATCGGTGGCTGGGGGGAAACATCACGGTGACATTCAGAGCGTACCTTGACGGGCTGAAGGGAAAACGGGTAGTGGTTGTCGGGGCGGGCATAAGCAATATGCCGCTTATTACTGCCTTGCTAAACGACGGTATCGATGCGACTGTATGCGACAAACGGACCCGCGATGACATGGGAGAAACAGCGGATCGCCTGGAAAACCTCGGCGCGCGGCTAAAGCTTGGGGACCAATATCTGGCGGACCTGAGAGCGGATATTGTTTTCCGCACACCGGGTCTGATGCCGTCAAACGCCGCACTATCGGAAGCGGTCCGGCATGGGGCTGTTTTGACAAGCGAGATGGAGGTTTTTTTCGATGTGTGCCCGTGTAAGATCATCGCCGTCACCGGCAGCGACGGCAAGACGACTACGACGTCGATTTTAACGGAGCTGTTAAGAAACGAGGGTTTTACAGTACATGTTGGCGGCAATATCGGCAGACCTTTGCTTTGCGACGCCGACTCTATGCGACCTGACGATATAGCCGTGCTGGAACTCTCATCGTTTCAGCTGATTACAATGAACAGAAGCCCGCAGACGGCTGTTTATACCAATCTTTCTCCGAACCACCTCGACGTCCACGCGGATATGGAAGAGTACGCGGGAGCCAAGCGTAATATATTCAAGCATCAGGACCGCTCGGACAGGGTGGTTTTCAACTTAGACAATGAGTACACACGGGAGTGTGCGTTGTCCGCACCTGGTGAGGTTTTGTTTTTCAGCCTCCGGGAGAAGGTGGGCAGCGGAGTTTACGCAGACAGTGACACGATATATGAGGCGTCCGGCGGACAAAGCGAGGCTCTGATGCAGGCCGGCGACATAATGCTTCCGGGCGTGCATAATGTCGGGAACTTCATGGCGGCGTTTGCAGCGGTCAAGGGGCTTGTCAGCCGCCGCGTTATGCTGGAGACGGCGAGGACATTCCGCGGAGTCCGGCATCGCATCGAGCTTATAGCAGAGTCGCGCGGGGTGCGGTATTACAATGATTCCGTAGCTTCGAGCCCGACTCGTACGATCGCGGGCTTGCGCGCATTCGGGCAAAAGGTTATACTTATTGCTGGCGGAAAGGACAAGGGCGTCGCATTTGATGAGTTAGGCTGCGAAATAGTAAGGCATGTGAAGACACTTGTGCTTACCGGTCTGACTGCCGACACGATTCGCACAGCGGTCGAAAACGCACCCGGATTCAAGGGAGAGCCGGAAATACTGCTGTGCGATGATTTTGAAGAGGCTGTAAAGACTGCTGCAAGCAAAGCGAACAAGGGCGATGTGGTGCTGCTGTCGCCTGCATGCACGTCTTTTGACAGGTTTGCAAACTTCGAGGAGCGCGGAGACAAGTTTAGAGAGATCGTTATGAGGATCATCCGATGAGCATACCGGAGATTTCGGACAGGATCAGGCAGCTCGGGCGGCGGGCGTCTGATGATACCGAGGAACAGTTTCGGGCTATAGACGATATAACACAGATAAACACGGAAAAAGTACTGTCCGCGTTTCAGCGTCATCGCGTATCGGAAAACTGCTTTGCAGGTACGACGGGTTACGGGTATAATGACAAAGGCCGCGAGACACTCGATTTGATATATGCAGATATAATGGACGCCCCTGCAGCCCTGGTGCGCTCCGGCTTTACGGGCGGGACGCACGCGATAACAGCCGCTTTGTTCGCGGCGCTGCGCCCCGGGCAGGTGCTTGTATCGGCGACGGGCAAACCCTATGATACGCTCGGCGGGGTCATCGGTATAACAGGGGATTACAGAGGGTCCTTGAAGGAGTATGGTATCGGTTACTCGCAGACGGAGCTTGGCAGCAGCGGGGAACCGGATCATAAAGCGATAGCGCAAGCAGTCCGCGGGAATAATACAGGCGCTGTTTTTGTCCAGCGCTCACGCGGGTACTCGTCCAGACGAGCTCTGACGGTTGATGAGATCGGCGGGATCTGCGATACGGTTCACGATATCGACTGTAATATGCCGGTGGTCGTGGATAACTGTTATGGTGAGTTCACAGAGATCACAGAACCCGGGCAAGTCGGCGCTGATTTGATCGCGGGTTCACTGATAAAAAACCCCGGCGGCGGTCTGGCGCCGGCGGGAGGTTATGTTGCGGGAGACAAGCAGCTCGTCGAGGCAGCCGCGTATCGGCTTACATCACCGGGCATCGGTGCGGAGTGCGGGGCGACGCTTGGGCTGAACAGACTGCTTTACCAGGGATTGTTCATGGCGCCGCATACCGTTGCGCAGGCTATGAAGACAGCCGTGTTCTGCGCGCGGTTGTTTGAACTGCTGGGATATAAAACGTCGCCGGGATACGCAGAAGTCCGTTCCGATATCATACAGATGGTAGAGCTCGGCTCTCCGGACCTGCTTTTACGGTTTTGCCGCGGGATACAGGCCGGCGCGCCTGTTGACTCGTTTGTGAGTCCGGAAGCATGGGAAATGCCCGGATACGACAATCATGTCATAATGGCGGCGGGCACTTTTATTCAGGGCTCCTCGATAGAGCTTTCGGCAGACGGTCCGATGCGCGAACCATACTGCGTTTACCTTCAGGGTGGCCTGACGCTTGAATCCGGCAAGGCGGGGCTGATGCTTGCCGCTTCATATCTGGAAAGCGGATCACCAGACAGATGACACCATACGCTTTAATTATTCATATCAACCGGGGGGGCTGATATATGGATCAGTATAACATCGTTTTGGCGCTATACATCGTATCCGCCATTTTAGCGTTTCTTATGCTGATAGTCGGGATCTATGCGCGCAGTGCGCCTAAGTCGCTGTACTTTGCTCTGCTTACACTGGCTATTTTCCTTTTTAATCTGGGTTTTCTTCTTGAGCTCACGGCTTCGTCTTTTAAAACGGCGTTTGTTGCAACGCAAATACAATACTTTGGAGGGCCGTTCATTGCCCCTCTGGTTTTTCTGTTTGTTTGGGAGTACTGCGGGCTGAAGATAAAGCGGGGCTTCGCTTTGCTGTTTGTGATCCCGGTTGTGGCGTGCCTGTTGGTCCTGTCCTGGCCCCTGAATGGTATATACTACAAGAGCGTGGAATTTTTGGCCGACGGGGTCATACCCAGGTTGGTCATTACCGCAACGCCGATCTACTATGTGTACATGACTTTCGCCGCTGCCATGCCTATAGCCGCAGACTCGGTACTGATCTATTTCTTTTTCCGGGGGGATAAGACATTCAGGAAGCAGTCGATATCGATCATTATCGCTACGATCCTTCCGATTTTCGCAGTTGTCTTCGTATCAATCTTTAGCCTCGTAGGCATTGGGTTTGACCCGACTCCGGTATTTATGGGGATAACGTGCCCGATCTTCGGGTACTCGTTTCTGCGGTTGGGCCTCTACCGTGTCGCGCCTATTGCCCGTGAACAGATAGTTGAGACGATGAATGACGGGTTTATCATCATCGATTCGCACGGCGGTTTCGCTTATGCAAATATGGCGGCGAAGCATATCCTGCCTCGGCTCGCTACAGCTTCTGCGGGCACAAAGATAAGGGATATTGAAGAGATCGCATGGATTTGCGAGAGTGAAGACACGCGAAGCAATGAGTTTCTTGTGCGGCAGCCGGACGGTGAGCAGAAGTATTTTAAGCTGTCCGAAACTCCGATCACAACTGCAAAAAGAGTCATCGGACGCTGCATAATGTTTTTTGATATCACGCAAACCAAGCAACTGCTGGATGATGTCAGCAGGCTTGCGGAGCGCGATCCTCTGACCGGGCTTATAAACCGCAGGACCTTTTTCAACAGCGGCGAGTTGCTTTACAGCAACTTGTCCAGAACCGGTGACAGTTCATGCATGATGATGATAGACATAGATTTCTTCAAGAACATCAATGACAGCTACGGCCACCCAAAGGGCGACGAGGTGCTGACGTCTGTCGGTAAAATGCTGTCCACGCACTTTCGCAGTACCGACTTGATAGCTCGTTACGGTGGAGAGGAGTTCTGCGCTTTTTTACCGCATATTGAGCTGCCGAAAGCTGTCGAACTGGCAGAGCAAATACGTGATCTAGCCCGGCAGCTGGAGTTTGAGGATAACGATTCGACGTTTACGATAACAGTCAGCGTAGGCGTTGCCGTAAATGATCACGAGCGCCATCTGTCATTCAGTATGCTGCTTTCCGAAGCTGACACCGCGCTTTACACGGCAAAGAATGAAGGAAGAGACAGGGTCTGTGTTGCAACACCCTGACCGGTAAAAGATGGTATGTTACAGGTCGCGGCGTATCTGAGAAACACAGGTTGGTTACAGCCAATGCACTAATACTGCTGAGAAAACATGTATAATTAGCCAAGACTTGTGTGCAGACTGTAACCATTGCGAGTTTTCAGATACCCCGCGCCCTGTAACGACGGTATATGGTAAAAGATGGTATCGGGGAAAATGACTTGACAAACAGGGAAGTGCAAGTCTATAATTCACCTACACACAGCGGAATTGTGTAACGGTAGCACGACAGACTCTGACTCTGTTTGTCTGGGTTCGAATCCTAGTTCCGCTGCCATAAAAAAACCTCGTAGTTGCAAGGGCTGCGAGGTTTTTAACGCCGGACATTGGCGTTTTTGCAGTAAAGGTTACTATCCGAACGGGGGAACACGTCCATGCTTCATGAAATACATCCGAAGACTTTTCACGTTGAGTACAGGAACATCGCGCCGGAGCCGGATGATATGCTTGTCCTGTTTGACGGTGAAAAGGTCTTCTGCCATGTCCGGGACGGGGAAGCGGCGCTGACACGAGTCGGCGAGTACTCTGTTGCCGAAAACATGGAGCTGCGATATTTGTTTTCTATTGATGAGCTGAGGTTTTTCATGGCGGATGTAAGTCAAGCGGGTTTTAAGGAGCCGCCCGGCGGGTACGAGTGGCATGATTTCAGCATATTTCGTATGACAGGGCCCAGGCATATCGCGTTTGCGGTAATCACGGCACAGCAACTGTACAAATGGTATGTCTCCCGCAGGTACTGCGGCGCCTGCGGAGAGAAGACCATACATGCAGAATCCGAGCGCGCCTGCGTTTGCCCTGTGTGTGGTATTACGGATTACCCCAGGTTGTCGCCGGTCGTGATCGTTGCGGTAACGAATGGCGAGGATCTGCTTGTTACACGTTATAGGGACCGCCCATATCGCCGATACGCGCTGGTAGCCGGTTTTTCCGAAATCGGCGAGTCTCTGGAGGATACGGTGAGGCGCGAGGTTTTTGAGGAGACCGGAGTGCATGTGCACAATATCCGGTACTATAAAAGCCAGCCCTGGGGGCTGACTTCCACACTGCTTTCGGGGTTTTATTGCGATCTGGACGGAGACTCTTCGATAGTCTTGGATGAAAATGAGCTTTCGGAAGCTATTTGGCTGCCGCGGGCGGAGATCCCCCCGGCGGACAGCGATATTGCGCTTACGGCGGAGATGATGGAGATGTTCCGTACCGGGCGGATGTAAAATGTAGAATGTAAAATGTAAAATTTTTACGGGGTGGAGTTTCTCGGGTGAGTAGAACGGATAAATACAACCTTGTCGAAGGGGGCATAGTAAACAAGCTGTTCCTTGTCGCCCTTCCTCTTATAGTTACGCAGGTGTTCCAGATGGCATACAACCTGACGGACATGTTTTGGCTCGGGCGGCTCAGCAGCGACGCTGTTGCGGCATCAGGCACGGTCGGTTTGTTCTTGTGGATGTCGATGGCTTTTATGCTGTTCGGCAGAATGGGCGCGGAGATCGGCGTATCGCAGAGCTTCGGCAGAGGGGAAAAGGACAAGGCGCTTTCTTATGCCAGCAATGCGGTTTTTCTCGGAGCGCTGGTCGGCGTGGTGATCGCCGTTGTTTTTGTCGCAGGCAGAGGATTGTTTATCGGCTTATTCAATATTCCTGAAGCGCATGTCGAACAGGATGCAAAAGATTATCTGGGGCTGGTCAGCTTTGCGTTTCCTTTTGCCTTTATTATCGCTGCTGTCTCCGGCATTTTCAACGGCAGCGGCAATTCGCGCGTCTCTCTGCTCATAAACGGCTTTGGGTTTGTTCTGAACATGGTGCTCGATCCGATATTGATTTTTGCAGCGGGACTCGGCATACGCGGCGCAGGGGCTGCGACGATCATTGCACAGGCGTCGGCCGCCTGTTTGGCACTGATCGTGCTAAAGAGATATAAAAACAGACCGTTTGAAAAAATAAAGGTTTTCAAACGGTTTGACAGGGATATCGTGAGACAGATTTTCAAGTGGGTCACTCCCATATCCATTGAGAGCTTCCTTTTCACGTTTCTTACGATGCTGGTCGCGGCCCTGATCGCTTCATACGGAGCGGGCGCTATGGCCGCATCCCGGGTCGGATCGCAGATCGAAAGCCTGACATGGCTCATTGCCGGCGGTTATGCTTCGGCTTTGACCGCTTTTGCCGGGCAGAACTTCGGCGCCGGTAAGTGGGGCAGGATACGAAGGGGCTTCTCTATTTCATCAGTCCTGATGGCCGGTTGGGGGTTTCTGGTAGGCTTTATTCTCTATTTTGGCAGCACTTTCCTTTTTAAGATTTTTCTCCCGAATGACCCTGATGTTGTACATATCGGCGTGGGTTATATGCGCGTTCTTGCTCTTGTCCAGATCCCGGCCTGCCTTGAGGGCGTAGCCGCCGGTGTGTTCAGGGGGCAGGGTAAAACGATCCCGCCGTCCGTTGCCAGCGGGACCAGCAACGCAATGCGGGTAGTGCTTGCATATATTTTGACGCATTATACGAATCTGGGGCTCACGGGTATATGGATAGCCTTTGCAGCCGGCGCAGGAGTGCGCGGGTTGTGGATGTATATCTGGTATTTGTTTTACTCGCGCGGCAAACCGAAGACGGACGCCGTGCCGGAAGCCGCAGGCTGAGTACATAAAGCGATAGATCAGGCCGTTTCGCGTTTTCAGATCACACGAGGATGCCGTTACCGCCGCTGCTGTCTCCGGCGGAGTCCTTTCTTTCAAAACCCTCGCACGGTTCGCCTGAGGACGAGAAGACGGCGACCGACGGCAACTGCCTTGTCTTAAACCCGAAAACCTTGCACCCCCTTGGGAATCTTGGATCCCAGGTGACATAAAAATGCTTGCATTGGAAGCAGTCTACTCTTTTACTCTCGTTGTCCATATGAGCTATATCCCGTATATCCCGATGGCGGGAGACGAACCAAAACCGGCTCGTCTCCCGTTTTTAATGTGCATGCAGCAGGCGCCTCACGAGATCTTCTTGAATGTCCCTCCGGAAAAGGTAACAAAGATGTCGTCTCCGTCGATGAGGAACTCAATGGGGACGCCGCCCGAGTATGTCAGGTCGTCAATGTAGATGATCGGCGATATTGGCGTCTGCCCGTGCAGGGCATACAGTCTCAGATAAGAGATCCCATTTTCGTCGACGCCGATCTCCACATAACCTGCAATGCTGACGTAACCTTCGTCCAGTACAGCTTCGTATACACCCACCAGTATCTCTATGCTCTCCACAGCCTGATAGGTCTCAACGTCCAGTCTGCCGCCGATCATGTAACCTTTGACTTCTCCCATGAACATTACCAGTTCACCAAACATATCTTCAAACCAGAGCCGCAGTCCCAGATCGGGGTTTATGAAGCTTCCGTCGGATAACGGGATCAGGCTCAATGGGAAGGGGAATCCGCTAAGGTTCAACATATACAGTACTTCATCCTGCGCTACGATCAGTTGAACGAACTCGCCGGCGCCGGCCATGACATATATGCCTTCATAGTCCTTAAGTTCTTCCGGTGTGAGCTCTATTGGGACGACCGAATAGTCCGGCTCCGGCACTTTGAGCGTTCCGGTCTTTTCATACACCGCAGTCTGGAGTATCGCGCTTGATAATATCCTTTCGATGCCCGCTCCGGTTATGCTGTTTGTGGACACGAAGACGCCAATACCGCTGTCGGGATCAAACGCCATATCCGAGTGATAATGGATCAGGTTTCCGCCGTGACCGACGTGTGTGAAACCATCCATGCCGGTCGAATGCAGCAAGCCGAGACCCGGGCGCATATGCGGTACAAAGAAGTTGGGGGCTTCTTCAAAGTCGTAATCCTGTATCTCGAACATTTTCTTCACGGAATCCTCTGAGAGGATCCTCGTCCCGTCATACGTTCCTCCGCTCAGAAGCATGTGCATGAACCGCGCCATATCACGGGCGTTTGAGTATATACCGCCCGCGGGCAGGGCGTTGTAATAAAGAAACGTGTCTCCGGTCGTGGCGTCTTTATGCGGCTGCGCAAGATATGGTTTGTGGGCCTCGCCCAGTTCAAACGTCGTCAAAGCCATGCCGGCGGGATCGAATATGTTTTTCCGGGTGTAGTCTACAAATCCGTCAAAATAGCTGTCATAACCGGACAACTCCGCGACCAGTACACCAAGCAGTGTGAAGGCGTTGTTGGCATATGTAAATACCGAGGCTTCGGGAGACAGCATGTTCATTCCTTCAAGCGTATCAAGGAAGCCGTCCATGTAATCCGAAAGATAACCGTTTGACGTTGCAACGCCCGAAGCTATAATATCAGGGCTCAGTCCGGAAGCGTGGGAAAGCAGCATTCTTACAGTTATTTTTTCATAATCGCCGTTTCCGGCCATATCCGGCAGTGTGCTAAAATCGGGAAGGTAGGTCACGACCGGTTTCTCCAGATCGAGCAGCCCCTTCTCCACAAGATGCATTGTGGCTACGGCGGTAAAAGTCTTGGATATCGAAGCCAGGTTGAACAGTGTTTGATCGTTTACCGGTATAGCTTTTGCGACGTCCGCATAGCCAAATCCATGGGTCCATGTATACCCGGCCCTGGCGTCGATCACCGCTACGGTTATACCGGATATCGAGGCCAGATCCATCAGTTGCAGCGACGCAAGAACCGCCGTCATTATTGTTCCGCTTAGATGGCTTGTTCCATCGTCAAAGATGAAAGATGCGTCAAAGTAGGAAATATAAGACCTGCCGTCTTCAACGTAGATTATAAAGTTTAATTCATAGGCTTCTTCGTTTTTAAAAGCCTCATTGCTCATCAGGAAGAAGATGTACGTGTCATCTTCATGTTCGACGATGATTTGTCGATTTTCCTCGTCCCAGGTGACGAGACTGCCCGCATACTCGAAAATCTTTCTCAGAGGTATGTAGATCGGGTCGCCGGCTGCATCGGTATCTGCGAGGACAAAAGTTGCCCATGAAAATGCCATTGTGATGATGATCAAAAAAACGATCAAAGTCTTCAGCGATTTGCGCATATACTGTATCCTCCTAAATTAGTTCTTTACTTTTTCTTGCGCGCCGGTTTTGCTGCGGCTTTCTTGTCCGGGTCACGGAGATATACAAGCCAGTAAACAACTCCGACAAGGACCATGCCTCCAATTATGTTACCGATAGTGGACGGGATCAGGTTCCTCACGAACAGCGACCCCCATGTCAGGTTTGTCAGGGAAGTGGCGCCATGAACAGCGGAGTAAGCGAGGTAGTAATCGATGTTGCCAACCGAAAACAGACCCGCCGGAATGAAGAACATATTTGCTATGCTATGCTCGTAGTTGCTGAGTACGAAGAGCATGATCGGCAGGTACAGCGCAACGATTTTTCCGACGACGTCTTTAGCTGCATACGTCATCCAAACCGCGACGCAAACGAGCAGGTTACATAGAATACCGCGCATCAGTACGCTTTCAAACGGAAGACTGACTTTGGTGACGGCCGTGTTGATCAGATATACAGCGGCGTTGTTTCCGAATAATGAAAACGTTCCGCCGTATACTGTCAGAGCCGCGATCAGTATGCTGCCGATGAAGTTGCCGATGTAGACAAAGACCCAGTTTCTCAGCATTGCTCTGAGTTTGACCTCCCGCTCCAGAACCGGGATGATGATAAGACAGTTGCCGGTGAAAAGCTCACTTCCGGCTATCAGTACCATAGCCAGTCCGGTCGGGAACACCATGGCGCTGATCACTCTGGCAAGAGAATACGTTGTGATCGTTGCAGCGGCAATAGTCGATCCGACGCCAGCCAGAGCGATGAACATACCTGCCATTAAACCCAGCAGCAGCATCTTTAATATCGGGAGCTTCGTCTTTGCGGTTCCAGTGGCAATGTAGTATTGCGCGACTTCTTTCGGTGAATTCATTTGGTTTCGTTCTCTCCTTTTTATAGCTTCAGTTATTTATTGATCAATAGTTATCTGTCTTTATCTGGAAATAAGCTCGCGGATGCGCGCAAACCGGGCAGATATTCGGAGCTTCCTTGCCGTCTACGGTTTTGCCGCAGTTCATGCAATGCCAAGCTTTATTGTCGCTTCTGGCAAAGACCTTGCCGTCTTCTATATTCGCCAGAAGCTTTCTGTACCGCTCCTCATGTTCTTTTTCAATCCCGCCGACCTGATCGAACAAATCAGCGATATTGTCAAAGCCTTCTTCCCTCGCCGTTTTAGCAAAACCGGCGTACATATCCGTCCACTCATAATTCTCGCCGTCCGCTGCGTCTTTCAGGTTTGCTTTCGTGTCCGGTACATCCCCCCCATGAAGGAATTTGAACCATATCTTTGCGTGCTCTTTCTCGTTTTCGGACGTCTCCTCAAAGAAGTTTGCTATTTGCTCGTAACCCTGTTTGCGGGCTTTTGAAGCGTAATAACCATATTTTGTCCTCGCCTGAGACTCGCCGGCAAACGCTGCTAAAAGATTTGTCTCCGTTTTTGTGCCTTTCAGGTCCTTGCTCATAAGACTACCTCCACGTTTTATATTAATGTATTTTAGCACATCATATCTGAAATTGAAAAGAAAACCCGAGTCATGCCTTATCCGCTTTTAAACGCTTGACCTCCGCGGTGAGGGCGGGCAGGACCTCCAGAAGGTTCCCGACTATACCATAGTTTGCAATATCAAAGATTGGAGCGTCCGGGTCCCTGTTGATTGCCACGATCGTTTCGGAACTGCTCATTCCGGCAAGATGCTGTATCGCGCCGGAAATCCCGCAAGCAACATACAGCTTGGGGCCGACCGTTTTGCCTGTTTGCCCCACCTGATGGGAATGCGGTATCCATCCCGCGTCGACCGCCGCGCGGGAAGAACCAACAACACCACCCAGAGCGTCCGCCAATGCTTTTACCAAAGAGAAGTTTTCCGGTTTACCGAGTCCGCGTCCGCCGGATACAATGATCTCCGCTTCTTCCAGATTGACGAGTTCCGCCGCCGCGTCGGTTATCAGCTCTATGAGTTTTGCGCGGCCTTCCGGTGGTTTTTCTACTGTTTCCCTCAGGAACGCAGCGTCTTGACACTCCGATACGGCTATTTTCTTGAACACTCCGGGCCTGACAGTCCCCATTTGCGGCCGCGTACCGGGGCACTCAATGACAGCCATAAGGTTGCCACCGAAAGCGGGACGCGTCCATTGCACATGGCCGGTATCCGCGTCGATCTCCAGCTCGGTGCAGTCCGCGGTCAACCCGG
>Ga0123353_10008803_pt1 | contig 13832 bp, 18 predicted proteins | sample TergutLab28metaG_3_FD_92763 | JGI IMG/M metagenome (GOLD analysis project Ga0123353, IMG submission 92763) | Labiotermes labralis P3 segment gut microbial communities from Petit-Saut dam, French Guiana - Lab288 P3 | ecosystem: Host-associated > Arthropoda: Insects > Digestive system > Gut ... | reverse complement strand
TTTAAGTATAGCCATTGCACGTTCATAGGTTTCTTTGTCAATAATTGGTTCGTGCTTTCCTTCATACTCTCGGCCTTTGTATTGAACAATACCGTGTGATGCTTTTCTTACAAGCACTTGCCTGGCGAAACTCCCGCTTGGAAATCCAAGTAAGTCTGCAATATATTGAAGCCCATAACCTTTGTTAATGTAAAGGTCGTAAAGTTGTTTGACTTTAATAGCGTTGGTGTTTTGAACAAGTATGCCTTTTTCCTTATCATAATTATAGGCATATGGAATTTTACCGCCGCCTTTCCATTTACCTGTCTTTGCTCGTCCAACCATACCCATCTGCATTCTTTCTTTAATTGTTTCTCTTTCAAGTTGTGCGAATGCTGAAAGAATACTGATAATCAAGCGACCAACGGGCGTCGATGTGTCAAGGTTTTCGGTCAAAGAGATGAGACGGCAGCCATTTGGCACAAGTATATCTTCAATGATTTCGAGGGTATCTCGTAAGCTTCTTGAAAGGCGATCCAGTTTATATATGACAATATTTTTGATTTTCCCGCTTTTGACATCTGCAAGAAGTCGTTGTAGTTCGGGCCGGTTCATATCTTTTCCTGTGTAACCGTCATCAAGATAAACTTCGTGTTCCCCCAGGTCTTGTGCTATACAAAGTGCTTTTAATTTGCAATCTTGCTCAGAAATCGAATATCCCTTTTCAACTTGTTTGTCGGTTGAAACTCGGATGTATATTGCTGTGCAGATTGCTATTATTGTTTTAATTAAATCTATCATCAGTTTTTACTCCTAATTTTGTTGTTTGCTTCTGCAATCAATCGTTGAATGGTCGGGTTGTTGATCGCGAATCTACATAATTCTTTTTTTTGAACTTCAATGCCGTTCACAAAATGCTTTACTCTTATTTCAGTGCATAGGCGGATCGCGGCTTTGCGCACTAAAAAACCGCCCTGCGAGGCGGTCTTCTTTTGTATAAGCAATTCTTTTTTGCTTGCCTCCGGTGTGGAAGCAGCATTCTCGCTGACTTCTTCCAATTCCATTGTGAAGCGAGGGTACAACACACGCAGAAATCAAGTAAGTGATGGAACGTTCCAATTTGTTATAGAACGCGCCAATTTGTAGTCTGAATGTGATGGCTCGTGTGCAACTTATCTTATCCATAGTCATTTCTCCTTTTAGTGCCTTATATTTTTTTCTTTCGACACGCCGGGAGAAAAATCGGGGAAAGCCTGAGCCGTCAAGGTTCCCGCGAAAAAAATATTGCCTAGGTGTAAAGAACTCTTAGATGGCTTCAGCGATATTTTTTTCCCTTGACGGCTCAGGGTTTCTCCGATACCCAATCCGTGTCGAAAGAAAAAAATTGTTTCGATAGTAAAAGACAAAAAATTCGTATCAACTAGACATAAGCGTGTCCACTTCGCATTTGCATACTCCGAGGGTATGCGCGAAGAATTTGAGGACACGGAAAAGACCGTAAAAGAGGATTACTTCAAACACGGCAGCACGATAGATGCGCTGGTTTTGCATTTTCTTATGGGCGGCCAAGTTCGCACTCTCCAAGAGATTGCGGATAAAATTGAAATCTCAAAGAGAACTGCTCAACGAAGTCTTAGTCGGCTTAGTTGCATTGGCTTCGTCATACATTCCTTGCCAGGCGGTGGGGGTTATTTGAAAGGCGGTGTTTACCTTGATAGACAGCACCTTTATTTAGGACTAACAAAAGAAAGTATATCTCACGAACGAAAGCGTCAACCAGCGAAAAACGAACGAAACACCCTCGAAGAAAACCGAGGGTTTTTTGTGCCTAGTAAATAAAAGGAGGTTTTATGGGCGAAGAATACACACTTGAAAAAATCAAAGAAGATTTACTTCACATCAGATATTACTACTCACGCAAGGAACAACTTGATAAGTCCGATCACGATCGGAAAAGTCCGATTTTTGAACTTGTTAAAAAGTATTACGAGGCTGCCAGTTCTGCATCTCCAGATGTATTGGACGTGTATTACTCGCTTTATCACGAAGACCACACACACGAGTCAATGGGCGCAGAGTTGGGATACACACGAGATTATGTGACCAAAAAGAACAAAAAACTTTTGGAACATTTATTAAAAAAGCTCAATGAAGGGGGAGAGTAAAATGTTTATTACAATTCAAGCATTCGAGGAAATTTTTGGCAAGGTCCAAAAAGTATATATAAACGGCAAGTGCTATAAGTTTGATACCGCTGAGTATTGCGAAGCAATAAAGAAGCTTAAGACCAAAGATGTGAGGTCGTTTCTGCTTTCACGCATTGACGGTGTAGTAACGGTTAGAGTGAGGATTCTGGAAGATGAAGCGCAGTAATGACCGAGTGTTCAAACAGTTCGGCCGATGCAAAGTCACCGAACAAATAAACGCTGAGGTAAAAGAGATAAGTAGATTAGGCAGACTCTATCCCGCTAAAAAGTATAGCGGGATTTTTCTTGATGACTTTGGTGGAATTAGGGCAGTTGAACGTATAGAAGACGATGACGAACCCGAGAGCGGCACACTCCATAACAATCCGTCTGCAAACTAACACGTTCTGTAACATATCCGCACACTCCATCTCTTACGCCGATGAAAGAAAACATCTATCCTTTTGTCATAACCTGCGAGCAACAAAGTCCGATTAACGAGGCACGGGCCCGCCTTACAATCGCACGAGCAAATGTTCAAAATCGCTGGGTTGACAACTTAATAGCCGTATGCTCTACGGCACGCAATCTTATAAGTTTTAAAAGGAGGATGTTTCACCTATGGCAGAAAGAGAAAGACGCTGGAGCAGCCCGCGCAAACGCGCACAGAAGTATGCAGAAGATCGCAAAGCAAAGGTTCACACGAAAGGACCGAAAGAAGGTAAACCTTTGACCGACTTCGAATCAGGCATACGTTCAGGATACTTGCAATGTCAAAGCGACCACGCAGGTATGTACAAGTATAAGAAAGCAATGAACGAGGGCAAGACGAAAGAGCAAGCCCGCGCCGAAGCAAAAATAATCGGCAAGAAAAAATAAGCAGAACCACTTAAAAAAGAGGTTAAAAATTTGAATGAAGGAGGTTTGCAGAACAATGGCAAACAGGAAAATCGCAGTCGAAAGAGAACCCCGCGAGTATGAGGGGAAAACGTACAACAACTACTTTGTTCGAGGGGTTGTGTCTGGGCAAGATGTCAAGGCTCAACTTACACCGCCGGACAATGGTGGGTACGCCATTCTCGATATCGTATTCGCTGAAGGGCGGCAAGTTGAGCTTTCGATGAAACCGTATGAAATGAGGGACGCAGCAGGTAAGACCGTAAAAGGCAACACCTATGCAGCACGCTCAATAGGCGCAAATGGCGAAGTGTTCGAATGCAAGTTAAAGCCGTTCCGCGATTCTGACAAGAATATGTTGGAAATGATTTTGAACCAGAAATAAGCGTCACACGGAAGTTGCCGAGATAATCGGCAGCAAAAACTATAATTGCGGTTTGTAACGAAGCGGTCATTTTATGGCTTTCGTGGCAGCCGCAATTTTTAGTTAGGGCGGGCAACAAAATCTGTATTGTTGCCCTTATGCCTTAGAAAAGGAGGGGTTTATGAAAAAAACAAAACTTTTAAAAGCGTTGCTCATCGCATTCTTAATTCTGCCGTGTGTTTTAGTGTTTACAGCTTGCTCTTTAACACCTGTTCAGTCAATAAACGGTAGAGATGGAATTAACGGATTAACGCCTCATATTGGTCCAAACGGCAACTGGTGGCTAGGCACCGAAGATTTAGGCATTCTCGCAGTTGGGCGGAACGGTACTAATGGATTAACGCCTTATGTCGGAGAAAATCTTATGTGGTGGATTGGTGAACATGACACAGGAATTCTCGCGTTTGGTCGTGACGGCAATCCAGGCGCAACACCATTTATAGGCGAGGACGGCTATTGGTGGATTGGTGAGCAGCAAACAGGATTCTACGCTATTGGAAGAACGCCATATGTAAACGAGGGAAATTGGTGGATTGACGGAGTTGACACGGGGTATGCCGCTATCGGCAAAGATGCACCATCTCCGCACATCCTTGATGGCTACTGGTGGATAGGTGATCACAATACGGGCTTCCGCGCTGTAGGTATTGATGGAAAGAATGGAAATGATGGAATAACGCCACACATAGGAGTCGATGGCTGCTGGTGGATTGGAGAGTTCAACACAGGTCACAACGCAATCGCACAAACGCCTTACATCGTAGATGGAACTTGGTGGATAGGTGATTACGATACTGGCTTTGTTGCAATAGGTCTGGACGCACCTGTGCCGCACATTCACGAAGGCAATTGGTGGATTGGAGAAGTTGATACAGGGTTTGCGGCAATCGGTAAAGACGGTTCGGACGGAAAAGATGGAATCACACCACGCATCGGCGCGAACGGAAATTGGTGGCTTGACGACTACGACACAGGTTGGACTGCAGTCGGTCAACATGGCACGAATGGCGAGAACGGCAAGGACGGAACCGATGGACTTACACCATTTATTAAAGATGGAACTTGGTGGATTGGGGATTTTGATACTGGTGTTATAGCAAGTGTTGATTTACTTGTGGCCGAGTATCAAGCTTTGTTGAACTACTTAATCGAACTTAACAAAACAATCGCTTATCTTCAAAGTCTGTTCACACCTGCGCCTGTTTCGTTTGACGTTGACAGTTGGCAAACAATAGCGAATGTTTCGGCAAGCGGGTTTGCTCACAATGTTTACAATGTCGGTGACGAAAAGACTTTTATGCTCAAAGACGGGGAAGTAATCACAGTTATTATTTTGGGATTCAATCACGACGACTTGACAAGCGGATTGGGTAAAGCCGGAATAACGCTTGGTATGAAGAACCTCATGGCAACCACAGCATCAATGAACACGGTAGCAGGGAATGGGTGGCATGATAGCGAAATGCGTAATGTGACGCTGGTTGATATTTTCGACAAGCTCCCAGATGCTTTGCAAGCGATAATCAAGACCGTTAACAAAACTTCAACTGTGGGTGATGGTACTATTTCTGATCCTAATCTTAACACCGTTATAACAGCAGATAAGCTGTGGCTACTCAGTCGTGTCGAAATTGACGGGAACATGCTTGATGGTTTTGAAGATGAAGGCACGCAATATGAGTATTGGACTGACAAAGATGCCAATGCCGATAGAATTAAAAGACTGACAAACGGTACTGGTTCAGCAACTGCTTGGTGGTTGCGTTCCTCGACAACTACATCTGCAACTGCGTTTAATGCCATAAATCCAAACGGTGCTTTTAATGTTGGTGCAAGCTCGACAAGTTCACAAGGTATTAGTTTTGGGTTCTGTATTTAAGGTGGTGCGTCATGAAAAGACTTTTTGCACCACTTTTAATCATAGCGGTTGTGATTATTGGAGTTGGCATAGCTTTTGTCTTTACTCCACAATCGCCTAAATCCGTTTATGCGTCAGTAATTACAGGCGAAAGCACAGTTACATTTAAGACTGCGGATGGCGAAATACTTGCCGAGTTTCAAACCATGGAAGGTCGAATACCGGTTGAAAAAATACCAAACGCACCATTCATACTTCATCGTCCGTTTTTGCGCTGGACTAATATACAAGGCTTTTCTCTGGACGGTGTGATAACTGCAAATATCACGTTCTTGCCTTTGTATAGTTATGATCCAACGTGGGATGGCACAGGTGGAGACAACGGTGGAGATAACGGTAATAACGGCGGTGGCAATAAGATACCGGACGAGTACAGAGAAACGCAGTGGATGTGGATGAATTACATGCTCACCGGTGACCAAGTTATTCTAGGTGCATTTCTCGGTATCATTTTTCTTCTGGCAGCAGTGTTTATATTTTTAAAATTATTAAGGGGGGTATTTCATAAGTGAAAAGAGTATTAACTATCACAATAATTAGTACGTTTGCCGTTTTGCTTGTGTTTGGAACATTGCTAACAACTGCTTACACCAGCTCGTACCAAATAGCACAAACGTCAAGCACATCATTAGTTCACTCAAAGGCCGTTCCGTTAGCACAAGCAAACCTTGACCTTGTACCTATGTCGGCCACTTCAACATCTGTGACCACTACATCGTTCATACCGCCTGGAGGCAGTAATCCAGGGACAATGGTAAACAACCCGGTCTACACGCAAACGGGCAAGCAGGTTTATATGTCTAAGGAAACGGGACTTTTATGTACTAAAGAAGGCGATCCAATAATGGACCAAAATAATTCATCAATCACATTGTTTGATGTTGAAACGCAGGAGTACACCAACGGAGCGAACCAAAAACTGTCCATATGGTTCAATAGTTTCTTGGATAGGCATTATTTGCGTTCTGGCGGTTCGTATGTAACTGAAATCAATATAAACCGTGAAGTCTTCTTGATTAACATTCAGACGAATCAAGGGACAATGGCAATTTACACCTTTCGGGAAAAGGTTAATCACGGTTGGTCGATCGTTTATAAACCGGGCAAATGGTTTAATGATGAATACCGCTATTACGATATGAATGGCAGATTGATTGAGAATAAGTACATTGCTGAATGGGACACTGCCACTTTCGCGAGAGCTATGGCAGGCAACATACTATTCTATCTTGGAACAGGCGGTATTGGCCTAATTGGGCAACTTATATTTGGAAATGCTGATAACTTCGGTGTTCCTTTTGTAAAAGTGCTAGACAAGACTACGCTTGCCAATTTACTTGAAGAATTGAAGCACGCAACGATACACCCGTTTGATACGGTTGAAGGTATATTGGCGGAGGATGGACAACCGATTTACATTCGTCCCACGACAAAGCAAGCGGTAGATCGTTTCAATTATCCTTTGTTCAGTATTGAAAATGGACTGCCTGTATTGCTTTATGAAGAAGTTCTTGTTACTTCCAATTTGCAAGGTGTTCCTGTGCATGATGGAATACTTCGCGGTATTGTGTCTGTAACTCAACTACTCGAAAGCGGAACAGACTTCTATATGGGAACTATACCGACACCGTTTGGGAATATGGACGCGGTAGTGTTTAACTATTCGAATGATGTGAAGAACCCTGACTGGCGATTGCCGAATGGTGACAATGCTGACGGAATTATTAAAGAAATGGAACTTGGGAAGTCATTAGACGGCGAATCCTGGGGTGATTTGTTCGGCAGGATTTTTGGCAAAGGCGGCCTGAATATCTTTCAATGGATAATGATTGCACTAGCGGTCATCTTCATAATCTTCGTCGTTTCCATTATGTTCCGAATCTTGTCGTTCATTCCACAGAAATCAAAAGGAGGTAATTGATATGGTTATGACAATTGTCGGTTGGGCGCTAGGTGCAATATTTATTGCTTTCGTTGCAGTTACGGTATATCGCCTTTCGTCGTTCATCCCAACAAAGCCAAAGCCACAAGCGGAACCAAAGCCGCCTAAGCAGCCAGAGCAACCAAAGCCACCATACCAAGGAGGGAATTGACATGATTGTATTGAAAATAATCTTTTTCCCTCTGTGGTTTTTAGTGTGGATTTTGAAAGCTCCGGCTAGGAAAAAAGCTCGCAGGCAACGAGATTTAGAAAAATGGGGTTGTGAGTTCACCAAAGAGCAGCGCAAGTCAATGGAATACTTTGATAAGTATTATCGGTGACGGAGGATACAGAAATGATAGCAATCATATTGGGAATTGCTTTCAAGATGCTTTGTTGGGCAGTAATTATTCTTTTGCTGCCCTTTAAGGCACTGAGATTTGTATTCCGCAAAATTAATCAAAAAATCAAGGAGGCAGAAAATGACTATTAAAAAGAAAAAGAAAGGCAAGTATTATTTCGTTTCTGATGTCCCACATCCAGAAAGGGTTTATGGCGGCAAGCGAGATACTTGTAAAAACGCAACTAAGTATTCGGAGATATTTGGTGTTACTGTTGACGTCCGTAAAACCAAAAACGATAAAGTTGTAAAGGAAATTGATACTCGATTTGATTCAGTCATGAAGATGAAAAAAGTAAAGTGCAAAAAACCGAGGGGGAAGTCATGAGTCGAAAAATTATCAAAAACATATTCAAAGTGACGCTACTGGTTTTGGCGGTGTTCTTTGTCGGTTATGTGATTTTCACATGGGTGCGCATGAGGGGGTGAGATTATGTTTAGAAAACTGCTAAGGCATAGCCGATTGATAATTTGCCTGGCGGTCACTTGCGTTTCACTTGTGTTCACAGCGACCGTTTTCAGCGGTGCATTCAAAAATATTGCATTATCAGCAGTAGAGTTATGGAACAGTATTCTGACATACTTTGCCTTTTTTTTCTTCGGTCAGTCCCCATCAGGAAGCCCGATACAACCGCCGACAGGGGAGATAGACATCTTGCCAAGTGATCCGGCAGAACTCGGCAGCAACATCGCGCGGTTCTTCAAGCTCTTGTTCAGCGGTCAAAACTTCATGAACTATTTGAGTGCAATTAATGTAGTGATGCTCGTTTTCTGTATGCTCTTGCCGTTTATTCTAATCATAGGATACTCGATAAAAAGATATCTCAAACGTGCGTTGACCAAGCACAATAATTGGTACAATCAGGACACGAAGGCCCTTAAACGCTTTAAACGGCTCTCAGGCGCGTTTTATGTGCCGCCTAAGAAGTATTTGCACTCATGGATTGAGTATGTGAAGCAAAGCAGATTCCCGAAAATATGGCTGCTGATATGGTTATTCAACTTCAACATTTTTGCAATCTTGTTATCATTTTTCGCGGTTGGTTTTTACTTTATAGTGTCATTTAGTGTCGTTGCTCTTTACTCTTTTCTGTATAACGGAGTCGCGATGTTGATGCCAATGTTCCAATTTATTCCGTGGTGGCTTTGGTTAGTTTTGGCTTGGTTGTGGATTGACCGCTGGCGAAAAAGAATTGCTATACGGCGCTTACGCCACATGGAGCGAATGAACACGACCTTCATACTTGACCGTTCGTTATGTTCGATGTTCGTGGGTTCAATGGGCAAGGGCAAGACAACTTTGGCAACTGACATATCGCTTTCGGCTGAGGCAATTTTCAGAAACAAAGCCTACGAGATGATGCTGGACATTGATTTGAAGTTCCCGCATTTCCCGTACATAGTTTTGGAAAACGAGCTAAAAGTTGAAATTGAAGAAGGTCGAGTTTTCAATCTTGCGAGTTGCGGCGAGTGGATAGAAGAAAAGCGGAAACTTTTTTGCAAAGTTTTGCGCAAGATACGCAAGCGAGGTCTTGCTGATTGTGTGGCCACTCGCGCTATTTGGGACTATGAGTTTGTCACTTATGGAATGCAGTATGATGATAGAAAAGCAATGATTGATTTGTTTGACTCGTTGAAAGACTATGTGAAGCTGTACCTTATTTTTATCACGCAATCTAGTCTTATTATATCAAACTACGCCATTCGGACTGACTTTGTAAAATTTGACCAAGGCAATATGCCCGGTTGGAACCTGGACTTCTTTGAGAAAAACACACGCTATATGGCGGCGCGGTCCAGGCATTCTCATATCTTGGACTTCGATATGTTGCGACTCGGTAAGAAGTTAGTAGATAACAACAAGTACGCAGGCTGTTTCGAGTTCGGGGTAGTAGCAATCACGGAAACCGGCAAGGAGCGCGGTAATCAGTTTAAGAACATTGAGATTAAAGAAACGATTAACCACTTGCGCACTACGATTCGTGAACTTGAAAAAGCAAAGACCAATTGCGAGACACAAAAGGCAGACTTACTGAAATTGACAGACCGGGCAACACAATTAACGGATAAGTTCAATGACAGCTTGAAATTGATTCGGCACAAATGCACAATCGCAGGATTCCCGTTCGCACGCGTGTTCCTTGATGAGCAGCGGCCAGAATCGCTCGGTGCGGATGCTCGTGACTTGTGCGAGATTGTGCATATCAAAGGTAAAAGTGAATTGAAACTTGCGATGCCGTTCTATTCATTTGGTGAACTTGTTTATGCGTGGGTATTCTCACGCTTTAAGGGAACCTATCAAGAGTATCGAGTAAACCGCGGGGACAACACTTTACTGATGTATCTGTTCAAAAAAGTAGGTGCAGGGGTGCATAACTCCTACACGCGAATTTATAACCGTTTCGGATATTCGGTGCGGCAACTGGCGGTGGAGGACGGCGCGACAGGGCAACTTTTGAAAAACACGAAGTATTATCTTTCGGTAAAAAAGATTTACTCGAACCGCTTTTCGACTGATGCCTACGGGGATATCTTTGCCGAGGAACTGAAGAACGCTCAAGTCGGGTTGGATACTTTTCCCGAATATGCAGCGCATAAGGCAACTGCAAAAGAATTGAAAAGTCAAAATTCTTATTTCATTAACGAAATCACGAAGTATAGGAGAGGCTCGAACGAAGGTGAAGAGTCGTAAAGATCGCCAGCTGATGCGCGGCAGCTTGAGGCGGCCTTGTGCCGCCGACTGACGCGCATCACTGCGGTTAGACTCCTCGCCGTGTGGACTCCCTATTTCGTGGACGAAAGAAAGCAAAATCAAAATTAAAAAGGAGTAACAACTATGTGTGTGAAAGTTAAACATTATCAAGACATTCTTCATGAATACAACGAAACAGGGGATAAAACTTTGCTGAAGAAAGCGAATTATGGTGTTGGCTACATTGATGGTGCCACTACTGGCAAACGAATTAAACACAATGGCTCTCTTGCTAAGTATTACGGATTTGGCTTTGAAGAAGGTGTAAAGGATAAAGCCGCACATGAGAAAAAGTTAAGGGAGGGCAGATAAAATGTGGGAAAAGCAAAAACAAACTGCTCTTGAGTATCAGAAAGAAAGGCAAGAGAGCAAGTATTTGATTGAACATCGAGCGCAACGAGAGAGGGATTTGCATGACGATAAAACACGTGGCTATGATTTGAAAAACTGTTGTCCGAACTGTCGGATGATTCGAAGTGCTTGGGAAATCAGGAAAGGAACCTGCAATAATTGCGATTAACCAAAACTTTTTGACGCGAGGGGGCATTTACTACGTCTAATGCCCCCCGCGTGACACGTGACAAAATTTCAAAAAGGAGGTAAAAATGAATTATAGCAAAGAGCGTTCACGCTGGTGGTCTGGCACTTGTTATCACAAGGAACAACTGGACATGATAATTGAAAATACAGATGTTAAACAATACGCTTACATATTGCACGACAAAGATAAACAAGATCCCTTTGATCCTGAAAGCGAACTCAAAAAACCGCATTATCATTTCTTGGTAAATCTTATACAAGCTCAGCGCGGTTCTTGGTTTCGGGCATTCGCCTCTGACGATATGGGAATCGTCTTTGCGAAGTTTTGCAGATCGCCAGAGGGTGCATACAATTACTTGATTCACGATACTGCCGATTGTCGAAGGAAGGGAAAGTATTTGTACGATCCATCCGAGAGAGTATCTTGCATTGAAACGGTCTGGGAAGATGAAAAGCAAGAAGATGAACACCAAGTATTGCTTGATGATATCAAGGCAATGCACCGGAAAGAGATTTCTTTTGAAGAATTCATACAGCGCAAGCCAAAACGAATTCACATGATGGGCAACATAACAAAAACGTATGATAATTTATCCCGCGATAATAGATTTAACAATGTGTTCCGAATCCTTGAAGTGACTTATATTTACGGTCAAACCGACAAAGGCAAAACAAGATTCGTTATGGAAAAGTACGGCTACACAAATGTTTTTCGTGTTACCAAGTATGACCATACCGCCTTTGACGGTTACAGGGGACAAGATGTCATTATGTTCGAGGAGTTCCGCAGCAGTTTCAAAATCGAGGAGATGCTTAATTACCTAGACGGATATCCGTTGCAACTTCCAAGCCGTTATATTGACAAAGAAGCTGCTTATACAAAAGTATTTATAGTTACGAACTGGGCGCTCCATCAGCAATACCCGAATGTGCAAACCGATCATCCAACAACCTGGCAAGCGTTCAACCGCCGGATACATAACATTTTCAATTTTGACAGCAACAAAGAGCTTAATCTTAAAAGCCGCCCACGGCAAACGGAGATGGTTCCGGTATCTGATGAGGATTTGCCTTTTTAGAAAGGTTTTGGCAATTCAGCCAGTGAACATTGACAACTGAATATAATTGCGGAAACGACTATATATGCTATATTCGAGTGATATGAAAGGCAATAGACAATCATTCGGCTGCCGGAAGTGTGGCAAGACAACCAAGATATTATGGGAGCCGCAGGGGAGTATTGGCAAGGACACAAAGTATCGGGACCTTGATGTTCCTTGCCATTTTTGCAAGGCAGTAGTTCACACAGCAAAGCGCGAATCAAAACAGTTCACAGATATAACAAAAGTGGGCGGCTAGTCATCATCAATATCTGTGTCAGGCTCTTCTTCGGGATTGACAGGCGCAACTTCATCTTTGAACTGCTCATCATCAACGACTGTAGCGGACACTTCTTGTTTGCCTAAATCTAACTCGACATCAATAATTGCAAGTTCTTCAGACATTGTTTTAAGACTCTCGGCATACTCGAATCCTTTTGAAACTTCGGTTTTGGCTGTGGAAAGTTCGTTGTTTTGGCTCACCAATCTTGTTTCATAGTCCTGCAACTCGCTGTCTAATTTTTTCAAAAAGTTTTCCAAGCGGATAATGTTGCCAACTGCATCTGTTGAACACTCGACATTATAGTTGCCGTCCCCGCGTAGAAATACAGTCTTGTTGCCTTGTGCGTTCATGCCAGGAACAGTAATGATTTCAAACCCAGTCAGTCTTCCGATTATCTTGTTATCGTACTTGCCACTATTGATAACTGCCAAGAACATTTCGCCAGCATCTTTGCGTTCGGCATAGAGTTTGTTGCCAAGTTGCATAGAGAACTTGTCTGCCGCGTTCTTGTTTCGCCTTGCGATGTCCGCTATAAGATTTTCAATGGTAATCTCGGTTCGCTTAATGCGCTGTGGCAATTCTTTGTTAATAAGGTCTTGCAAACGGTATCGGTTTGACCTGTGTTCACTTTCAAGAGTTCGCAAGCGTGAGATTTCGGCTTCAAGTTCCATCTTTCTCTTAATCTTTGGATTGGCGGTTGTGATGGCCTTAATCTCGGCATAGGACAGGGTAGTTTCGTCAATGTCGCTTGCTTCTCTTACAGTCAAATCACCCTTGTCAATCTGTGCGATGAACTTCTGTTTGTTTTCCAGGATTTGATAAGAGTAACTATCAAAGGTTCGTTCGGTAACATAAGTGAACAAGTCAACTTCCTCGTTGGTATTGCCTTGACGCACGATTCGGCCCTCACGTTGTTCCAAATCACTTGGTCGGTATGGTGTGTCCAAATGGTGCAGGGCTTTGAGTAGAGTCTGCATATTTGTACCTGCACCGCACTTCTCGGTTGAACCCAAGATAATCCGCACATTCCCATTTCGCACATCATCAAAAAGGACCTGCTTTCGCAAGTCCGTGTTGGCTTCGTGGATAAAACGGATTTCTTTTTCGGGTATTCTGCGTGCCATTAATTTGTGTTTTATGTCATTGTAAACGTCAAAATCAGTCCCGTAGACATAATTCACGCACTCGGTTTTGGGAACGGACAGGTCGCAAAAAACCACTTGTGTTAATCGTTTGTCTGCGGTGTCTTGCCAAATCTTGAAGATGTTATTAACTGCAAGATTGACTTTGTTGCCTATATCGTCATCGGCGCTTCTGTCAAAGCATCGTGGATCAAGTGCAAGTTTCTTTCCGTCACTTGTGATTTTGAGCATATTGTCAACTGAAGGATCAATACCACCTGCATTAATTTTGTCAGCCCGTTCTTGAATGA
>Ga0123353_10008802_pt1 | contig 13832 bp, 17 predicted proteins | sample TergutLab28metaG_3_FD_92763 | JGI IMG/M metagenome (GOLD analysis project Ga0123353, IMG submission 92763) | Labiotermes labralis P3 segment gut microbial communities from Petit-Saut dam, French Guiana - Lab288 P3 | ecosystem: Host-associated > Arthropoda: Insects > Digestive system > Gut ... | reverse complement strand
TTCATCAATATAATACCCCAGAAGCTCCAGCGGTTTTAAGTTCGGGTATTCCTCGGGTTCGGGCTCCGGTTGAGCAGGCGGTTCAATTTCATCAGGCAGCTCAACTTCATCGTGTGTTTCAACCTCATCGGGCACTTCAACCGCGTCAGGCGGCGCTTCTGTTACATCGCCAACAGGCTCAGTGCACGCTCCGAGAGTGAGCGCGAGTATAATCGCGGCAGTGATAAGCAGTTTTTGTTTCATTGTTGTGCAACCCCCTTTGTTATAGTATATATTATATACTGTTTATTTGCTTTTTGCAAGTAAAATAAATTTAAAATCAGAAAGGAATTATTAAAAATGGCATTTAACACAATCGAATACGCAGCAGTATTCCAGAAAGAATTAGACAAGCAGGTTCTCGAGGGCTCGACCTCCGGGTGGATGGAAGAGAACGCAGGACAGGTAATCTACAGCGGCGGCAAGGAAATAAAACTGCCCGTCGTTTCCACGCAGGGGCTCGCGGACTATGACCGCGATACCGGTTATTCGCAGGGTGCGGTTACTTTTACTTACGAAACCTATAAGATGAACCAGGACAGAGGCAGACGCTTCAGGCTTGACGCTGTTGACGTTGACGAAACATCTTTCGCAATGTCCGCAGCGAATGTCGCGAGCGAGTTCCAGCGTACTCGCGTCATACCCGAAATCGACGCATACAGATACTCGACGCTGGCGGAGCAGGCGGGCATTAAAACCGACTATACCCCCGACGCTGACGACATACTCTCCGAGCTTACCATGCAAATGGGTGAAATCAGGGACATAATCGGCGACGAGGAGGAAATGGTCGTCGTTATTTCAAGACCGGTGTATGACACGCTGCTTTCTTCGCCCGAGATTCTCAAAACTATTGAGGTTAGAGGCTTTAAGCAGGGCGAGGTTGACTTCGAGTTCAAGTATCTGAACGGCACCTGCATTATCCCTGTTTCGAGCGCAAGAATGAAGACCGGCTACAACTTCCTCAGCAGCAATGACGGCGGCTTTACGCCCGCTGCAAACGCAAAGGACATTAACTGGATTATCACTCCGAGGAATGCGCCGATTGCAGTTTCCAAAACCGATAACGTGAAAATTATCGCGCCTGAAAACAACCAGTTCGCCGACGCATGGGACATCGACTACAGAAAATACCACGACCTCTTCCTGCCGAAAAATAAGCGGGATGTAGTCGCGGTCAGCACAAGAGGATAGCGAAAAGCTTAAACAAGTGTAAACTAATCGGGAAAAAGTTGTTTTATTTCCCGCTCGTGATGAAAGGACTTTATGAAAATATGATAGTTAGCACCGAATATTTTTTCAACTCAGGATTTGAAAACAGAAACGGTGACGTGAAAGAGCTCGAAAGGGCTCTTTCACGTGCCGAACGTTTAATTGACCTAGTAAGCTTCGGAAAAGTGCGCAGTTTTGCGGATTTGCACGAAGCTGCACAGGAACGGCTCAAATACGCGGTCTGCGTACAGGCGGAATGGTTTTTAACTTACGGCTACAGCGATGCAAACGACAGCGTTGACTGCAGGGTTAAAATCGGCGATTTTTCGTATGAAAGCAAGAACAACGGCGTGCATAATAATCTCGCGCCCGAAGCGCAGGGAGTGCTGAAGCTGGCGGGACTGCTTTACGCGGGAACGGAGGTAAAATAATCATGGTATTATCAAGACCGATTCCCAAAGCGTTGCTGCCGCATACTGTTACATTAAAAACGCCGAGAAACGAGGGCGTTTTTTCTGACGGTGAATATGACGATATTATCCTTTATAATGTCCGGGTGGAGCAGGATGAAAAAGTTCGTCAGAGCAAGTCCGGCGAGAGCCGGGTAAAAGGCGCGAGAATGTATTTCGACTGCGTAAATTCTTCGCCTGCAGACATTGATTTTAAATCGGCGCAGCTCATTGTTTTCTGCGGCGTGACGTATAAAATCGAAGCGGTGAAAACAGTCATGGCGGCGGATAAGATTCATCATTACCGGATTGATATTATTTAAGTACCGGTGATTAATACAGCGTTTGCCGGCAGAGCCGGCCGATACGCAAAGCGCATCGAACTTAAAAAACATTTCATGCTTTTTAAATTAAACGACTATATAATTCCCGCTCGTAAAGAAAGGATTTAATAAAAAATGAACATAGCGGCAGAAATGTTAAGGATTGGGCTTCGGCTCGGAGCCGCCGCCGCCGGGGCGCAAATTGAGCTTTCTAAAATCGCGCTTGAGGACTGTAATAAATATTGCAAATTTGACACAGGCGAGCTGCTCTCCTCAAGCTACAAGGCGAGCAATCTGCTGCTCGGCAGGCTAGTTTGGAAAACCGCTTATGCGCGGTATGCCTATTACTTAGGGGAAGCGGACAGGTCTAAAAACCCGCTCGCGTCAAGGCTTTGGGCGCATAAGGCGGCTGCGGTTTACAGTGAAAAATGGTTTAAAGCCGCACGAAGCAGATTCCTGCAGAAAGCCGTCATCGGCATCAGTTTAAAGAGATAAGTTTTAAATAAATAAAACTAATCGAGGAAGCATTGTTTCATTTCAATTTTATGAAGAAAGGGCTTAGTGAAAATAAAAAATGATAACAGAAACGCAAATACTGGCTAAGGTAATTGAATATTTAAACAGTAAATGCAGTCTTTCTTCGCCAGTTTCAATAGGCGGCCTGTCACCGAACAGCAGCGGCATTAGCGCGGAAATCGCCCCCGGGTATTCCAAGTCCGAATACCTTGACGGCGGGGTTTTTCAGTGCATGCCGGTATTGATTTTAGTACGGCACGGCAGGCATCAGACAGCGATGGAGAGCGCGTTTACGCTCGCGAAAGCAGTGCGCGAAACCGTGATAAACGGCGAGAAAATATGCGCGAAAGTCGCAGGAATAAGTATCGCAAGCGCGCCCGAATTTGTGCAGAGGAGCGGCGCGGATTACATTTACAGCCTTATAATTAACATAAATTATATGGCGGATTAATAAGAAAGGAAAATTAAAATGGTAGAATTAAACAATCAAATCAACGCCGAGCTTGACGTTACGCCGAATGTGGGAACACGCTCATGGCAGAGCCTCGGCAAAGCGTTCAAAAGCATAAGTCAAACGCTCGGTGAAAACGTTTACACAGCAAGCTATTTATCTGACGGGGGGTTCTCGTCAAGCGAGGTTACAGGCCTTAATTTCACGGTGACATTCCGCGGGGATTACGTCGCGGGCGACCCTGTGATAGAGTACATTTTTTCTCGTGATATTCTGTACGGCGTGGGCGATGCGCGGAAGACAAAGCTGCGGCTCACAAAGGAAAATAAAGTAGTTATCTGGGATGTAACCATGACAAAAATACAGGAAGCCGGCGGCGACGCAAACGAGCCCAACAGCGTAACTCTCGAACTAAAAGGCGCGGGAAAACCCGATGCTGCGTAAAAAAATCCGCCTAAGCTTTATAGGCGAAAACGTTACTGTGAGCGTAAGCGGCGAAGCTGCGAAAAAAGCGCTTGGTACGCTGTATGAGAGGCTGAATAGACCTATAAATAACCATGATGCAGGTATGGCGGCGATTAAAATGTTTTTGGAGCTTTTCGGCGATGAAATCACGGAAAAACTATTACGGTACTGTGAGAAGAATCCCGAAAAAGCTGTAAGGAAATTCGGGAAGATAATAAGATTTTCACTATATCCGCTCGTCTTGCGGCATCGGAAATATGAGGACAGGCGGGGAGTGAAAAAATATTTATGAAGCTTGGATTTATACCGGAAAAGCATGCGAATATAAACGGGAAAAAATACGCTCTTAACTTGGGTTTTCAAAACGTGATGAGGGCGGCGGCGCTGCTGAGGGATAGTAAGATTTCGGAGGAAGCGAGGGTGAGTACGGGGCTGAGGCTTCTTTTGTCCCCTATCTCACATACTCGCTCCTGCTTCCTTCCCTACACAAGAAAGCTCGTGCTGTTAAACAAAATATTTGAACATCTCATGCCGTCTGCAGATTCAAAAACAAGCAAAAACACAAAAGCCGTCATTTCTCTTGAAAATGACGGCGCGCTGATTTATGGTGCGTTCATGCAAACATATGGTATCAACTTACAAAAAGATAAGCTTAACTGGCGGGAATTCTATGCGCTGCTTTCTTGTATACCGGAAAACACCGCACTTTTTTATGTCATGAAAAACAGAATTGAACAAACTGAGGAAAGCTTAGACGACGGACTTGAAACGTTGTTTAATAAATTAATAAAGGAGTAAAAAGTTTGAAAATAACTGATATAAAATTGGGGAAAACGTTGTTTTTATACCTTATTGGTGAAAAAAGGACTTAATAAAAATAAGTTTGAAAATAAAACAATTAAATCGGGTTAAACAAAACTTTTTATTTTTAATTAGTGTAGAAAGGATATGGTGAAAAATTGGCTGATGGAAGTATTGTATATGAGGTACGGGTCAGCAGCGACAACGTTGCCGGCGACCTCGACAGAGCGGGTTCGATGCTCGAAAGGGGCACGCAGACAATAACGGGGCTCGCCGCGAACACCGCGCAGATTTTCAGTAAGATGCTGAGCGATGTGTTCGGCAGCAGCGTGAATCTTGCGGAGAGTTCTGTCACAAAATTAAGTGCCGGTTTTGAAAAGCTTCAAAAATCGGCACCTCCGCTTGTGAACGCGCTTAAACCTGTTTCAAGCGAACTTGAAAAAATATCGAAGCTCAGCTTGGCGAGCGTGGGCGAGGCCTCGGGCAAAGTCATCGCGCAGGCAGCGGCGAAGCTGCCAAAACCAACCGCCACCGGAGCGAAAAGCCCGGTTCTGCCCTCGTTTGCTACGGGAACAAGCTACATACCTTACGATGATTTTCCCGCGCTGCTGCATAAGGGCGAGGCAGTGCTCACCGCCCCGGAGAACGCTGCGCTGAAAGCAGCAGGCGGGATTGGCGCGCTTCAGGAAAATACACCGGCTTTTACGCAAAACAATGCGGATAATTCGTCGGACATGGGCAGAAGACCGGTCGAGGTTACACTTAAAATCGGCGAGTATGAATTCACCCAAATCATAGCCGACACAATGAATAATCTTTACAGGCAGTGGGGAGAAAATCCATTGAAATAATCGGGAAAGGAATATAAGTTTAAAATCAAATGATATTGAATTGAGAAAAATCAAACTTTTAAACTCTGCGATTGTGCAGAAAGGACATGATGAAGAAGCTTAAAAATAAATGGCATTAAATCGGGGAAAATGAAACTTATAAATTCTGCGATTGTACAGAAAGGACATGATGAAGAAGCTTAAAAATAAATGGCATTGAATCGGGGAAAATGAAACTTATAAATTCTGCGATTGTGCAGAAAGGAAATGATGAAGAAACTTAAAAATAAATGGCATAAAATCGGGGAAAATGAAACATTTTAACTCTCAGATTGTGCAGAAAGGACATGATGAAAAGATGGATATATATTTTAATAATTATAAACTTCCGAATGTTATATCGTGTCAGGTAAAACGTTTAACACGAAATACCAAAACGGAGTATAACGCCGAGGGCGGCATGCTGATAGATATGGTAAACCGAAAAAGAACCCTAACGGTTCATTTAGGGGGACTCCGCGCTTCTGAGATGCAGCGTCTGTTTGCCATAACAGGCAGCATCTTCTTCACCGTAACATTCAACAGCCCTGAGAATCCGGGTTCGGAAATGACGACCGCAGAATTTCACATGAGGGAACAGGTAGCGGAAACCGATTACGTCTGGCAAGGAATAACGTACTACAAGGCGATGAAATTAGTCTTGGAGGAAAGGTGAAAAACTTGAAATAAATTGGCACTAACCGGGGAAAATGAAGCTTTCTATTCTTCGCCGGTGCCGAAAGGACATGATGAAAAAATGATTAAAGTTTCACAGGATTATTTAGACAAATCGCTTGCCCCCGGGCGCATTGTCAAGTGCAGAATATATGCCGGAGAAGATATTTATACCGATAAGGATATTCTGTCGTTTGAGTTTAACGACGTGGTGCATCCTGACGACATGAGCTTCGGAACGACCTGCGCAAACCGTTTTCAATTTGAGTTATGGAGCCGGAACAATATCCCGCTTTCTTCGGTAATCCGCCCGTTTATCAGGTTTGCAGAGCCGGAAGATGCCGGTATAAACGACACTCAGATTCTTGAAAACCTTGAGGAATGTACGCTCGGCGAGTTTTATATCACGCGGCGCTACCGCAAGCGCGAGCGTTACAGCGTGACTTGTTATGACAAGATGTACCGTCTTGATTCGCGGTACAACCCCACTATAACATTTCCCTGCAAGGCGGTGGATTTGCTGCAGGATATAGCGTGGCATAACAGTTTCCGATTCGGGTTTACGCCGGAGCCGGATATAATCGAATACGTACCGCGGACTGCGACCTGCAGGGAGGTAATCGGGTATTTGGCGGGGCTTAACGGAGCGTTCGCAAAGTTTGACAGGCACGGGGTTTTGCAGCTGCGCAAGCTCGCCCTGTGCGATTTTGTTCTCACGCGCAATCAGTATACAGAGCTGTCGGTAAAAGCTGACGTGAATGAGGTCAGACAGATTGAATTCATTGCCGAGGGCGAAACGTTTTCCGAGGGTAAGGGTACTAAAATCTCAACCTACCGACAGCATAATCCTCTCGCGTGCCGGGAGGCGGCAAGACGTGTATTCGACATGTGGAACGGCTTTACCTATCACGGTATAACGGTTAAAATGCGGGGGCTTCCGTATCTTGAATCGGGTGACGCGATTTTGATTCAGGACGATTTTGAAAACACGTATTACTTTGCATTAATCAGCGATTATACATTAATTTATGACGGCGGGCTTACGGGAAGGCTCGTTTCAAAAGCCAAGAATCCCATTGACGATTACGACGAGCCGATGAATCAGCAGAGAATGATTGAAGGACTCAGCGAAAACCTCCGCGTCAGGTATACCAATTATGTAAACGAAGATAATATCCGGGTGGAAACGGAGCCGGAGGGAATTGCCTCAATAAACTTTAACCTTGAGTCAAGAACGTTTGCGGTGTTTAATGCGCAGTTTACAATCACGGCAGATGAGGACTGCGTACTCGTCATGGATTACCGTATAAACAACGCTAAGGTCGGACATTCCCCCCGCACAATGCTGCGGGCGAGTGAGCCTGTCAACGTATGTCTGTACAACTGCTTCCGCATTGTGCGCCCGGGAAGAAACACGCTTACGCTCACCGCGAAAACGACAAGCAGCGGCGCATGGATTAATAAAGGTGAGCTGATAGCATCGGTCAGCGGGCAGTATATGCTCGGAGACAGCGGGCTGCAGAGACCGGAAATAAACATAGTGCAAAGCATAAGCAAACAAGAGATTAACTCCATTAATATTACAATCCGTAAAATTTCGGAACAGGCAGACAGTCCGAAAATTATTTATCCGCACAGGGAGCAGTGTTCGGGCAATTTTGAATTTCTTTCGCTGAGCTCGGTTAAACCGGTGCTGCGCAATTTTACAGCGAGGATTCTTATGGATTCTATGTTTATCGAAGCGAAAAGGATTTCACCTCATCATATATTGCTTATCTTTTCAAACAGCGTATCGAAAACAGGTAATACGGTTAACCTTGACGCTTTTAATGTTTCGTACGGAATTAATAAGCTGATAATTGAATCAGCTGAAATTATAGGCAGCGAAATAACCTTGGCGACCGAAGACCTTACCGATTATAACGAGGTTGTAATTAAATACGACAAATCTTATGGCAATCTTATAAGCGCGGCGACGGGAAATCCGCTGCAATCATTCAATTTTATATTAAATCTTGAAAACATTGAGGGGTAAATAAAACTGAATCGGGGAAAACGCTGTTTCATTCCGCTTTTGTTAAGAAAGGACTTAATTAAAATAAATATGAAAATAAATAAAATTGAATCGGAGAAAACGTTGTTTTCATTCCGCTTCTGTGAAGAAAGGATATGGTGAAAAAATGATAAAAGGAAAATCAACCATCGAGCTTTTTGACGGCATAACAGGGAAAAAGAAAGAAGAGTATAAAGACGAGAATATCGTTACTAATGCGATTCGGAACCTGTTCGACTGGAACGGCGAAATGCTCGCGATGGGAATTTCGGTAGACGGTATGTTAGAGCGGCTTACGCCGCTTTATCCGCACTATCTGCGAGGTATACTGCTTTGGGATAATATAATCGCAGAGAACCCCGACAATATTTTGCCGCCGCCCGGAATTAACTGTGTGGGGCACGCGGGAGGTTTTTACGGAGGGGCGAATCCGCTGCGCGGAACCTGGAACGAGAACGAAACCGAAATTAAGGAGAACGGCGTAAAAATGGTGTGGGATTTCCATACGGATAAGGCAAACAGCACTATAAAATCCATCTCGCTTACATCAATTGCAGGCGGCAACAGAGGCTGGATGACACCGTGGGAAGCGGGTACGTTTTTCAGGCAGCGGATAAACAACGGCAGCAGCAGCCAGTCGACAATTAATTTCGCGCCGACAACCACCTGGACACAAACATTAGGAACCGGTTCAGCTAGTTTATATGCCGGTGAGCTTAGGCGGGGGATACACACATATGTTGCAGACAGGAACGACAACTCTCTGACTATAATCGAACATTCTCATGCGAACCCGTCCGCACTCAGCATTTTAGACAGTGCGGGGGTTGTGACTGCCGCATCGCCGCATTGCAGGGAAGAAGTGTTCTCAGTTGCATCAGACGCACGTTTTAGCAATCTTTCCTCCAACTATATAATAGACGGGGATAAAAATTTAGTCCACGTTTCGCTCTCGGGCACAGGCAACAGAACGGCGAGAATCAGAACTGTTAACCTCATCACCAAAACGCTCACCGGAGACAGAACAATTACACTGAGCAATGATGTCGGCGCTTCTTCGGTGGCTTACTTTAAGAACAGGCTTTACGCCGGCACTTCAGGGACCGGCGGCGGAATCTGCGAGTTTAATTCAAGCGGAAGTTTTGTAAGAAGAATATTAAACTTTACCTCGAATTCACGGTATCATTGTTTTGGCGGCGAATATATAGCAAGCCCTGTCAACGTTTCAAACGGCGGTTTATTCATATCCGACGGAATCAATACAGTAGTCACGCAGGTCGGCTCGGATAATGCACATCCGGCAGTTTTATTCAATGCAGCAAGCCTTAAGCCGCCGCTGCTCACTATGGTTTATGAAGCCACCTCCACTCACCATACAAGATATATAGGTTTCATAACACCTTATATGGCGACGATTAACAACCTCGCTGCTCCGGTCATAAAAGACGAGCTGAACACCATGAAAATTACTTATGAATTAACACAGGAATAAGAGCATGTTTAGTATCCCGCTCGCGGCAGCTTTGCGGTATATTTACGCTCACTCGGAGATACTAAACAGGCTCTAACAAAAATCACCGGCGAATTCGCCGGTGATTTTTTATTTGCTCTTCTCTCCGATATACATAAGGTGCTCGGAGTAGGAGAAGAATTCGGGTTTTTCGCAAGTGGCGAGACTGATTTTATACCACTCGTCGATTGCTTCCTGCGGCAGCGGCATGATTCTGTGGAAGAAAGGCGAGCTGATGCCCTCCTGTGCAAAGAGGTGCAGCTTTTTGAGCGGGAACTGCTTCATAAAAGGCTCGATTGAATCGGGGTAAGCGAAGTAGGCGCGGGTGAACCCGTCGCCGCCGAAAGACTTGCCGCTCGTGAGCGAGTAGATAAACGACTGCTCGGCGGGCAGCGTAATAAGCTCGGGACATTCCCGCAGCATGAAAACCATACCGCCAATCAGAGAGATGAACGAAGCGAAAAGCCTGCCGCCTCTTTTAAGCCGTGAGATGGCGCTTTTTACCACGCTTACGCGGTCAGCCTCGTCAACAAGGTGATAAAGAGGACCCATAATAAGGATGTGGTCGTATTTTTTCGCGAGCTTGGGGTTCGCGCTTATGTAGCGTGCATCGCCCGGGAATGTTTTAATGCTGACTCCGTATTCGGCGGCTTTTTTCCTTGCAAAATCTGTGCTTTGCTCGGATAGGTCAAGCAGCGTCACGTCGCAGCCTTTTTGCGCGAGCCAAATCGAGTAGCGCCCGGGCCCGCCGCCGATGTCAAGCACGCTGTCGCCGGGTTTTATGTACTTCTCCATGTAGTGCGAAGCGATTCTAAACTCGAACTTTCCGCCCGCGAGCCTATCCCATTCCTTTTGCGGGTCGGCGTCATAATGTGCGCGCACGATTACAGCGTCGTCAACTTTCATTTGTTTGCTCCTAAATTAATGCAGTTCTTACATTCTCTCTTTTCCCCATGCGAGCTTGTTTTCTTTCATCACTGTGCGGATAATTTCAATAGCCTTTTCGTCTATACCGGGGAGCAGTGAGATTTCACGCTCGCTTTTAGTTTTTAAATAAGTAAGCGAGCAAAAATTTTGGCTTTCTATTCCTTTTCTCGCTCCGGGCTCAAGGCGTTCCAACAGGACGTCAACAGGCAAAGGAACATGCAGCTCCTTAGGCGGGAACCGTTTGTCGAACTCGAGCACTTCCTCCTGCGTCAGGCTCTCGTAAACGGGGTCGATGAAGAGCCTTCCGCTTATACCGTTCATTGCGTTTTCATAAAGCGGATAAATCATCAGTGCATCGAAAACGATACCGCCGGGCGTTGTTATGCCGAATTCTGCGGCGCGCCTGAAGCCCGCTCGCGGGTAATAGTCGGGGTGCCCGTAGATGAGCACGGCGCGGAAGCCCATACGCACTGCCACGTCAAAAGTATGCCGCATAAGCGCTCTGCCTATGCCTTTGCTCTGGTGCCCCGGTGAAACTGTCAGCGGCCCGAAAGTCAGCACTTCTTGATTTTCGACCCGGGCTCTGGTGTAAATAATATGACCCGCAAGCTCGCCATCATATTCGGCGACACAGTTAAGCTCCGGGACAAACGAAGGGCAGGTGCGAAGCTTATGCAGCAGGAAATGCTCGTCGCACATTAGCTGCTCTTTCTCCCAGAAATTGTTCCAGAAGGTTTCGCGGGTCATTGCTTCTACGTTGTAATAATCCGCCGGTGTTTCCAATCGAAAGCTTATGTTCATATTTTCATTAAGTCCTTTCTTCACAAATGAATCATGAAAACAGCGTTTTCCTCGATTCAATTGTTTTATTTTCAAACTTTACCCTCCGAGATATGCCTTGACGACTTTTTCGTCACTGCGTAAATCCGCGCCTTTCCCCTCGAGCACAATACGGCCCGTATCCAAAACATAACCGTAGTCAGCCAGCCCCAGCGCCATCTTCGCGTTCTGCTCAACAAGCAGAATTGTTGTGCCGTCGCGGTGCAGATTGCGTATAATTTCGGTAATATCGCGGACAATCAGCGGCGCAATGCCCATAGACGGCTCGTCCATGAGCAGCAGCTTCGGCTCAGACATGAGCCCGCGCCCGATTGCGAGCATTTGCTGCTCGCCGCCCGACAGAGTTCCGCCGAGCTGCTTTTTGCGCGCGCCTAAAACGGAAAACCTCTCGAACACTTTATTCATGCGCCTTTTGCGCTCGTGCTTGTCTTTAAGCGTATATGCGCCGAGCTCAAGGTTTTCTGTGACCGTGAGGTCTTTGAAAACCTTTCTGCCCTCAGGTACGTGAACCAAGCCCCGCTCAACTATTTCGTGGGCGGGCTTGTTTGTTATGTCCTCGCCGCAGAAGATAACCTTGCCGGCGGCAGGGGTTACAACGCCCGATATGGTTTTTAAAACTGTGCTTTTGCCGACGCCGTTACTGCCGAGAAGTGTCACGACCTGCCCCTCGCGAACCTCAAAGCTGATGTTGTGAATAGCAGGCTCTTTCTCGTAACGCGTTTCAAGCCCCTCAACTTTTAAGATTACATTTTCACTGCTCATTATTCACTGTCCTCATCTGAACCAAGATATGCTTCGATTACTTTCGGGTCTGACTGCACGTGTGCGGGTGTGCCCTCCGATATTTTAGTGCCGAAGTTGATTACGATTACTTTTCCTGAAACCTTCATGACCAGGTCCATGTCATGCTCAATTAAAAAAACCGTGAACCCGAAGTCTTTTTGAATCCGGCGAATCATCTCAACGAGCCTGTCCTTTTCCTCACGGTTAAGTCCCGCGGCAGGTTCGTCGAACAGCAGCAGGCGCGGCTTTGCAACGAGCGCGCGTGCCCATTCGGTACGGCGCTGGTCGCCGTAGGGAAGATTTTTTGCGAGTTCGTTCTTCTGAGAAAGCATACCTACGTAGTCAAGGTAATACTCGGCGTTTTCAAGGATTTCTTTCTCCTCGCGCCGCTCTGCGGGGTGACGCAGAAGCGCGCCCGCAACCGATTGTTTAGTGACGCTGTGCGTGCCGCTCATGACGTTTTCGAGCACGGTCATGTTCTTGAACAGGCGGACATTTTGAAACGTGCGGATAATGCCGCGTTTTGTGATTTTATACGGTTTTAAGTTAATCAGTGATTGATTTTCAAAAAGTATATCTCCGCTTGTCGCCTTGTAGAAGCCGGTAATGCAGTTGAATACCGATGTTTTTCCGGCGCCGTTGGGGCCGATGAGCGAGGTGACAGTGCCGTTTCCGACTTCAAAGTTCAGGTTCTCAATTGCGGTAATCCCGCCGAAGCGCATGGTTAAATCCTTTACAATAAGTCCCATTTTCAATAATCCTTCCCTACAATCAGTAAATCCGGAAATATATATCCCCTGACGACAGATTCTGTTTTAAAAAGCTATCCTTTTTTTCTCCTTTCGGGCCAGAGCCCCTGAGGTCTTTTAATCATTACTATGATTAAGAGCAGCCCGAAGAATAACATTCTCATATCGCTTATTCTGATGCCGCCGATTGTGGGCAGGAAGCGGAAAAGCTCGGGAAACACCGCGAAAAACAGTGCGCCCACTATAACGCCGGGGATTTTACCCATGCCGCCGAGAATTACTGCGAGCATGATGTTCGCCGACTGCGTGAAGTCAAAGGAGCCGGGGGAAATACTTGTCATTCGCACCGCGAAGAAGCTGCCCGCAATGCCTCCGAGCACCGCGCCGACTGCATAAGCGCAGAGTTTGTACGATGTGGTGTTTACGCCCATCGCCTGCGCGGCGTCCTCATCTTCTTTTATGTATGCGAGCGCCCGCCCGAAGCGGGAATGACGGATTCGATACGAGATAAAAATGTATATTATAACTAATATTAAAAACACGTAATACCAGTGGATTATTTTTGTTAAATGGATACCGAGGAAGTGCGGGCGGGTGATTGCGTGAATCCCGCTTGCGCGCCCCGTGATTTCTAAGTTTTGTGCAGTAATACGCACGATTTCTGCGAAGCCGAGCGTCACGATTGCAAGGTAGTCGCTGCGGAGCTTGAGCGTCGGCGCGCCGATAAGCAGCGCGATTAATACCGAAACGATAACGGAAGCGGGAAGCGTCAGCCAGAAATTCCAGCCGAAGCTTTTTATTAAGATACCGGTTGTGTACGCGCCAATGGCGAACTTCGCCGCGTAGCCGAGGTCGCACATTCCGCAGTAGCCGACGATGACGTTGAGCCCCAGCGCGAGCAGCATATAAAACATCGCGCTCTGCGCTACGCTGATGGCGTAGTCATTCACAAACAGCGGAAAAATAACCATAACCGCAAAAATCGCGGCAACAGTAACGTATTTGTTTCGCTTATTATCCAAAAAGCTATATATTCTTTCAATAATACTTTTCAAACTTTTATCATGTCCTTTCTACACCAACGAGGAATGAAAAGTTTCGTTTTCCCCGATTTAATACCATATTATTTCAAACTTTTTATCATGTCCTTTCTATACCAACGAGGAATGA
>Ga0123353_10008801_pt1 | contig 13832 bp, 9 predicted proteins | sample TergutLab28metaG_3_FD_92763 | JGI IMG/M metagenome (GOLD analysis project Ga0123353, IMG submission 92763) | Labiotermes labralis P3 segment gut microbial communities from Petit-Saut dam, French Guiana - Lab288 P3 | ecosystem: Host-associated > Arthropoda: Insects > Digestive system > Gut ... | reverse complement strand
TGAAAAATTTTTAAAATTTATTATTTTGGCGGTGGTTGTATAAATATTGGAATGTTTTGGATTTTAAATTTAACGCTAGTAAAATTTTTTTTTGGGGGGGGGGGGGGACTAAGATTATGGACGTTTGACGGTTCATTTTAACAGTTTACCGTTAAAACTTCAAGGGGCTTTGTGCCATTCAAAAACAGACCCACAGCACTGTGCAGCGGTGTAAATACTATTGCTGACGAATTTTTTCTGTTTCCCATCTCAAACCGTACACCGCGATTCATTCGGCTGTACTGCTTTTCCGTATTTTGCAGGTTCCTGGTATGTAGTTTGTTCCGGACCGGCTCTGCTGACGGGATTATATGTGGTTTTTCTATGTCTTGCTTCCGCTTCCTTCCACATGTTTCCCAGTTATTTATTTGCTCATTATCGGATCATTCGGGAACGCAGAATGACAGTATTTGGGATAATATTTGGATTAATATTTGGGTTGAAGTGAGAGAAATGACAGGACAGAGGAAGAGCATATTGAGAGCTTGGTAATGGACTCTTGGCCACTTACACGTTCATGTTTATCGTCCGTTGTGGGAGAGCGAGGACTAGGAAGATGAGTTAGACGGATGTATAGGATGTATGGCAAAGATTCCAAGTTCGTGTGAAAGGAGGAGGCAGCTTTTGGACACTTGGTGCATATGTGAAGGTAGTAGATTGATGGCTTGGGTATGGTGGCTTAGAGCTGGCCTGAAGGGGCTGTCTTGGAGAGGTTCCATCGATGGACACTGTATGAAAACGATATTGGTTATCTGGGGAAATAGAAAAAAAGCAAGCCATTTCGTGGCCGAATCGGAGACGGGCACATTTTCAGGGACATTTGATTCATGGTGTAAATCTGTTGTGGGACGTTTTGTTCGCCAAGCGAAGTACTCGCAGCGGTTCTTGTTTCATTCTTAGAACGTGTGGGGTGTGTGTTTCCGATTACAGTGGTGTAAGTTTCGGGTAACCAGGAAAAAGCTCTGTCTCCTTCTGTTGTGGGACGTTTTGTTCGCCAAGCGAAGTACTCGCAGCGGTTCTTGTTTCGTTCTTCGAACGTGTGGGTGTTTGTTTCCGATTACAGTGGTGTAAGTTTCGGGTAACCAGCAAAAAGCTCTGTCTCCGTCTCACAGCGATTTGCCCCAGAAACCAAGACTTATATTCTCTGCCCTACTTGAGCTTGCCTTTAAAAGCAGAAGGGTGTTTCTAGATCAGCTAAAAGACTCATCTTTTTACGAAGATCTTCATCATGGAGTTGGTCTGTTGTGAATCGTATTGTTCGCTAAGCGAACGTATAGGTGCAGTGGTTTTGATTTAGTTTTTACCCATACGTATTGACTGAGCAGTAGCAGCAGTAGTGTTCCCTATTGAACTTTTCACATGTAACAAAACATCGGCACAAACCTCTCTTTTCTCTCTCTTCTCAAAGCGATTTGTCCCTGAGTTCAACACTTTCCTTCCTTGGCCTACTTGATCATGCGCATTTCGAGATAATGATACAGTGCCAAGACACGGTTTAATTATATGCATATCCCGTATTTGTTACCATGAAAGGAGACGAACTCTGTAACAGACTTTCTGAGAAAATGATATGATCTGTAGTTGTTTCACAATTACTGCTTGCTTTGAGGGCTAGACACAAGGGACATAATGGCAGATTGTAACTATACGTAATTATAAAGTTTACTGATATTTTTGAAACTGTGTGTTTAATTTAAGAAGTTATAAAGTTGTCTGCTTTTAATAAAACAACTTTTTCAGATGAACTGGTCCGTTTCAAACTGTCAGCTACACAAAACCGTTTGTAAATCTCAAGTGAATTCAGAAGGAATTCTTCGCATTCCCCATTCTGCAACCACATGCCCAGCCCTCCAGGCTCCCTCCCGTGCCACTGTCTCCACAATACAAGGTGACCTGCATGGAATCTTCGTTATGTAACATAATTATGAATTGCAGGCTGCAGTATTTTCCTCGTTTACGCAACCTCGTACTAGCTCCATGGAGTTCTCGAGAATTTCAGGTCGCTCAGCTCGACTTTATGCGGAACCATATCGTTCATCACCGTGATCACAACAGCCCACCACGCCTAGACCCTCATGCTGAGCCAGATTAATACACTCCGCACCATAACATCCTGTTTCTTAGATACTCGCGTAATATTCTGTCCCGTCTATATTCACATCTTCAAAGTGGTCTCCTTCACGTTTGCAGTTCAATTCATACATATTGCTTATATTCATTTCGTTTTACAACTATACAGAAGTGGTAGAGTTTATGTTTTGTGTGTGTTGGGCTTCGATGTTTCGGACAGTAAACATTATCATCATCATCATCATCATCATCCCTGTCACATTTATGCATGGTATTTACAGTTAAAAACCTGAAACCAACTATGTTTCAAGTGTATATGTAGTTGTAGCTGTTCTATATTCACAATCTGTGCTACATGTAATGTTATTTCACCCGTTAAATATGTTCTGTACTTTTACATTAGCACTTTCCGCAGTATGTGTGTGCAGTGCCCAATATGACTTTTTTTTATTGTAGTTCCTTGCTATTGTATTTTCTTGGTATGTTGCTCAGGTATTACTGATTTTGAAATGGTTCTAGTCGTCCCTGTTTTTACCGGTATCGCTCCTGTTTTCACATTCTACATGCGCTGCATTTCTGTTATGAAGTCCCTATATTTTAAAATCTCGGCTGCTTTCTTGATCACATTTCTGTCTCCAGGAATTTGCAGCGTCAATTAACATGCATGTTCCCTCTTTATTATCACGGATTATGATGACCGGTTTATTGTCAGGAATAATTTTGTCGTTTCGCACTTGTTGGTTCCATTGTATGGTAACCTTACCTACATTATTCGTTTCAGCTGATTTCGGTACATGGTCATACCAGTGTTCGTTTATTATAATAATAATAATAATTATTATTATTATTTGACGTCATATTAAATATCCCGACCATGGACCAGAATCAGACCTTGCCACGAAGGCAGATGATTTTGTTATTGTCTAATTTTTTATTGTTAACACATTTGGCGCTGCATGGCCGTTATATTAACATTCTGAATTTTTACTTACACATTCGGTTGTATTACTTCTGTTAATACCGCGCATGCGTTGTACAGCAGTTCGCATTCGAAATCACTTGCATCACTAGTGTGTTCTGCATTAGTAGAGTCCGCTGTCCGCCCAAAAACCAACGAGAATCCACCTTTTGATTTCGTTATCCATCTCTGTGAGGGTCACGGAGTATGATGACCTAACCATCTGGCGAGTTCACAGAACAGCTTGCATAGTGTTAGTTAGGCATTTCCTGGAAACCTAGTTTGTCTTACTTCGGCCATAGTGAGTTTTCGCTGCTTCAGGTTTGTTTTGCGTGTTTCATTTGAGACGGCGTAAAAATAACAGCTGCATCATAATATTGGTTATCCTTTGCATTGGCTGTACGGAATGAAGACGCAGTGAAGCAGTCGTATTTGTTACTTTGTGTGCTCCATCGTCTGTACGCTTCTTATGCAAATATTTGGACTATTTCAGTGCCGTTTGGTGTCGCCGATCAGAACACTGTTATGTTATTTTCATACGAGTGAAGTGGAACACTCCAAATTCGAACCCGTGCTGTTTTGAGTAGTAGCCACTGTTTACCCAGAGAACCTCCCGGTAAGGTGGTTGTAACATGTAGCAGAGTTAGAAGAAATACTGTGCCACTTGTGTGTGTGTGTTTTTTTTTGTATGTCTGCAATGCTTTTTGTGATAGAAAAGGTGCAGGTACTCACTCCTAGACAGAAAGTAAAGTGCAAAATGCCCCCTTCGTTTGAAGAAATAAAAAAAAAGTGTGGATGTTTCATGTTATGAAAATATTGTCGGAATAGAAACAGCAAGTGAGATCAGTTTTCCCGAGTTTTGAATAATAACAATCGTGTAATGCGTTACCATCAGTGAAGGTGCCAGTAGGCCTTACCGTCAGGTACCGTCACAAAAAACTGTGTGTGTGTGTGTGTGTGCGCGCGCGCATATTATGTATGTGTACATGTATGTAGGTATTAAATATGTATGTATAAATGTTGGTTTGTGTGGGATTTCCTTCTTTTCTATGGCCGCTATATCCTCTTCCCATCATCAAACGCCTCGATTTAATTGGTTATCACTTATTCGTCCTTTCCTTCGTGTACAGCAGGTAGTTGATAAGGCGTCATTCTACAGATTAAGAAGCTAACAGATGGCGTCTGATTCAGATCCATGTACAGGGAAGTACGATGCGTTTTTTATCGTCTTTAACACCGCTGCTGTCCTGGCATGTCCCGGGGGACGCAGGCTTTCTCAGCGATAAAGGTTCAGTGCTCGGTGCGGGGATAAAAAAGACACGCATCTTTGTTATTCCGACTTGATGAAATTAACGAAGTGACACGATTGTTTTGGAAGATGAAGTGTTGGCAGCAGTCGGCATGGCGTAGAATCCCAAAAGACGGACAGCCACGAACAGCACTGGGAAAACGACAGGTTGCATTCTTTAATGTAGCTCTTTATACATCTTTCATTGCACAACGAAGTCGTTGACGCCTGCAAGTAGAGCTTCATAATGGAAATAATACAATGCAGTTTTTCCCAACCTTTGTTGCGCGAATTTTCTTACAAATCTCCGTCTTTCCTGTACACAAAGTGTGGTAACTAATGAGATACATTCACTTCCGTTTTGTTACTTCATAGTTTTCTGCTTCTATTGCGCACATTGTTGATGCTTTCATAGTTTTGGCATGATTTATAACGTCGCACAGAGCGCTTGATGTAGAGGTCGTGTTTTTTCGTCAGTCCTGTGACCTAGTATTATCCGCCTAAACACGGGGTAACAAACTGCGGTCCGCAGGCCGTAATTGGACCTTAAAAAAGAGTTCCGGCCCTCATGGATACTCACTTTAACAGTAAAGGGTAAAGAAAGAGGGTAAATTTCACCCTGGAACAGACCATGAAGACCGGGTGGGGGGGGGTAGAAGTATAGTACTTTTTCTTTAACCTCGGCCTTAGATTGGGTGGATGGTCGACGCAACTCCCCGGCCGTTCTACCCCCGGGAAAGAGACCCAGTACCCATTTCACAGAATGCTGGGTGGGTCCCAGGGTCGGTCTAGACATATCTGTGCAACATATAGAAAGCCATGTTATAAGTAAAATACGTAAAAATGTGTATTCACTAGTTTTTGGGTTCCTAGTAAGGGCACACAATTACGTATGCATGCAGTTGTAATTTCTTGCATGTACAGTACGAAGTGAGACAATTTGTATGGATTTGGTAGCTGTCAGTAGAAACACCTCTGTTAAGCCAGTGCGTATAAATGATTCATTCACCAACTTTCGGATCACAGATATTTCTTGGACAGCTCTACGCCTCACCTTCACTTCCACTTGTACTTATCCGGTGCCTGGCAAAGAGAAAATTGTCCATCCTTGCCTAATGTAATGAACAGATTTTTTGTTGTAATCCACTGTGCGAGACTGATTGGGGCCAATTTTGTTCTCCCGTAATAAAGTCCAATTCACTTAACGGATTTATATGGACTTTTCATTATATGCCTGTAAATTTATAGTCAGTCATAAAACGTAGTCGTTGGGAATTTTGTCTGCTAAATTATGCAGCACTTCCCCATACGGCAGACGTGCTCAGCCTTTTATGTGGTGCTGGCAGCTTTGGCAAAATTTGTTCTGCGTCAGTCAGTATGTAGTTCAGTACACAGAATGAAGAATGAATAAATATACGAATGATCATGTATATAAATTCATCTGTGTTTTTCCTGTACGTCATGGGAACTAAAAATATGCTGATAATAATAAGGACAATGTATGAAAAATGAAATTCACAACCCAGGCTAGGATGTTGCTGTTTTTAGCACTTTTTTTGTAAAATGAATTGGTAATGTAAAGCACGTCTCCGTAAATAGCCCACAGGATTTTCAAATTGCAGTGGAGTTCTATTTCAACTTTGCCAGGGAGAGGCTAAAAGACATTTTCTCATTACAAATGTGTCCACGGGCAATATAACATTGTGTCGTGGGCAACATGTTGGTCAGGCCAACTTCTTCATACTCGTATGCCGCGCTTTTTCAGATCAATCGTTTTACTGCTAGTGTGTCATTTGTTTCTGGCGATGGGTGATTTATTGTTTGTTTGGAAAATGTTGCTGGCCAGTTAAACTTGGCTATCGACTGTAATGCGTGATACAGACACACAGGCTGTATGTATGTATGTGTGTGTATATATATATATATATATATATATATATATATATGTATGTATGTATGTATTATGTATGTGTGTATAGTTCACCCTGTGACATGCTGCGAAGGCACACGGAAATGGAGGGAGTAGAGATATAGCTCTACCGTTTCTACAGCTTCGGCGCCATTTGTGGTCGGTGGCCATCGCCATGCCCGGGCTGTTTTAGCGCCAGAAAAGGGCCGTGGTACCCACTGTATAGGAGGCTGGGTGGGCCTCAGGACCGGTCTGCAATGATGCGGGAAATCTAGTCCCCAACGGGGTTCGAACCACGGACCGTCCAGCCGGTAGCGAGGAGCTATACCGACTACGCTATCACGGCCATATATATACACACACACATACACATGGATACATACACGCTGTATGTATGGAGAGCATATGAAAGCTGAGTTATTTAATTACGCTCTCAGTTACTTTTACTGTGCATCGTAACAAGACAGCAAGGAATAAATTTACCATAGTGCATATAGATATGCAAGTGTAAGTTACGGTAATACGTTATTTGGTGAGCTACCGAGTGGCTGGGGGGCACTGTTATGCTTAAAGACGGGTAAAATACAAACGGATGTACGGACAAAGGACTGCCTTTTTTGTTACGAGGCACGATGATTTGACATGTTCCTTTGGTCTATAGTGACATCATTAGAAAATACTGACGCTTGAGTCATGACAAACCTTTGTCTAGGGCAGTAAAACGTCTTATTTTAAATCATTAGAAACTAGCCAGTAATGTAATTATCTTTGGAACAGGATATGCACATTCTTACATAATTCTCTTTAATGCAGGCTTCAATCGTCTTTAACTGTTTGCCATTTGGACAGACAAATGTCAAGATTTCCCAGACAGAACTTAACATTTACAACTCCATACACCACTTTGGACGTGTATGTGGCAGGTAGTGTTTCGAACTTCCGCGAACTTCTCTACTAATGAGACTGTAGTTTGTTTCTGGTTCTCTTTCTTCATTTTCAGCGTTCTGCATCCTTTCATATTCTTACTTACTGAGAATTCGTAGTCGTCTTAAAAATGGACTAATTGCGGACATGGAGATTATGGGTTAGGCGTGTACTATGTGTGGGAGGGATCAGAAGTGCATAGAACACCTGAGTCGCACAGCGTGAAGGGAAGAGTCTCGTTGGGAGGTTTAGGCGTAGATAAGATAAACACACAAATTCCAGATTTGTGGAATGCATTCAGCTGACCCAACGTAGGGTTCGGTGGTTCGCTGTTTTAAACACAGTAATACATCTTCGGGTTCTTGAAAGCAAAGTTGTCACAGTGCTTAATAATTACGTACCGCGTTATGATGTCATCGCCGTGGTGTGTGTGTGTGTGTGGAGTAGTAGTTCAGTCATTCTTGACCCCCCCCTCCCCCGCTCTAGAGGGGTGTGAGTGGTCACTTTAAACCGCGGTCGTTCTAAGCCCGACGAAAGAGAGACGGGTACCCGTTGAATAGGAGGTTTAGAAGGGCCGAAAGCTACTTGCGACTTCACATTTGTCGAGCCTGTAACTTGGTGGCTGTACCGACTGAGCTGTTCCGGCTACCTTCACATACTTTGCAGCTGCTGTCGTACAGGTCCTTAACGTAATTGTCAGTTCATACTGTGTAGTTACACCCAGATCACTTTTGTTAACTGTCTGTAAAGATCGACAACTCCACCTTGAGTGCCGAGCTGTCTGGTATATCGTTAATACGAACCGATTATTTTTGTGGCTGTCCCCAGCCTCTCCAGATGAAGAATGGATAGTACGTACAAACAGTGCATTACATTGAAGTTTAACATGCTTTGTCATGACACCGTGCAATTTGGTGGGTGTATCTATGAACTTCCTCGGCATCACATGTCAAGACAGTCATCTTCATAGTCAAATCCTCATTGCAAAACTTCCATATCCAGTGTTCTTGGTGTGCTTTGTTCTGTTCTCCATCATGCGCCGCTCTCCCATTTCGTGCTCCTAATCTGTGAAGATGAGACAGCATCGTTTCCTTGTCTCTCGTCATCAGACTTCACTAAGAGCATAGAAATGTGTGTGTTTTTGTGGCCAGTAATAATTTTAACCTCCGACAATGACAGGTTCTGTTACGGTACTGTCGGTGCAAGTAAAAACCGTTTATTCATGAGTGTCGGATGAACTGGCGCACATTTGAAGAACGTTTTGTTCTGTATTTCTTTAGTAAGGTAATTGTGAGACCGGATGGCAAGATAGTGAAGTTCTGCGAATGGGCTACAAGTAGGAATTCACGCCCCTACAGGGACAGGGATTTCCACCCCCCATGTCAGTGCTGGGCAAAGGGACCCAGCCTCATGTCTGATGTGTACTGAGGGCTGTTTTCCGGTGACTGGCCAGCATTTGAAGCTGACCAGATACGTGCATCCGTTGTCGAGGTTAAGAATGCATGGATCTTACCTTCACTTGCCATACGCCTACACACATTCGTTGTGCAGTGCCTAAGCACAGGAACAGTTCGGTTTTGTTGTTGTATAAATTGATATAAATTTAAAACAAGGAAGGTTTATTTAAACGATGCTGTTAGTTTCTAATATTATGTAACGATTATGGAAGACGAATGAAATATGAGTGGAACACTGATGGATTGATACTGACACAGGAACACGGAAGTACTGCAGGAAAAGCCTGTCCCACTGCCACTTTGTCCACAGCAAATATCACATGAACTGGCCCGGGATCGAAACCGAGCCTTCGCGACGAAGAGGCTGGCGAAAAACCATCTGGGCCGTGGCACAACCGATTGATTATCCATGTCCTCGGATTAAGTTGTGTGTCGGTTGTGGCCGAATGAAGTGTATGTTGCACTTGTCTGTGGATAACCATAATATTTAGAGCGACTGCGTAATTTGTAACTGTTCACCGATAGTATTAGGCTGATGACAGCCAGGATGATGTCGGCGGGTCTTGAAGCATGCCTGGAAATGTAATGTTTTGTTTGGAAAACTGGAATGCAAGTGAACACTTAAGGGGATTGAGGCTGGGGGGGGGGGGATATAGGTCCTGTACTCGTATACAGCGGTGGCGCAGTTGGTAAAGGCACTACGCTACAAGCCGGAAGCTCAGGGGAAGCTAAAGGATTCGATTCCTGATGGGGCCATTGGAATTTTTAATTGACTTATTCTTCCGGCAGCTCAGTGGGCCTAGGGTCGACTCATCCTCTGAAAGCAATGAGTGCCAAGGATATCTCCTGGGAGTAAAGGCGGCCGGTGCGCAGGGCTGACAAACTTACCACCTTCAACCGCAACCTCCTGGAACTCTATGGGCCTGTCCAGTCCTGTAATGGTATAGCTTTACCTTTCTTCCTTCATGTTTCAAATACGCGGATAAAGGTTTTAGCAAGGAGGAGTGGAAGGCCTCTAGATGGACAGGGTGAACATTTCTTTAAAGATCTTCATGTAACGGATGCGAAAGTGTAACCTTGTTAACGCGCAACATATGAATGTGCCGACTGTAATAATTTTAATTCCTTTTAGCTGAAATTTCTCTGTGCTTGTGCATCATTACTTTTAATGAATAAGGGCGAATTTAATACATGATTTTATACCTTTCGCTGAACTTAAATATGTAATCACCATGTAAATACTATTCCAATAAGAATTTTATAGGCTGTGTACAAGAATCTTTAAAACATCAGCGAGATAACATTATTGGGCGTAACCCCCTCAAGATGATGACGTAACAATCAACAGCGGACAAAAACATGCATCATTTCCGCATACAGGAGACTGGGTACAAGTCATCGGCCTGCCTTGAAGGAAGCAAGCTTGGGTTACCATTTAGTTGGTGTGACGTGATCAAATTCCATACAGTGACACTGGTGTTGAAAGCGAGAGAAATCGTACGGTCATGGCTGTTAGAGTAAAGCCTATGTGATGCCATGTTATTTCCCAGAATACAATAATAAACTCGTAAATTAATTAGTTAAATAGCGCCTTGGAAAGTGTTTCTGTGAACTGTATCACCGGTTTATTCCATGGAACACAGCACTTCTTGAGCAGCCACTTGTCGCTCAGGTGGTCAAGAAATTTTTGCGCCTTTTATGAAGCGCGAAAGTTCGTTACCGGGCTTGGAACAGACCACTGGACTATTAGCGTAAAGGTAACATTTCTGTTAGGAAGAAAACAATATTTTCCAGAGTTCAAGTTACATGCAGAGGGTTCTGCGATTATCTGGCCAGAAATGGTTGGTTGGTCACTTCACAGCCCTTTTGCATACGTCACGGAGCCCCCCCCTCCAAAAGTGGCCCCCGTTATTCCGTGATTCATTGATCACGCGTTTTATTTCAATGCATTGCAGTAAATATTGGGGTTTTACTCGGGATTTTTAAAGAACATGCTGAAAAAGTTTTAACTTCAATGTACGGCAGGTCATATTGGGTTTTTACGCACTATATTTAAAGGAGGCACTGGAAATTGAGTCCTTCGGCTCGCAGACATGCATCGCACCGAACAGACATGTTATTTGCACGTCGAAGTTCTTTTGGCGAAACTGAATACGCTATATCCTGATTCCCCCCCCCTGTTTGTGCAGTTTATACGTTAAAGTGCGCCGGAATTAGAAATCTCAGCTTTTCACATCTGGCAGACGTGGAAGCCAGAATCCCACGCATATTATTGTCACTAAATGTGCGCTATGAACAGCGAATACAATTGTTTGCTGTGGAGCTGTCGCGTTGTTTAGCTGCAAGAAGGCAGAGGTTCTGTCGTAATCAGCACTTGATTATAAATGGTGTAACATACCAATGTGAGTTTATAATCTCATAACAAGTACCGCCCGATAATTCTCGTTGCACGCGTAACACATCACACACCAAACTTAGCGTCATGTACTGACCGTGTGTGGATTAACACGGGTTTTTGTGCATACAGTACCTGTGAATGGAGGGTTCGTGTTTCCAGTAAGATGTAACCAAGCGTTGCCAAACATAACGAGTGTGTGGGGTATATTTCTACGTCATGCATCACATGAAGGTACCAATTCACAAAATTCATTCTTGCATCAAGCTGTGTGTTGTGGAGCCTGTGAACCACAGTTGTTTCAATATGCATGTAAATGCAGCAGTCTTTTAGCAGTTCATGCTGGTGATGCAACCCATTTGCAGCGTAAGTCGAGCCAGAAATTTCCCTTGTTATTTCTCTATCGGGCATTAATTGCGTCCACTTTTTCAGCCATTAGCACATATCTTATGCGTGTTTTCTTACCGTCAAAAATGGTACCGTACCTGCTGCTCGAAACAACTCTCACCTGTTTGTCATCTGCGGTTCTGCTTGAAACTGGCGTAAAATTAAATTTCGTTCTGAATTTGCGACTCTTCTTGCAGGATTTGTATTCAGCGTATGTGGGCCGGGATAGCTCAGTCGGTGTAGTGACTCACTATGGGCTGGACGGTCCGGGGATCGAATCCCGGTAGGAACGAGATTTTCCGTACCCGTCCAGAACGGCCCTGGGGCCCATTCAGCCCCTGTACAATGGGTACCATGTCATTCCCGGGGTTAAAGCGGCCGGGGCGTGACGTTAACCACCCCATCTAGCACCTAGGTTAAAGAAAGAGTAAAGTTATAATTCTGCACCCTTGTGGGCTTTTATGGCATGTATGGTGAGCTTTACCTTAACTGACCTTTCTGTTTATATTGCACGATTGCACGCCATACACAACACGCGATGTTGCACTGGTGTGGCCACTGAAGTCTGACCTGGCGGATACTGAAGTATCCGTGCTACGGCTAGGTTGTTGGCTGCTCGCCGTGTCCTTCAGATTCCATGCGATAAAGGGCAGGAAGTGACCTGCGATATGGGTCAGATAAACTAAGGATCTTAGATTTCCCAGACATTTTGTTCGTCTTTTGAGCATGTACGATCGGGCGACCGGGGTTCGATTTCAGGGCGGAGCAGGAACTTCTCTCCTCATCTCCACGTCTGGACCGAATTTAGGGCCCAGCAAATTCCCTTCCCAGTGGATCCTGGAGGAGAGTTCTTTGCACAGGAGCATAGCGGAAGTGGGCTTGAAGGTGACGACTTCACAACTATCACGCCATTGCCGAGATCCGGAATGCGCGCGTACTTCCACAACCCGCATATTTCTCCTCTATGTCGTGTTGGCACACGGAAAACCACATCTTGTAGCAACCTAGTAGGCTGCAAAGGTATTAACCTTGGGAATGGAGGGAGTAGCCTGTAGGAAAATGTGCGAGGGTGTGTTTGAGCGATAATGCTACCTAAGGTACTCGTAAAATGAGAGCATTTCTTTAGTGAATTTTTTGTTATGTGAGCCTAACATTTTAGTATTTTCGTACTGTATGTGGATAATTCATAAGTCTCTGTGGCTCTGGCTGTGGATGCTAGAGAGTTACAGGCATTTGGCGGATATTTGCACGCTTGACAGTTTTGTGTTTACAAGTGAGGCGCTCATGTTGTATCCGGCAGCACGACGGCAGTCACACTTTAGCGCTGTCTGTGATGTGATGCCATATAATTCGGTATATGAGTACCGATGTTCGGGTGGAATCAGCTACCTCAACTAACAAACGGCGTTATATTCCAGAAGATCACATTTTGGTATAAAGCGCCGTGAGAACTTAAGATATCGCGTGATCAAACTGCATAGTCTGTTCCTTGCTTTTGTTTAAACATTCACTGCATTAAAGTTAATTCACCTTAGAACAGGCCCTGGAGGCCCGGCGGAGGAGCGGAGTTACAGCTCTGCTGTTTCTTTAACCTCAGTGCTAGATGGGTGTGGTGGTCAAAACCACGCCCCGGTCCCTTCACGCCTGGGAAGAGATCCGATACCCGTTGAACAGGAGCCTGGGTTGTTCTCAGGGCCGGTCTGGACGGGTGCGGACAATCTCGCACTCCACCGGGATTCCACACCGATTACGCTATCCGGGCCCACTCATTTTATTCAAACTAAAGGTAAAATATAGAGCTGTTCATGCGCACACAATGAAGGAGTAGCTTAACCACGACATTAGGTGATGAGTGGTTAACTTCACGCCTCGACCGCCTTACTTCTAGGGAAGCAGCCTATGGTACTGGTTGACTAGCTTGTTCGGTGGAGCTCATGGCTGGTCTGGACGCTTTGGAGAAGAGAAAAATCTGCCGCCCCTGGCGGGAATCGAACTGTGATTCCTCGGCAGGCCCACGCTTAGCGCAGTAACAGACGAATGCCATGCTGTGTCGGTTGCCACAAACAGAAGTATTTCATATGTAATTTGTGTATCTGCGTCAAATGCTTTGGGCCTTCCATAGTCAATAATTTTCGACTTGCATTTCGTATATTGGGCTTACTCCGTGGCCTTAGTCCGCACGCGAACTATACCGACAGAGCGGCCGCCGCCGGTCGGCGAAGTTAGTGCCAACTTTTGCGGATAGAGGGGTGTCAGTGGTCAGCGCAACGGGTCCCCACAGTCGTTAATCTCTGTTTTCTAGATCTGGAGCCGCTACTTTTTTCATTCAAGTAGCTCCTCAATTGACCTCACGAGGCTGAGTGGACCCCGTTCCAGACCCACTACTACTCAGAAAATCTGGTAGC
>Ga0123353_10008800_pt1 | contig 13833 bp, 5 predicted proteins | sample TergutLab28metaG_3_FD_92763 | JGI IMG/M metagenome (GOLD analysis project Ga0123353, IMG submission 92763) | Labiotermes labralis P3 segment gut microbial communities from Petit-Saut dam, French Guiana - Lab288 P3 | ecosystem: Host-associated > Arthropoda: Insects > Digestive system > Gut ... | reverse complement strand
TAACCATTAACCATTAACCATTAATTAGTGTGCTTCAACTACATTACGGGTAGAGACAATACTAACGATAAGCGTTCCGGGGTTTTCGATAAATGTAAGATGGGGAACCGACAAGTCTCCAACTTTAATCATATCATTGATATCCAAATTTGAGATGTCCACAGAGATCTCTTCGGGGATATTTTTCAGCGCGCCTTTTACAGTGATTTTACGCATTTTTTTCACCAATTTACCACCGCGAAGTACGCCGGGAGAATTTCCGGTAATTTTCAACGGAATGCCAATTATAACAGGTTTTCCTTCAACTACTTCTAAAAAGTCTACATGCAATAATTGGTCTGTAACGGGATGCCATTGTGTTGCTTGTACTACGGCTTCGAATTTTTTGTCTGCAACTTCCAACGCAACATATTTCACTTCAGGAGTAAAAATGAGGTTTCGGAACTGCGTTTCTTCAACAACAAATCGGAGTTGTTCATTACCGCCGTAAATTACGCAAGGGATGAACCCCTGTGCACGTTGGGCTTTCGCATCTTTTTTCCCTACGTTCTCTCTGAGAGAACCGCTAATAGATACAGATTTCATGTTTTTAAGTTTTTAATTATTATTAGATTAATATGCTTTTCAAAAAGCCCGCGAAAATATATTTTTTTCACTAACCGATACACACAAACTATAAACCGTTAAAAAATGTATTTTTGCCGTTCAAATCTCAAAACAAGAAAGCATGTACAGCCTTTACCGTAAGGAAATTAAATCATATCTTAGCGCTTTAATCGGATATATTTTTATTGGTGTTTTTTTAATTATAGCCGGCTTGTTTATTTGGGTATTTCCTAATATAAATAATATATTGTATTCAAATATGGCAAGTTTGCAAGGGCTTTTCAACACTTCCAAATTTCTTTTTCTGTTTTTGGTTCCGGCAATTACAATGAGAACATTTTCGGAAGAAAAACGCAGCGGAACATTAGAACTTCTTTTAACAAAACCATTTACAGATATTCAGATTATTGCCGCCAAATTTTTGGCTTCGCTCACATTATTGGTCATTGCCTTGTTACCCACCTTATTGTATATCGTTTCCGTATATAATTTAGGTTCTCCACCGGGAAATATTGATTTAGGCAGCACGTGGGGCTCCTATTTAGGGCTTATCTTCTTAGGCGCTACCTTTATTTCTATCGGCATCTTTGCATCAAGTACAACTTCCAACCAAATTGTGGCATTTGTTTTATCTGCCCCGCTCTGTTTTATCATGTATTTCGGCTTCGAATTTATTTACGGTTTAGAAATACCGGGAAGTATGGGTATCTTTATCAAAAGTTTAGGGATAGACTATCATTACGAATCTATAAGCAGAGGCGTAATTGACACACGCGACATCCTCTATTTTATCAGCGTAACCCTGATTTTCCTTATCGCAACCCGTATTGTATTGTTAAGTCGTAAATGGTAATTAATAATCTTGCCGTATGAAAAACAAAATCAAATATAAACGTTCTGCAATTATCACTCTGGTATCAAGTATCCTCATTCTAATTGCACTTAATATCATTTTTTCTTTTTTCTACGCAAGAATTGATTTAACTGCGGATAAAAGAAATTCCTTGTCGCCTTCTACTATTAGGTTACTTAAAAATTTACCGGATAAAATTTATATCAAAGTTTTTTTAGAAGGGAAAAACAATCCGGCCAGCTACCAAATTTTTGCAAAGAAAACAAAAGAAATCTTAGAAGAATTTCGCAGATATTCTACCAATATTGAATTTGACATGATTGACCCCACAGAAGGCAAAGACCAGGAGGAGATCCATGCTATATTTGGAGAGTTTTATAATAAAGGACTCTACCCAATTCCTATTTCAAGAGAAGATTATTCAACGACTTGGGTTGTACCCGGCGCTTTTTTCACGTATCGCTCCAAAGAATACCCTGTTACTTTGGTAGTCTCAGACACGAAAGGAGTGGATTGGCTTGACTTTTCAATTCAGGAATTAGAATATAATTTGGTATCTGCAATTAGAAATATCACTACGAGGCTCGCTCCAAAAGTTGCTTTTTTGGAAGGGCACGGCGAATTGGACCGAATGTCAACTTCATGGATGGAATGGCAACTAAGAAGATATTATAGTGTGGACAGAGTTGCGATTAATGAAAAAATCAATAGTTTGAGAGAAATTTATGTGAAAGACTCTGCCGAAGCAAAAATCGGAAACTACGGCAATAAATATGATGTGCTGATTATTGCGCAGCCAACACAGCCTTTTTCCGATATGGATAGATATGTGATTGACCAATTTATTATGAATGGAGGAAAAATGCTGTGGCTTATTGACGCAACTAACGCCTCAATTGACAGCTTGCAAACAAAGAATGAGTTTTTTGCAACTGAGAACCTCTTGAAACTTAATAGCCTGTTTTTTAAATATGGAGTTCGGCTAAATGCAAATTTAATTCAAGACTTAAAATGCCAATCTGTCCCGTTTATTTCCGGATACGTAGGAAATAAACCCCAACTTAAATTTTGGGCATTCCCGTATATGCCTGTCATCGTAAATTTTACCTCACATCCTATTGTTAGAAAAATAAAATCCTTAAAAGTTGATTTTGCAGGAACAATTGACTTTGTTGGAACTGATACTGAACTCAGAAAGACAGTTTTAGCAACCACTTCAGAGAGAACTAAAGTAGTGCCCACACCTTCTATTATAACCCTGAATGTAATTAAAGTAAAACCAAATCTTGAAGAGTATTATAGGATGTACGAACCTGTTGCCGTTTTGGTGGAAGGGAAATTTACTTCTGCTTTCAAAGGCGTTTTACCCATCGCATTTGATACTATCAAAGAGTTTGACTTTAAAACGGAAAGCCCTGAAACCAGACAAATTTTCATCTCGGACGGCGATTTGATTCGTAACCATTTTGATTCGAGAAACAACCAGCCCTATCCAGCAGGCTATGATATCTATTCGGATATTCAATACGAAAACGGTGATTTTATTCTCAATTGTGTCAATTATTTAAGTGCAGACAATGCGTTACTTTTGATACGTTCAAAAAGCCTGAAAATAGGAACGCTAAACCCTATTGCAGTGAAAGAGAAGAGAAATTTTTATATTCTGCTGAATACTATTGGTCCGATAGTGCTTATCCTCCTTATGGCAACCGTACTTATTTTGTTTAGGAGATGGAAGTATAATTTTAGATTTTAGATTATCCGTTAAGTTTTCTGTTTTTGTTTTTTTGCAGCGGGAAACAGTACATTGTTGAGGATAAGCCTGTATCCGGCAGAGTTTGGAAAGAGGTTCAGGTCTGTGGGCGGGTCGCCAACAAAATGTTGATAATCTTCGGGGTCATGCCCGCCGTAAAAAGTAAAAGTACCGTTTCCGTATGTACCGTGAATATAGCGGGCTTCATCAAAAATCTTGGTTTCTCCCAAAATTACGATATGCGGTTTGATTCTGTTTTTGTTGAATGCTGTAGTCTGCCCCATAAATCCGGAAATCACATTCTGATGATTCTGCGTGAGCATCGTTGGCACAGGGTCCCACTTAGCCGAAAATTCAAAAAGCGTAAAATAGTCGCTCTTCTTATTTTTAATGTGCATGGCAGGGTCAACATCAATATCGGAAATCTCATAGATATACGGATTGGTTACGAGGATAAAGTCGGTGAAAGCAAAACAGTTGTCGTAGTTAAGCCTTTGTTGCGCGTCTTTATCCATAGGGTCTCCGTCGAAAGGGGTTTCGCAAATATCAATGCCGTCTGCGGCAAGTGCTACGTCAAAACTGTCGGGCGCAGAACACATGGAGAACATGTATCCGCCTCCCATAACGAAATCGCGAATTTTTTTAGCGACTGCCAATTTCATTTGCGAAACTTTAGTAAACCCTAATTTTGTGGCAGTAGCCTCTTGCGTTTTCACATCTTCAATATACCATGCGGCATTTTTGTATGAAGCCCAAAACTTTCCGTATTGTCCTGTAAAATCTTCATGGTGTAAATGGAGCCAGTCGTATTTCGGAAGTACATCGTTCATTACTTCCTCATCGTAAATAACATCGTAAGGAATTTCGGCGTAGGAGAGCACTAATGTAACCGCGTCATCCCAAGGCAATTTGTTTTTAGGAGAATAGACTGCAATTTTGGGAGACTTTGTCAGTTTAACCTCGTCCATATTGCTTTCGGTGGCGGCAATTTCGTTCAAAATAGCGGCAGCCTGTACATCGGCAATTATTTGATAAGAGACTCCGCGGATAACACATTCGTCTTCAACGGTACTATTGTATTGAAGCATGAAGCTTCCGCCGCGATAATTGAGCAACCAACTCACATCTATATTATTAGTGATGGCGAAATAGGCAATTCCATAACTTTTCAAATGGTTTTTTTGCTCTAAATCCATCGGGATAAATAGGTATGTAGCAAAAGCGTAAATCGTTGTAAATAGAAAGATTAAAATAAAAACGGTGGTTTTTAGTTTCATGATACGAGTTTTGGGAATAAACGCGCGGAGCATTTATTTATTGTTTGATAAACAGGAACAAATTTTTTAGAAAATTACGTATTTAAAAAAAACTTATAATTTCGCCGCCTTTTTTTAATGAATAATTAATAATTCAAAATAAAATACTTATGAAAAAAAATCTATTTCTTTTGGGTGTACTTTTTGCACCGTTTTTTGCATTTGCCGGCGAGGCAGATATAAAACTTCCGGATTTTAGGAGCGTTACTTTCTTCAACGATGCTATTTCGGGCTGGTCGCTTCTGATTTGGGGTTCTATTATTGTGATACTCGGATTGATATTCGGGTTGTACCAAGCTATTAGTATTAAAAAGTATCCGGTACACCGGTCAATGGCGAACATCTCCGCAACGATCTACCAAACGTGTAAAACGTATCTGTTGCAGCAAGGACGTTTTTTATTGATACTTTTTGCTATCATCGGCACGGCGATTATTTTCTATTTCGGTTTTTTAAGCGGGAAGGGAGTGGCAGATGTTTTGAAAATATTGATTTGGACGGTACTCGGGATTTCCGGCTCCTATGCAGTTGCATGGTTCGGAATTAGAATCAACACTTTTGCGAATAGCAGAACCTCTTTTGCTTCTTTAAAAGGGAAGCCGTGGAATGTGGTCTCAATTCCTCTGCAATCGGGCATGAGTGTAGGCTTGCTGTTAATTACCATTGAGTTGGTGCTGATGCTGGTTATCTTACTTTTTGTAGATTCGGCGAGCGCCGGAGCGTGCCTGATAGGTTTTGCCATAGGCGAATCGTTAGGCGCAAGCGCCCTCCGTATTGCCGGCGGCATTTTTACTAAAATTGCAGACATCGGCTCCGACCTGATGAAAGTGATATTCCGAATTGGCGAAGATGACCCAAGAAATCCGGGCGTAATTGCCGACTGTACCGGCGACAATGCCGGCGACAGCGTCGGTCCTACCGCAGATGGATTCGAAACCTACGGCGTAACAGGAGTAGCACTGATTTCATTTCTCGTGCTTTGTATGCCCTTCTCCCCACATATCCAAGCCCTCTTAATCGTTTGGATTTTCGCTATGCGTATCCTTATGGTCTTCACTTCCGTGTTTGCTTACAAAATCAATCAAACGATATCCGTATCCAAATATAAAAATGTGGATAGATTTAATTTTGAAGCTCCGCTCACTTCGCTGGTTTGGATAACTTCCATCGTTTCGATTATCGTAACCTACATTATTAGTTATATATTACTAAATAACAATAATCTGGTTGCAGACTACAACCCCGACTTATGGTGGAAACTTTCTACCATTATCAGTTTGGGGACTCTGGCGGCAGCAATAATTCCCGAATTTACCAAAATATTCACCAGTTCGCGCTCCAAGCATGTTGCGGAAGTAGTTACAGCTTCGCGTGAGGGCGGACCTTCTCTTAACATCCTCTCCGGTATGGTTGCCGGAAACTTCAGCGCCTTTTGGAAAGGTATCGTTTTTGTGGGTCTGATGGTGTGCGCCTTTATGGTTTCTTCAAATGGACTGGAAGTGTTCGGAGAATACTCCTCAATATTCGCGTTCGGATTAGTTGCATTCGGATTCTTGGGAATGGGTCCCGTTACTATTGCAGTGGACAGCTACGGTCCGGTTACCGACAACGCCCAATCGGTGTTCGAACTTTCGCAAATTGATAGAATAGACAATATTGATGCAGAAATTGAAAAAGATTTCGGATTCAGACCCGATTTCGAAAAAGGAAAATATTACTTAGAAGCTAACGACGGCGCAGGAAATACTTTTAAAGCAACTGCAAAACCGGTGCTTATCGGTACAGCGGTAGTGGGCGCTACCACCATGATATTTGCCATTATCCTTCTGCTGAAAAATCTGGGCTTATTAGAACTAAGCCTTACCGATGCCCCCGTAATACTCGGATTTATTACCGGCGGAGCAGTAATATACTGGTTCAGCGGCGCCTCAATGCAAGCCGTTACTACCGGCGCTTACAGAGCCGTTGAGTTTATTAAAAGAAATCTAAACCTCAATAAAACAGAAGCCGATATTAACGACTCTATTACCGTTGTGAAAATTTGTACCCAATACGCCCAGCAAGGAATGTGGAACATCTTTATTGTGATATTCTCTCTAACACTATCCTTTGCTTTCTTTGACCCAAACTTCTTCGTTTCTTATTTAATCTCAATCGCAGTATTCGGATTGTTTCAAGCTATGTATATGGCTAATGCAGGTGGCGCATGGGACAACGCCAAAAAAGTGGTTGAAGTTGACCTGAAAGAAAAAAATACCGAACTCCATGCCGCTGCTGTGGTTGGTGATACAGTAGGAGACCCATATAAAGATACTACCTCTGTGGCGATGAACCCCATTATTAAATTCTCCACACTGTTCGGGCTGCTGGCAGTTGAAATTGCTATCCACCTAAAACTGAAAGCGCAGGGCTGGTTAGATGCACAAGGCAATTTTACCGCAGATGAAAATAAAGTCGTAGAAAAAATCGCCCAAACTTTTGACTATACCACTATCATCGGTGCGGTTTTTCTTATTATCGGACTCGTGTTCGTGTACCGCTCATTCTTCGCAATGCGAATTAAAAAGTAGGAAAAACTATATAATATAGATGAAGTATAATTAACTATAGATATTGGGCGGCATATTGCCGCCCTTTTTTTTGCCCAAACTTCACAAAACAAAAAAAAAAAATTATGAAAAAAAAAATTTAATTAAATAACAACTTTTTTTACCAAAAAAAAAAAAAAAACACTATTGTCGTTTTGTATTAAAAAAAAATTATTTTTATAAATTAGTGGATAATATTTAAAAAAAAAAAAATAAAGTTAATGATAAATGTAGAAAAACCCCAAACAGGCAGTTCGTAATTGCTTGATATATAATATGTAAACTAATATAAACAAAAATAATTAATTAATCAAAATAGTAACAATTAAATTTTTAAACGATGAAAAAAATTACGATTTTTCTTCTAACTTTCCTATTTTTTGTAGGATTTATTAATGTGAACGCGCAAAATGAACGCGACGGATCGGGCGGAACGGTAAGAACCGCAACTTACATTGACGCAAATATCCCAAATGCGTTGTTTTGTAGCGCCCCTACCAGCAACGTTCAAGTATTCTTTTTTGTGACCGGCGGTATCGGAGGCGCAGACCCTCTCTCAAACCCGAAAGTTTATACGTCGGATAAACGCGACGCAACTTTCCCCGATGACTGGGTTGATGCTTCTGCCAACGTTGTCGCCGCACCGCCCTATATCGCTTTTTCCTTTGATGGGGCAATTACCGAAACAACATACTTTATGGCAACGGTAGTGCAAACAACAGGAATACCGGGTAATCCCAATTATAATGTGGAGACTCTACAAACAACGGCACCTCTTGCTGTTTATGTGATTGGCTCAAAACCGGAACTCTTCCTTCAACCCGATAGCCTGGTTGGCATTATCTGCGAAGGTGCAAACGTAACCATTGAAGCATGGGCAGAATGGGCTAATGCTCCAAATGACGCAATATTCTACTATACCGCAGCTATATGGCACAACTCTTCTCCAATAGGTTCTTCTATGGGAGTTCCGCTTGATTTAGGTGTTCCAATACCAATAAATAATCCAAGCCTGACAGCAGGAGATCATGAATACATCTTTGAGTTTCAAGTGTTTGACAATAACGGAACAATTGCCCCGGATTGCTGGGGTGATACCAATATAGAATTTACCGTAGTTGTTCCACCTACCGTTTCTGTTAATATGCCGACAGCGGTGTGCGAAGATGAAACAATCGTTACAATAAATGCTTATAGTAGTTTTGTGAATACAGAATGGGACTACCAAGTTAAATATGAACTGTTTATTAATGATGTTTCCGTAGATGTGATAGCAATTAGTGTAGATCATACAAACCCTCCCGCATCTCTTGATACTTTGTTTGAAATTAGCGCCGCCTCTCTGCTTAAAGGTACAAATGGCGATTGCTACGCAGATAATGACGTGAGAGTTACCATTGATATTCTTAATACAGACCCGAATACAAACGTGGACGGCTCTACTTGCACCGGCTCGGCGCAAGGAACTATTAGAGTTATCAACAGACCGGATCCTGCAAAAATATTAACTACCGACCTCATCCATTGCGATGACCCGGACTTTCTCCTGGAAACAGATCAACCCGAATGTGGAAATATAATTTGGGAAGTTATTCCTTCCAGCGCAGGAGTACCTCCAATCGGTATCAGCGCAACGACACCCTTTATATTAAATGCAGGACTCCAAGCAGATATAAGATTGAATATATGGAACGACTTCTGTATAGACTTGCCTGAAAATAATGATACGATTACTATATATAATTATATGTTGCCTACGGTTGACTTAGGTAAAGATATTGATATTTGTGGTGATGGAGTTGATTATATCCTTGTTCCCGTAGTAATACCCGGCGGGCTAAATACCCCCCCATATACCGGCGACTTGGATTATTCATGGTCATTTGAAGGTACTATTACCGGTATGGTTGACCCCACAGACTCTTCTACATTTATTCTATCAACAAACGGAGCAGCAACAGGAACAATTTACCTTACCGTAACCGATGATAACGGATGCTCAAATACAGACTCCGTGGAGGTTAATATTGATGAACTAGTTCTCGCTGTTGCAGGAAACGATACCGTAGTTTGTGGAAATAACGCCCCTGCAGGAGCTGCTCCTATTACCACTATAACATTACAAGGTAACGACCCCTATAATATTGCCGAAGCTCCAAATGCCGCAGGCCTTTGGACCGTTGTAAATGATTTCGGATACACTATCTCTTTTGATGATGCTACCGACCCCAATGCAACCGCTACTATAGTAGGCATTGCAAGTACTGAAGAGTTTGAATTTGTTTGGACCATTACAAACGGCAAATGCGAAGATGCAGATACAATTAAAGTACTCGTGCGCGAACCCCCGGTAGTTACAATGAATAATTTGAATATTTGTGCACAAACAACCCCATTTGGTATTGAGGCATTAGTTAACTACCCTTACTCAGGTGGAAATGAATCTCCTTATATTTTTACTTGGGAAACCACAGATCTTGTTCTTGGTGCCGGTGCCAAATTAATTGATACCACTTCTTTAAATAACTCTGTTCTCCCTATTAATACCGATGAACCTGCAACAGGCAAAGCTAAAGTTACCGTAACAGACAAATGGGGATGTACCGCTACCGATGAACAACAGATTAATATTTGGGAACTCCCCGAAGTTTCTTTAGAAGACGCATATTACACTTGTACTGGAGCCCCAGACATGCCCATTACCGCAACCACAACAAAAGGGGTACCTCCCTATACTTATACTTGGGAACGGGGTCCTGACGTTTATGGTTCTATCGCAATTGAGACTTTCTACTTGGATCCTCAAGTTCCCGTTGAAAGTTACCTTATTGTTAGTGTAAGTGATTCTCATGGTTGTGTGGGCTCAGATACAGCACATATATCTATTATAGATCCTACTGTGTTGATTGCTATTGCCAGTATGCCTCCTTCTGTGTGTAACAATGCTTCAATAAACCTAAGTGCTTCAGCAATTCCTGTTGATCCCAACGCAAATATATCATTCGAATGGTGGATGCGTACTTATGGTGCAGCAGGTAATCCGATTGACACGATATTTACCGGTTTAACCGATACTGTTGGAATTTACACTTTAAAACTCGATGATGATGTAGCATCTATTGAATTCTGTTTAAGAGTTATGCATGCAAATTGTCCTATCCTTTGTGATCAATGGGACTGCTCGGCGAGCATTGCCATTCAAAAGAGTATAAGAATAGAAGGTTCAGGTTTGGATACGATATGTCACGGAGGAAGTGTTGAACTGGTTTATACTATTTCAAATTTTAATTTGGATTTGAACACATACCCTGTTTATTACAGATGGTGGGAAAACAACCTTTTCCATGAAGGTGCAGACCAAATACACATGCTGAATGCGGGACAAACCCAACTAAGTTTCACTACTTATCCTGCGTTGCATAACAGCGAAGAGGGACCTGCTTCTTATTGCTACCGCGTAGAGGTATGGCAAGGAACATTCCCGAATGCTACCGATCCGTTGGATCCGGAGTTCTGCCATACTATGTCAGAATGCCACATGGTAACGGTTCTTAAAGATCCTGTTGTTACCATTTCTGGACCGATAACAGTATCCAAATATGCACAATCGGTAGAGTTTACCGCCAATGTAGTAGGTGGCCACGGCGATCCTTCATATACATGGTATTTGAATGGCATTGAACAAACACAAACAAGTAAAGTATATATATTAGAAGATACAACTGTTCTTAACCACAACGGAAATTATGATATTGCCGTTAAAGTTAAACAATCTTATCCGGGCTGCGAAGCTGCTTTGGTAGTACATTACTTTAATATCTTTTGCGCTACCGGCAGCGTTTCAATCGTTGGACCAAACGAAGGTTGCGTAGGGCAAACAATTACGCTTACAGCAGTGATTGAAAGCGAAACCAGTGATTATATTATTAAATGGAAAAAAGACGGACAATATCTTGTTGGAGAAACAGGACTTACCTATTCATTTATTGTTACCGAGCCTGTTGATGTTTCGGAAATTCAAGTTGAAGTAACATTCTGCATGTGCGAAATAACACTATCTCCTGCAATTTACTTCCAGGTTATCCCAAAAACAGTTGCCTGGGTTGATGACTATACCATCTGTAAAAACGGCGTAGTAGAAGTAGAAGTTCAACATATTAATTACGATGGACAAATTTACCGTTACGCATGGTACAACGACCCGACCGCTCCTCCGTTTGACTATACTTATGTAAATAAATATATGTTTAAAGAAACCGACCTGCTTAATGATGTAGAACCCTTCTGGGTAGTAGTAGAAATGCTGAACGGTGCCTGCGCTTCAGAAATGGCATCATTCGTAATCGTTAAAAATGAAGTTTTGGAACCGGTTTATATTACCCCTGACGAATCTATTGTTTGTATTGACAAATCAGGATACTTTACAATTGGTGAAGACCCGAACGTTGTACTGTTCGGCGAACCTTCGGTTTCCTGGTGGGTTGACGGATTTGAAGTACCCGGCGAAGAACTGAACTATGTGAATATTCCTTTCTTTAAGTTGGGAACACACTACGTATATGCCCTTTTGGTATATCCGCTCAACAACTGCGAAATCATGACCTCACAAGTTACGGTAGAAGTAATTCCTGCTATCAATGTAGAAGTTAAAGGACCATCACTTGTGTGCAACGCTAAAGATTCAACCTATGTTTATGCCATACTGAATTATGAAACCGCAGATGCTACATATCGTTGGTATGAATTGCACGACGGAATCGAAACGGAACTCGGCACAAATTGGAATCAAAAAATAAGCACTGTTCCCAGCCCATACCCATATTTCTATTATGTTATCGTAAAAGATACGGTTACAGGCTGCGAAGTAATCTCCAGCGCTCACGAAGTATTGATTGAACAATTCTCCAAAGTTGGCATCACTGCAACCAAAACAGAAATTTGTGCAAACGAAACGGTTATGTTACAAGCAATCGTTTCCGACGACGCAAATTTCACATTCAAATGGTTTGCAGGCAATGATGAACTCACCGGAAATGAACCGGTCATCTATATCAACCCCGATACTACAGCAACCTACTTCTTCATAGCAACCCAAATCGGCTCAGACTGCAACATCTACTCCAACACAATAGAAATAGTTGTTGTACCTCCGATTATTGTGAAAGATATTATCATGATACCGGAAGATGGAAGAATCTGCGACGGCGGTCAGGTTACTCTAACCGCAGTAGTTGATTCTGCAGATTTAGATGACGTTGACTACTACATTTGGTATGAAAACGGATTTGAATTAGAGGGAAATAACCTTGCTACCATATTGGTTTCTCCACTTACAGTGGATCTTGATCCTACACTCCATGTATATAATGTAATCGCTGTGCCTAAATTATTAGCCTGCACACCGGATGTTGATTTGAGTTTGAATAGAACCGTTTCCGTTAGACGCAATCCTACCATCGAATTACATGGTATGCACCACGTATGCGATTACAACCCGATAGACCCGAACCATGCTGTTCCTAACGTGGATATTACCGCTTACTTTAACGGAGTATATATGTACAAACCGGCAGACTGGATGTACTATAAATGGTATATGAATGGCGCCGAATACGCTCTTGAAGATGCTTTCGATGCACAACACTTACGCGTATATCTTCCTACAAAACCGGAACCTTATCTATTTAAAGTTATTTACTCAGCTCCTTGGGGATGTCATACCGAAACTACTGAATTTGACCTGTATGTTCATCTGCAACAAGTTGTAAATATCACTTCTACCGAAGATTCAATCTGCGAAGGTGGACATGTTACATTACGCGCTAACTTAGATAACTATAACGAATACAACTATACCTATCAATGGTATATTAACGAAGTTAAAGCTGATAATATAATTCTTGGAGCAACAGAACAATACTACACAACACCAGTTATGGACGTAGTAGGACCTATTACTTACTGGGTTGCTGTTACACAAATTACAACACACGACAGCGATGACAATCAAGAAAAATGCTATGTTGAACAATCCTATACACTGCATGTTCATCAAAAACCTGTAATTGATTTTATCACAGTTAACGCAAACAGTATCTGCCAAGGCGGTCAGGTAACCATCACTGCTAAACCCAGTGATAATAACTTAGGAAACGCCCCCGTTTATACATGGTATAGAAACGGTATCGTTGTTCCGGGCGCTTACGGACCTGTACTCTTAGATTCACCGGTAGCTGTTGATGAAGACACTACTATATATATATACAATGCTATTATTACGTATGAAAATTCCGGTTGCCAATCCATCTTTGATGAATCTCTTGCTGTAACTGTTACCGTAGTACGTAATCCTATCATTGAATTACACGGCAAACACCACGTATGCGACTATAACCCGCAAGATCCGAATCATGCTGTTCCAAATATTGACATCACCGCTTATAATAACGGAATTTATCAGTATCAACCGGTTGACTGGATGCATTATACATGGTATTTGAATGGCTCTGAATATACACTTCAAGATGCTTTAGATGTACAACACTTACGCGTATATCTTCCTACAAGTCCGGAACCTTATATCTTTAAAGTAATTTACTCTGCTCCTTGGGGATGCTATACCGAATCGGATGAATTTGAAGTATTTGTTCATCCACAACAAGTTGTAAATATTACTGTAACCGAAGATTCAATCTGTCAAGGCGGAAATGTTACGCT
>Ga0123353_10008799_pt1 | contig 13833 bp, 6 predicted proteins | sample TergutLab28metaG_3_FD_92763 | JGI IMG/M metagenome (GOLD analysis project Ga0123353, IMG submission 92763) | Labiotermes labralis P3 segment gut microbial communities from Petit-Saut dam, French Guiana - Lab288 P3 | ecosystem: Host-associated > Arthropoda: Insects > Digestive system > Gut ... | reverse complement strand
TAGGGTATGGCTTGAAGTTGGGGGGCGTATGGAATCTTGGGGGGGGGGGGGAATTTGAAACCTCCAACCCCCCCTCCGTACGCCACTCAAGCTGACAGTAGCAAACGGTTAATTAGCAAAGGTACTTCGGTTTCGGTAATTCCTGGTTTCATCCTTGATCCTTTGTTAGGCTATACTAAATTAGCTTTCCACCGTTCTCTTTAGTACCAAACCTTAAAACACCGAAATCGGAGACCGACAAAATATGTACGGAATACGTGACAGCGTACAAACAGCAGATATAGAGAAGCAAACAACAGTTTTGTCAGAGGAACTGAAGACAGCATACTACTTATAAGATCCAGATGTACATGGGAGGTGATTACATCTGGTCTTAAAAAATACGTGTAGAGGTTATGATTAAATCCAACTCACAGCTGCTTCATTATGTGACTCCTTTCATTGGTTTGTGTTAGAACGAGCCTTCAAGGCCCACACAATGCGGGGGAGTTACTGACCAGCTGAGAGCCATATTTTCACGACTGCCGTATGCAGTTCGTACAGCTGATGCCAAAAAGAGCACAGCGGCATTACTGGATGATTCTCGTGTTACGTAAAGACGCACTCCAGCCGTACGGTGTCGAACGGTAGGCCGACAATAATGAAACGATTAACTGTGAAGAATCCAGAACGAAATTATGAAGATCATCAATGACGATAAACTGCAAACCAGGATTTCAATTTGAGGTACCTCAAGGCGAGATCGATATGTTAGCAACACGGCCACCTTCAGCACGCCGTTGAAGACATATACCGGTCTGGGTGATATGCGGGTGGTCCAGCGGCTTTTATATCAGCAGACGATAAGGCACTAAGCAATTGGTTACAGCGCCAATTACTTAACGAAGCATTCATATATGCGCGTTAAAAGTTCGGCGTCCCGTCCCGGAAGGCGGGATACAGAGCCAACAGAGGGCAATGGACACGGAGCTGCACAAGGCCACGTGGTCATATAAAACGCCTGCGCAGATGGCACTTCACCAACTAGCGGAAGAAGTTCTCGCCTACATTCAATTCCACGATTCATTACTCACACTTCAAAGCCGATGTACGCTTATTTTTCCAGTTTCCAAGTGTGGAGAACCTTTTGAGAATATTGCGACAAGTAATACAGGCAGGGTACATGAAGTGTTTCGAGTACGTCAAGTAACGCCCTATGTATAGGCCTGCAGGACTTCCAACTCTCTTTGGCCGGTACGTCTCGATCGGATATGCTTAAAGTTACAGCTGTCTTCAAGTACGAGTATATCTTCGTTGCGTATTACTTAGATCGTCGACCTTGCAATTTTAAGTGTTATTTAACGACGCTGTTAATTGCTAATGTGACACAGGACCTGTGATGGATGGAAGGAATGGGCACGGAGCATTGATGGACTGATACCGACAGGGCTGAACCCAGTACTCGGAGAAAAACCTGTCGCAATGCCACTTTGCCCACCACAGTTCCTACACGGATTGGAGTGAGAACTGACCCGGGCTACCTTGGTGAAAGGCCGGCGAATAGTCCCCTGTGCCATGAACGGCCGGTCACTTTTATATTTCGTCACAAACCCTGAACAGAAGAGTCAACTCAGGAGCAAACAGGCATGGCTGGCAGGATAGTATTAGAATACTGTTAACACATATACCACTTGGAAGACCTAGGCGTAGATGGGAGGATAATTTTAAGATGCATCTTCAGGAAGTGGGATGGTGGAGGCATGGACTGGATTGATCTGACTCAGAATAGGGACAGGTGGCAGCCACTTGTAAAGGCGCTAATAAACTTTCGGGTTCCATAAAATGCGAGTAATTTCTTGACTAGCTGAGAACCGGTTAGCTTCTCAAGACGGACTCTGCTCCATGGAGTAAGCAAGTAAGTTAGTAAGTAAGTAAGTAAGTAAGTAAGTATGTATGTATTAGCACAAATACGCTCTACGTAAGGGTAAGAACTGGATTAAATTGTTTCCGAGCAGGGTCCAGTCGGAGCTCTTGTGATCATGGTCATGTTCCTTCGGATTACATAAATGGACGGCAATTTACTCAGCGTCAGAGAGACTATCGATTTCACAAACACTTAACTTAGTTCCGCTTTTACATTAGACCTGTCCCGAAGGCGGGAACTGACTGCCCCGGTCTTCGTGACGGTACAAGAAGAAGAAGAAGAAGAAGAAGATACTTCCTGCACTACCTTGGGCAAGTGCCGTCAGTGTTGCGCTAAAAAAAACCACACATAAACCAAAAACGACAGCACTGTGCGTAAAACCGTAACACTGTGGCGCGTTCGCAAAACCACTGTTGCTGAGAAAAAGCAGCAATTATTAAATACTCTGAGTATGTGTCTGTAGCCTTATTACTCAGCATGCAAAGCGCATGCGCCGTGCTATATTGTCATTAGCCTGCATGATTCTAACATATTTTTCCATATTATATAATAAACGGAACGATTTTCGGGAGGGGGGGGATTATTCAATATAAAATATGTGTTATGATTTTCTCTACGACTTCTGATGAAACATTTCTTATTCTGAAAAGAATTCAGCTGGATATTATCGTAAATGTACACAGGTTTTCATGTAAAGTAAACATACCCATTATTATAGTCAGATTTTAATAAAACTTGAACTTTCTCGACAGATTTTCGAAAAGCAATCAAATGTCAAATTTCACGAAAATCCGTCCAGTGAGGGCCGAGTTGTTACACGCGGATGGACAGACCGACAGACAGATACGACAAAGCTAACAGTCGCTTTTCGCAATTTTGAGAACGCGCCTAAAAACTCAAGAACTCTTTACAAAATGTTCAGCAGACAACGTGTCAAGTCCGTCAGGCGCTTTTCGAGGAAAGGGAAAGAGGTCTGCACTCATAATTGCTTACTGGCAAGTAATTTTTCAATGTACATAAATTTGGCGCAAACCCCCAAAAAACCTTTCCCGTCTCTTGTCCATGGAGTCTTCGCAGTGAATTAGGTTAGATCTATGCGGATCTAACAGTAACTCTTTCTAATGTATTACATTCAGCTCAATGCACAATGCCTTTTTTTATGTTTTGCTGACCGTGCATCTCAGAATAATCTTAGTATCACTACACCTGTGCACGGGACGGCCACCTACACATTGTGACGAAACCAGATGCTGTATAATACAGTTCTGACCTCCTGATGACGAGCACATAGTGCTCGAAACATGTACAGGCATATAATAAACTTATTACAAAACAAGAATTTGTGCATTAAGTTGGTCAATTACTAAGCACAATGCCTTGATTACACATTCGTCAGCATTCTTCCGAAATAACTTATCATTACAAATAATTACAACAATTGTTGCAGTGTCTCTAAAAAGGCCTCCATCATTCCCTTCAAAGTCAAACCTACCTCGTCACTCGACATTACAATACCCGAACAGATCCAAGGTATCGTTGAGTATACTAAGAACCATTCTGTCCCTTCACAAATACTGGGCTGCACCCTAAAATAGGACACTATCACTTCCTTGAACACCACATTCCTCCATAACCAGGCACACAATTTCTCATTCGACATTACAAAAACCATCCAATTATATTGCGCGTCCTTCAATAAAGTATGAAGCAATCTCTGTCGCTTACAATAAAATATTTGGGCACCATATTAACACAAACCACGGCCCTTCCCTTCTACACCATACCTAAATCACACTATTTCTCGTTTTAATTCGTCAAACCCATTCAGATGAAAACCACAAACCGCCATCTAACCTCAACTCCCCTAAGAAAACAGCAGTTTATTATCCTAAAATCGGCCACGCACTTCTCTTGTACATAATACCTAACTCAGTACACATTTCGTCTTACGTTATCTAAAAATGTCTTTTGTAAAAGTCGTTGAAAAAAACGTTGTGTCGCCAGCTCTGGTTTAGAAGCCAACCAGACTATGACTTGTTTTCTTCCGCATTTATGGAACCACAATATTTGGAGACCTATTACACGTCTATTGGCAAATATAATAAAAGGACTGATTGATGCAACTGGAGGATCCTCGTACGAGCTACTGAATTGTACAGTAAATATTTAATGAACCGCAAAAGTCCTAGCGATAACAGACGGTTAGTTGTAATTGTTACTCGGTAATTACCAATATTGACTGGTTGAAATAACACATGCAAACTGAAAAGGAACCGAAGTGCGTTAAATTACATACTCAACACACGCGCCACGTTTGCAGATTATTCTATGTCACAAAGTGAACGTCATTATCGTTAGTAGCTAAGCCTGTATTGCAGTTTATATACCAACCAGCCAATCACGAACATTTTTAATTTTACTGGTCATTAAAACTGCGCGGTTTATGAACCGTAAAATACGCAGAAACTATATCCAATTCAGTACACGATTGTAAAAAATGTGCTTTACTCTGAACTGCGCTGAAATTTTACACTCAATGTATCAATACAAACAGAATATATGGAGCTCGAGATATAAAAAAGAAACACAGACGTGAGGAAAGGCCTACGTATTTTGATCCTCAAAAAGGGAAAAATATACATACTAGATTTTAGTCGGAAAACTGAAACGATGAAATAAATTAGGCGACCTTGGTAAAATGGGCAATCAAATAAGAACTGCTCTTACAGAAATAAGCGTAAATGTGTGAAATGGACTGACGCTGATGAAGACGGACCCCCCAGTGGCGGTATGACTTGCCAGCTGGATGGGAGGAACAAGAAGTGTGGAAAATACAAGAACTGTCACGAACTGTTACAGCAATACAGCGTAACTTACATAACTGTCAATATACACCTTTTGGGAAAAAGTAAGTTGCGGCTTTCACTATGATGAGACAATAGTTTTTTGACAGACGAGACGAGAGACAAGAATGAAATTCAATGCATTAGAGGGTTCCTATAAACTTGCCAACAAACTTCGGGTTCCGTAAACGACGGCGAATTTCTTGAGCTTTCACTTTCTAATGGACTCTGCTAGTTCGTCAGGCGACTCAACAGAGCGAGACACCTATGCAGCTTTAAGAGACAAAGTCGGTGCGCTCTTCTTAGGCACGAGTCTTGCAGCATGGCGATCTACATTTAACACTCAATGTTGCTTACACGCTTTCTAGGGAGATGTTCTTCTGTAGCACATTTTACTTTGTGGCATGTGAACTGCTACATTTGGTGGGGCAGCTTTGTGTCGTGCTCAGACTTGGACACTTTGGAAAATGGATCAGAAATACCTTGAAAATTCTGATGTGTGGTGCTGGAGAAGGACGGAAGAGACCAATTGGAATTATCATGTGAAAAATATAGAAGCATTTCATATAGTCAAGAGGGAAAGGAACATCCTACATACAATAAAACGAAGGGAGGCTATCTGGATTAGTCACATCTTGCGTAGAAACTGCCTTCTAAAACACGTTAGTGAAGGAAAGACGGAAGGGACGGGAAGATGGGGAAGAAGACATAACCAGCTACTGGATTATCTTTGGGAAACGATAAGACACTAGAACTTGAAATAGGGAGCACTAGATGGCATTCCCTAGAGAACTCCCTTTGGTAGAGGCTACAGACCTGTCGGCAAGACAGACTACGCAATGAATGAAGACTGTCAGGGCTCCATCAAGCTCTGAACGAAGGACCTGCAGTTTGTGTGTACGCAAACTAAATAAACCAAAGTGTTGTTACTGCATCCAGTTCGCTGGGGTATTTTTAATAAAATTTACTTGGTTCTCGTCAGGGTTCATAATACGCGTTGTGTAACTAGGAAAGACCCTTGACCAAAGCAACAAAACCACAGTTTCAGTGTAATCCGCTGTAAACACCGGTGGACAACATTCACAGTACAGCCTCGCTGCATAACTTTCAAACAGGCACACAGGCACAGACAAGCAATCACGTTGTATCAGACACACAGTGATGGAGAGTCGCCTCTAATCCATCAACTTCATGCATCCCGCGCAGGATGCGAACTTGATGATTAATGATCTTGTCGTCACACGAGCCGCCCTTTGGTTCACAGAATTTCTTAACAACACAAGCGCTCATTACGTACATGTCCTTTGGTCTATTCTTATAATAAAACCAACTAGATGCACTAATTTCTCAATTTTATTTTTGGATTAGGATACTACAGTTTCGGACAGTTTCTCTGTCCAACATCAGCAGTCTAACACTGTAGGCCTACACACAGCAATACAAACAGGTTATGCTGACTGCTTCCTAGCAAGCAGTCAGCATAACATGTGTGTACAGTGCTAGACTCCTGATGATGGACAGAGAAACTGTCCGAAACATGTAGAGTCCTATTCCAAAATAAATTTGAGATATTAGTGCATCTCGGTGGTTTTGTTACAAGAGTATTTCACGATTAACGGTCATATGAATGTCAAATTCATGTCCTTTGGTATTAATGATATTAAAGTGTTCTTGTTATTGCATTTTAAACTATGTTATCGTTTTATTTGTTTAACAACCAACAATATATGAATGTGAAATTTGCTCCCTCACATTAACGTAAGGTGGATACGAAGAGGTGAGGCCTGATGAGCATATGTGAACTGAGGAGGAGGAGGAGGAGGAGGAGGAGGACGAAACAGAAAAAAGAAAAGAAAAGGAAAGAAAATGGCACGCTAAGGAGATTCACAAAGTGCACACTTGGTCTCGCCGCTTTATTAAGACAATCAAATTATTTTGGTATGATGGGTGGAATGTGTAGTGTGACACGCATAGGAGTGATGAAATATGCACACCGAAAGGTAGTAGATAAAACTGTAGGAAACAGATAACACGAGAGACACAGACGCAGGTAGTAGGAAAATAATTAGCCCTATTTTAAATACACATGTTTGATGAATATGTAAGTGTGAAAAGGGTTCAAGTTGTTCAGGACAGCGCCGTTAGTTGGTTCTTGGGACCATGGTATTTCAGCCGCGCCTTCCATAAAGAGAAAAATTTCTTCACCCGCTGAACAACTACCGCCTTCTCAGAACGGCTCCGCAGTAAGATTATCTTTTAACTGCGACGTAGCTTAAGAGTATATCAAACATTTGAAATAGTAGGGGCGCAACTTTACAATCGCGGTAATTCGTAATCAGTTTCGGACATATCTCCACAATGGCGAGAAAAGATGAAACATGAATTGCCTATGAAATGAAACGCTGCCCACTGCTCCTATCTTATGAGTCTGAACAGAGTCAGTCCTTTTCGAAGCCAATCAACAAAACATTTGCCTCCCAACAGCAAATTCAGGACAACACCCAATGCATTAAGCTGCAGCTCTCTAGCGTCTGCAATGTAACAAGATCAGTGGACTGGCAGATAAGTTTCGTCTGTCGCTGCTACAAGCAGCGGCCACATCCCAACGTCAGCACGACAGGAAACCTTCACGATGGGTACACAACGCGAAGTCATTGCGATGTCTTCAAGCGGCTGCCTTGCCCTCCGTTGGTAAAACTTCGTAATTCCTACATATTTCCACCTCAGTGAATGGATTATAGCTCCGATGCACTCTTCAGAACACAAGTCACTTAACAGCTGCGAACTCCGGTGAAGCAACAAATATATCCGCCAATAAGACACTTTCCCCAACAGAAAGTCAACAACAAATGTTTAGAACAGCTGATCTCCAGGGATACGCAGGACAGTGGGACTATTCTGATGCGAAGCAAGGGTAGCTACTGTTTTTTTCGCGCGTTAAGTTTGGACGTCTAATGAGGCAGACGTACAAAGGGGCCGCCCGCAGGCTTCTAGTCTAATAATGAGTATGGATAATAAATTTTAAAATAACAACCATTATCAGTTTTCAACAAACCTACTTTACGCTGACAGCAGAAAAAACCCGTGCTTGCTACGTAGTAAGTGAAGGTTGTGGCGAAAGATACACTAACAAACTAATGTACTTATTCACTAACTTGTTCCATGTAGCAGAGTCCTTCCCCATAAGCTAACCGGTTCTCAGCTTGTCGAGAAATCCACCGCATTGTATGGAACCCGAAGGTTCATTACCGCATTTACAAGAGCCTGTCACCTGTCCCTTTCCTCAGCCACACGAATCCAGTCCATGCCTCCCTATCCCACATCTTGTAAGAACAATTTTAATAATATTCTCCCACCTACGCCTAGGACTTCCAATTGGCTCTCTCCTTCAGTTTTCCCAACCAAAGTCCTGTATGCACCTCTCCTACACGTTTCATATGCCCCGCCCATCTCATTATTCTTGATTTGATCACCCGAATAACATTTGGTGAGGAGTACATATAATAAAGTCCCTCGTTATATGGTCTTCTCCACTCTCCTGTTACCTCGCCCCTCTCAGGCACGAATATCTCCCTCGGCACCTTATTATGCGACATCCTCAGCCTATGTTCCTGCCCCAGTGTGAGCGACCAAGTTTCACACCCATACAAAACAGTCAAAATCATAGTTCTGTGTATCTTATTCTTTGTATTTTTTTACATCAAGCTGGAAGACGCAGGATTTTGCACCGAATGACAGCAAGTAAACAACCATAAATCCAACAGTGGGTATAGTGAGATAGCTGGCCCTCAACTTGTCACTCACTGAACGGCTTAACTAAGGACATCGTGCAGCTGATACTAAATCCTGATAAGACACTATTATTATTCCTCGCTCGGGTGTGAAGTCGAAACAGGAAGTAATCTCGAAGACGGCGTTCATTACTTCACCTGTCTGTGTGACCGAATGCTGACTGTGGGGCTTACAGATTCTCACGGTCTATGACTCACCAAGCCACATGGCCGGTGAAGATCCAGAAGTAGGTTCAGAAAGACCCGCACCTCACCAGTAGACCAAGAGTGGCATAACGAACATACGGCCTCATCCTTTGCCATTATGTATAAGACCGTGCCCTGCTGCAGTTAACATTACCGGCCCTACCTTAAGAAGACTACACATAAAACGGCACATACCGATGGCCTAAGCAGGCATCTAACCAGCTGTCTCGACGTTCGAACGAACCAACTGCCGTGTGTGTTTCTGGTCGTGCGGACATCAACTGCCTTGCAGAGGATTTTCAAAATTCGCCCCTGTTTCGGCGGGAAAATTCCGGGATAGCACTTTCTGCTTGGACAAGAAGGCTCCATCCTATCCTACGGAGTGTGCGATCGCTGTAATAACCTTCACTGCGCTTTAGTTTGTGCATTAAAGAACGTCTTCTGTATTCAGTGCGTTACAGAGCGTCGAATGAAACAATAATTATGAGCCCTTCATGAAAACGTACGTTGAACTAATACCATCACGAAACTACACGCAGGTTCGCATTCTTAATGCCGGCACAAGACAGAGGTCAACTTATGATTCGACTGCTGTACTCCCGGCAAAAGAAACTGCCGTGAACAGAAAACAGTACGTCCGGTGCTCCCCCCACCCCCGCCAAAGGCGGTATGGATGTGGCAGCAATGAGAGGAATTCCGTCTCTGCCTGGAATTGAACGTCGCCTGGCAAACCCGAAGCCAGTTACATATTTAAAGGTGAATTACTTCCATAAAATCCCTGTCATTTTGCATAACGGCCTTTAGTGCGAGTGTAATCTGACTTTGCGGTCCTGCTATTGTCACGCGATGATTGTTGGCACCTATTACATAACGGCACGAAGCGCTAGTACCACCCACTCTCCAACTGCATGCAGGACATTGATCCGCGCCCACACGACTTCGCTACTCTCGTGACGTCAGCACAGACTCGAAGTACTTTACTGAGCTACCCTGGCTCGTTTGGATTGAAGGACTATAAAGCACAGAGCAAAAACGTCATGGCCTAAACAACAGTTATTTTAAGCGTGAGGTTAACAACGCGGCGAATTGCTAAGAACAGCGCTGCTGACGGCCGAATGAACGAGTTCGGGGCATTTGTGGGAAGATAATACTGACAAAAGAAAGCGGCAGTATTCTATAATAACCCTTTCCCACTGCTACTCTGTCCACTACAAACCCCATACACAATGACCGGGGATAAAAACCAAGCCTAAGCTGTGCGAAGCCTGAGAGTGTCCATCAATCACGGACCAGTACAGAACAGAAATCGTTGCAGGCCCTAGCACGCTTTGGTAACCCATCATTAAGGACGACAGGTGAATCCAGTTTATGATCAACGTTCTGTTCTGATTCTTATAATAAAACTGCTTGCTAGCGGGATCAGTATCCCGTTAGCAAGCAGTCAGCACAACCTGCATGACCCATACCGATTGTTGCGTGTATAGTGATGATGAACAAAGATACTGTCCGAAACATGTAGAGTTCTATTCCAAAAATGAATGTGAGAAATTATTGTTTCTCGTTGGTTTTATTATAAGAATATATCACGATGCACGGTCCTCTGAATGTCAAATTCGTTCTATTCTGAATTATTTTGTTTAAACCCTCGTAAAAAATATTACAATTTCCACGTTTTCAAGTGAACTGTATCACTGTCACGAGACAAATGACATTTCTTTCGGCTGATGTGACACAATCAGTAGTTTGATTTGAAGGCTCAGTTTCGGGCAAAGATTACAGACACGACGTGCATGCCGACATAGTTTCATTACAATAGACACAAAGTGAAATGCTTGTGTTTCACACTACATTTTACTGCTTAGCTGCGAGGCTAATGTTCATGGTCATTATGAGCATCACAGGCATATAAATCTAGGGAAAATAATAATAGAAGTGTTAGGTTCTGTGGACTTTTCCTGACTTATTTGTGATAGTATACGTTTCTCTGCCGACACATAGCATACCCCACTACTAAACACATGCCAGTACGAATGATTCAGACACTCTGACCTTCCGCTGGACTGGGTCCAGACACTCCAAATGCCGTTACGTAAGTAACCTCTCCCTCGATCAACTGTACTGTGGTCGTTTCTTTCCACTGCAACCAATGTTTCGTAAGCAACTGTCCTTTATTTGCATCTAGTACTTACCCTCTTTAACCACTAAGGGCAAAGTTGTAACAAGTAAAATTAAGCACCTGTTTTAACACGAAATAGCCTTTCAATTTTCTCACACGGCGTAGCTATGGGGTCAGTACGGTTCTCAGATTAAGCTACTATTATATAAACAGCCAACTAGATGAAAAAATAATAATTTTATTAATAATTTCAATCAGCTCAACATGTTTCGGGCGATAATTTCGCCCATCCTCAGCAGCACTAGTCTGTGTTTACAGCTTGTGGTAGAAAGCAGTGACGATGCTGCCTGCAGCAGCATCGTCGTTCCATTATACCACAAGCTGTAAACACAGTCTACTGCTCCTGAAGATGGGCGAAATTATCGCCCGAAACATGTTGAGCTGATTGAAATTATTAATAAAATTATTATTGTTGCATCTAGTTGGCTGTTTATATTATTGTATCAATGATGCACGGCCACAGAAACATCAAATTTATAAGCTACGATTATCTCCCTTCACTGAACTACTCTCTTCACCTCCGTAAAGAGGTAGGTGCTGAGTAGGTGCTGGCTTGCTGATACGTCAGCAGCACACGATCGAAAGACCAACAGCCTAAATTAATAAAAAAAAACTGACTTAAGGGAAAGTGCTTAAAGTCTTAACGCATCTCTTATTCTTTTTCGCCTTCCTCATTCACACGTCCCAGCCGAACTAAAGTCGGCTCAGAAGAAAATTTTGTACTTCCATCTACTCTTTCGTCTTCCTGCATGCTTCTCTTTTCTGACCGCATCTCCGTTGCGTGACTTTTGGATCAAGACAATCTTTATGTTGTTCATTTGTAGGGGATTAAGTAACTGATCGTTTTGCGCGATGTAATCGAATTTTTATTTCGTCACTCTGTGGCCTTCTAAACGTAATCTCATTGATGATTTCAGACATCTCATGCGAAAGGTTTCCGCTCAGCTTTTACAATGCATATTATAGCGCACGTCACATTACGCACAAACACAAATTTCCCACACAACTACGACGCTGTGGTGAAAATCTTCACGTGTTCTTCAGAATTTTCTTCGATCTTCGTTTCATACTTCCCGTTAATCTAGGTTTGAATTTAACGACTTGATATTTTGTAGTCGAGATAATACTAAAAACTGAAACGTGTTATCATTTTTGTGAAATAAAATAATAAAGATCCTAAAAATGTTTAATCTTCTTGTAATTTAAGAGTTTCTATAATTATAATATACACAATGCTTTGTAGCAATTAACGTCGTGGTGTACTACCAGATGTACTGATCACTGAAGTCTTGTGCGGAATTTAATTGGCAAGAATAACACCACGCGAGAAAAATATAACCCATTTCAAAACAAGATACTAGCACTGAGTTCTCCCCAGTGCCTTCTAGCTGATTACTTATATACATATTTTTTTTATTTGGCGCACCAGCCCCCAGTGGGCCAGGACCTCCTCATTCACGAGGTTTCTAGATCACACTCAACGACGCACCACACTCGGTAGGACTCCTCTGGACGAGTGATCAGCTCGTCTCAAGATTACTAATACATTAGTGTTTGTAAATTGTGAATAACGTGACTGACCCAACGTTTTTGACATTCCTTGAGCCCAACGCAGTAATTCTGTTAGAGCGTTCAATGTGTACACACAGACACACACACGCACGCACAATTACAATGACAACTTGTCACAGAACACGATTTTAAAATAGAAATAAGATAAAATATCTTATCACTTACACTGTGTGTTACCTATTTATCGCCTGTCATCACGCTGGCTGTCACCTGAATGAATGCCCGCACTGTCTAAGTTATGCCAGCCCGCCACACCACAATGACAGACAATTTGCTGCAGTTCGGCCACAGCATCGGACAGTCCCCACTGTTGATCGTTTTTCCAGAGCGTTACAGACCACCGGCACATTGAGATGCCGCATTTACAGTGTTCCGGCTATCAAAGACGCCTTTCACTGTCCGACAGCTGAGAACACACTACTTAAGGTAGGCACCCAAACATGCAAAGCATGTTACAGTACTGTGCTGTTGAAGGACTGGCCGTTTATTTAATGGCTGGGCGTTTTCGCGGGCTTCCGGCAGTCTCTCCACAAAAATGTTCCAGAAGCTTAAAAATAGACGACTAGCCTTCCTTTCCAAATCCACAATTCGAAACGTATATGACCTACGCAGTTTAATACGCACGGAACACGGTCAGACGTCACACATACATACTCTGACAGCAGCAGGACTAGTAACTTCAACGACTTTGACGGATGACGGACGAAAGTCAAAATATTTTGTTGGGCAACAGACTTAGCTAGTAGGTATAGAGAGATCCTTTATCCGGCGGTGGGGGAGGCGGGCATGATACCATCGGGCTAGTCAAGCCGCGTTGGGAAAATTTCGTTATGGAGTAAACAGGGTTACGTACAGACGGATGCTTACGGACATCTGAAAGCACAGACATTTCTCGATATATATATATATATATATATATATTAACGATTTTGGATACCTGATGCTGCCAGCTTCTGCAGCTGTGGAGTTTCGAAACCTCCTAAGTTTTTCTTATTGTACTGAGATGTTTAAGCTGATGTCAGTTGTTCCCACATTCCTTACAACTACGTAGAGCCACGACCGCTCGGGCAAAACTGCGTTTGGCGAGAAGTTACTGCACTGGTAGAATAAATATTCGTGGTAGTTTAATACTATTCATACCATGAATTGTGATTTGAATTAATTAAATACACAAACAAATGGACATAAAATGTATAAAATTATATGTTACCATTATTTAATTAATTCAGTCATGATATGGACCGCCTCTGTGGTCTAGTGGTCTGAGTTTCTGGCTACAGATACAGAGGTCCCGGGTTCGATCCCCGGCGCTACCAGATTTTCTGAGTAGTAGTGGGTCTGGAACGGGGTCCACTCAGCCTC